>ERZ1106950.1021-NODE-1021-length-21015-cov-7.554771_pt1 | contig 21015 bp, 16 predicted proteins | sample MGYA00403675_ERZ1106950 | MGnify/ENA primary metagenome ERZ1106950 (study PRJEB35170, sample SAMEA104062410) | human gut metagenome | biome: human gut; feature: human-associated habitat; material: faeces | place: Denmark | collected 2012-06-13 ... | reverse complement strand
GTTCGGCGCGGATATGCAGGTGTATTCACAGAACGACGGGCCAGTGACCATTCTGCTGGACACCGACCAGATGTAGGGCCGAACGCGCCCCGGCGTTTGCGGGCGGCCACAAGGGCCGCCCCTACGAATTCCGCCGAATACGATGTCATATCAGGAGGCATTCCGCCCGGTAGGGGCGGCCCTTGTGGCCGCCCACGGAGGCGCAGGCACAGACAACCATTGATGAGGTGAAAAAGGATGCAGATCAAAGTGATGCAGGTGGGCCAGCTGGGCACCAACTGCTATTTGCTGGAGGACGAGGAGACCCGCACCGCCGCCGTGGTGGATCCCGGCGGGGAGGGGGCGCGTATCCTGGCCCAGCTAAAGGCGGACGGGATGGAGCTCAAGCTCATCCTGCTGACCCACGCCCACTTCGACCACACCGGCGGCGTGGCCGAGCTCCGCGCCGCCCTGCCCGGGGTGCCGGTGTACCTCCACCCGGCCGACGCGGCCCTGGTGGGGGGCGACGTGTTCCCCGCCGTCGGCGCGGAGACGACGCCCTATCAGGACGGGGACGTGGTGAAGCTGGGGAAGATGGATATTGAGGTGCTCCACACCCCCGGCCACACCCCCGGCGGGGTGACGCTGAAGGTGGGGGACGTGCTTCTCACCGGCGACACCCTGTTCCAGGGCTCCATGGGCCGCACCGACTTCGAGGGCGGCTCCTACGCGGAGATCATGGCCTCCCTGGGGCGGCTGGGCCGCCTCTCCGGCGACTACCACGTGCTTCCCGGCCACATGGGGGCCTCCACCCTGGAGCAGGAGCGCAAGACCAACTACTACCTGCGGGAGGCCATGGAGGGATAAGGCGGAAGGCCGCCGCCCCCCGGAGAAAGGACACGGCCCATGAAGCTGTATTTACACGGACACGACTACAAATACGCCGCCGAGCAGATGCTGCTGGTTCCCCACGGGAGCGGTGCTCCTGCGGGGGCCCCGTCTGATTTTTATGTATCGCCGGGCGGAAGTGAATCCCGCCCGGCTCCGCGCCATTGGGCGCGGGAGCGTCAGCAGCATGGGGAAGGGAGGCGGCCATGAAGCTGTACTTATACGGACACGACTACAAATATGCCGCCGAGCAAATGCTGCTGACGCTGTTCCCCGCCCAGCGGCCGGAGTATCCCGCCGGGCCCCCGGCGCCGGGGGAGGACGCGCTGGTGCTCTCCCTGCACCGGGGGGCGGTCTGGGCCACCGCCACGGCGGCGCTGAGCTATGGGGGACGGGAATACCGGGCCGCCCGCCGATGCCGGACGGCGGAGCTGACCGACCCGCTGTCCACCGACCGGGCGCTCCAGCGGATTTTGAAGCTGGCCTTCTACGACGCGGGCACCGCCGCCCGGGGCGGCGAGCCCCCCTGGGGGGCGCTGACCGGGGTGCGGCCGGTGAAGATCCCCACCAAGGCCATGCTGGCCGGGGCCGGCCCGGCCCAGGCGGAGCGGCTGCTGCGGGACACCTATCGGGTGACGGAGGGGCGGCGGCGGCTGGCCATGGACTGCGCCGGGGCCAGCCTGGCGGCCCTGCGCAGCCTGGCCCCCGGTGAGGTCTCCCTCTACGTGGGCATCCCCTTCTGCCCCACCCGGTGCGCCTACTGCTCCTTCGTCTCCGCCGACGTGGGGCGGGCCCTCAAGCTCATTGACCCCTTCCTGGACGCCCTGTGCCGGGAGCTGGCCGCCACGGGGGCCATGCTGGCGGACGCGGGGCTGCGGGTGCGCACCGTCTACTTCGGCGGCGGCACCCCCACCACCCTCTCCGCCCCCCAGCTCGACCGGCTCATGGGGGAGCTGGCGGACCACATCGACCTGTCGGGCTGCACCGAGTACACGGTGGAGGCCGGGCGGCCGGACACCATCACGGCGGAGAAGCTGGCGGTGCTGGCCCGCCGGGGGTGCTCGCGGGTGTCGGTGAACCCCCAGACCATGCAGGACGCGGTGCTGGAGCGGATGGGCCGGGCCCACCGGGCGGACGACATCCTCCGGGCCTACGCCCTGGCCCGGGAGAGCGGCATCGGCTGCATCAACATGGATCTCATCGCCGGGCTGCCCGGCGACAGCGCGGCGGGCTTCCGCGCCTCCCTGGAGCAGGTGCTTGCCCTGGGGCCGGAGAATGTGACGGTGCACACCCTGGCCCTGAAAAAGGGCTCCCGGCTGATGGAGGAGGGGGGCGGCCTGCCCTCCGGCGCGGCGGTGGCGGATATGCTGGATTTCGCCTGGGCCGCCCTGCGGGCGGCCGGGCAGAGGCCCTACTACCTCTACCGCCAGAAGTACATGTCCGGCTCCTTTGAGAACGTGGGCTGGTGCCGGCCTGGCGCCGAGAGCCTCTACAACATCTGCATGATGGAGGAGCTGCACACCATCGTCTCCCTGGGGGGCGGCGGAGTGACCAAGCTGGTCGACCGCGCCACCGGGTACATCGAGCGCCTGGCCAACGCCAAATACCCCCAGGAGTACATCCAGAAGATCGACGCTATCTGCGCGGACAAGGCCAGGGTGGCCCAATTTTACGCCGCGCACGGAAGGTAAAGGAGGGAAGACATGCCCTATCAGCTCAGTGAGATCAACGAAAAAATCCGGCGGGACCCGGCCGCCTTTCTGGCCGAGTGTGACGCCCACTACCAGGAGCGCATCCACGCCGCCGTGGACAAGATCCTGGCGCGGATGAAGGAGAGCCCCATCGTGCTTCTGTCCGGCCCCTCTGGCTCGGGCAAGACCACCACGGCCATGAAGGTGGAGCGGGAGCTGGAGCGCCGGGGGGTCAACGCCCACACGGTGTCCATGGACAACTACTTCAAGACCCTCAACCGCAGGACCGCCCCCCGCACGCCGGAGGGGGACATCGACTACGAGTCCCCGAAACTGCTGGACATGGAGCTGCTGGACGAGACCTTTGACCGGCTGTCCCGGGGGGAGGAGGTCATCGTCCCCCACTTCGAGTTCGCCCGCCAGATGCGCAACGACAGCCGGGGCACCCCCCTGCGGCTGGGGAAGGACGAGATTGCCATCTTCGAGGGCATTCACGCCCTCAACGACGACATTGCCGGCCGCCACCCGGAGGCCACGGGCATGTATATCTCCGCCCGCTCCAACATCCTGGAGGGGGAGGAGCTGCGCTTCAAGGGCACCTGGATGCGCATCTCCCGCCGCGCCGTGCGGGACTACAATTTCCGCGGGACAGACCTGTTGGAAACGCTGCTGATGTGGTATAATGTCCGCCGGGGGGAGAAAAAGTATATCTCGCCCTACAAGGGCCGCGCCCATGTGATCATCGACTCCTCCCTGCGCTATGAGGTGCCGGTCTTTGCCCACTACGCCGACGCCCTGCGCGCGGCGGTGGAGCAGGTGCCCCCCGACAACGAGCGCTGGCAGGAGTACCACGATCTGGTGGACGCCTTCCGGTATTTTGAGCCGGTGGATCCCGCCCTGGTGGCCCCCGACTCCCTGCTGCGGGAGTTCATCGGCGGGGGGAGCTACCACTACTGACCGGCGGGGCGGCACATAGGCCGCCCTCTGTGCCGTATCAGGAGGCCACCCGTAGGGGCGCACCTGCGTGTGCGCCCGTCAGGCGGCCGCGAGCCCCGCGGATTGTATGGGCGGCGCGGCGGGGTAGGGCCGCGATACATCGCGGCCGTGTCCCAGTCCGCCGTCCGTATGTCCCGCCCAAAACCCTGTTAATCACATAGGAAAGAAGGAACGAAAACTATGTCCGATTGTACGCACGACTGCTCCTCCTGCGGCGAGAGCTGCGGGGAGCGCACCGCGCCCCAGGACTTCCGCGCCCCGGCCAACGGCCTGTCCCACATCGGGAAGGTCATCGCCGTGGTCAGCGGCAAGGGCGGCGTGGGCAAGAGCCTGGTCACCTCCTCCCTGGCGGTGGCCATGCGCCGCATGGGCAAGACGGTGGGCGTCCTGGACGCCGACATCACCGGCCCCTCCATCCCCACCGCCTTCGGCGTCCACACCAAGGCCGAGGGTAGCGAGCTGGGCATCTACCCGGCGGAGACCAAAACCGGCATCGAGATTATGAGCCTCAACCTGCTCACCGAGAACGAGACCGACCCGGTGGTGTGGCGCGGCCCGGTGATCGCCGGGGCGGTGAAGCAGTTCTGGACGGACGTCATCTGGGGCGACGTGGACTACCTGTTTGTGGATATGCCCCCCGGAACCGGCGACGTGCCTCTGACCGTGTTCCAGTCCCTGCCGGTGGACGGCATTGTGGTGGTCACTACCCCCCAGGATCTGGTGAGCATGATCGTCACCAAGGCCGTCAAGATGGCCGAGATGATGCACATCCCCGTTCTGGGCCTGGTGGAGAACTACAGCTATTTCCGCTGCCCCGACTGCGGCAAGGAGCACGCCATCTTCGGCGAGAGCCACATCGAGCGGGTGGCCGCCGACCTGGGCCTGGAGGTGCTGGCCCGCCTGCCCATTGATCCGGCCGTGGCTGCCGCCTGCGACGCGGGCCGGATTGAGGAGCTCGAACCCAACTATCTGACCGCCGTGGCCGAGCGCCTGGCGGAATAAGACCGAAAAGTCCCTCCCAACCGGGAGGGGCTTTTTTGTTGTCTGCGGCAAACATGCTGTCAAAGGGGACGGTGTGTGGTAGAATGGAATCAGAAAACAGGAGGAGGCGTCGGAATGCAGTATTGGAGCGTAGAACGCCTGGACGGTATTCCAGAGAAACACCGGGAAGAACTGACCGCCCTGGCGCCGAAGTTAAGCCGTGAGGAGCTGCTGGTGGTGGTGCTGTATTTCATGTCCGAGCTGGACAATGCCCACCATGCCCTGGATGACATTGAACGGAACATGCGCCGGATCTTTCCCCGGGGCGACTATCAGGACTACGCGGCGTCCAACATCCGGGGCGTAATCAACGGGGAGACCCAGAAGGTGCGCAGCGGAAAACGGAGTGAGGGGCGGCGGTTTTTCTTCCACATCGCCGAGGGCCGCTGGCGCAATACCCTTCTTGGCAACGCGGCGGCCGCGCAGGCGCTGTCACGACACGGCATCGAGCTGCTGCGGCCGGGAGAGGCGGAGCCGTCCCGGGAAGAGCGGCAGGAGATCCGGCGGGTAGAGCGGGAGCTGGGCGGTACAGAGGGAAGGCAGCGGGAGCGGCTGTGCAAGCTGCGGGCCAATCAGGGCGTCTTCCGAAGCCGCCTTTTCCAATACGGGGACTGTTGCCGGGTATGCGGTCTGGCCCGGCGGGAACTGCTGGTGGCCAGCCACATCAAGAGCTGGGCGGAGAGCACCGGCAAGGAAAAGCTGGATCCCGACAACGGCCTGCTGCTCTGTCCCACCCATGACGCCCTGTTTGACCGGCACCTGATCTCCTTCCGGGATGACGGCGGGATTCTGCTGGCCCCGGGGTTGACGCCCGAGGAGCAGGCACTGCTGAACATCGGCCCGGACAGCCGCATCTGTGTCACCGAGGGGAATCGGAAGTATCTGGCCTACCATCGGGCGGTGATGCAGGCGGACGGGGGCTGACTGCGGAGGGGGGCCGCACGGACGGACGCCGGGGCATTCCTTTACAAAATATTCATACCCGGTTCAAAACGGGTTCACAGGGATGGAATAGGATAGCAGCGTGGTCAGGAGATGACCACACCCCCCTCTCTTTCCTCTCTTCTTTCAATTACGGAGGCACAGGCCCGCGAAAGGCGGCGGGCCTGTGTTTTCGCGCAGCGCAAGCGCCCGCCCCCTTTTGGGGGCGGGCGCTTGCGTTAGGGGAACACGGCCTGGACGAGGAACATATAGAGCGCCGTGCCGCCAAAAATGCTCAGCAGGGTGTTGCGCCGCCAGAGGTGGAGGGCGGTTACCGCCGCCACGGACAGGAGCTGGGGTATCCAGCCGCCGGGAGAGGCAAAGGACACGCCCCGGAGGCAGTATACGATGAGCATGGCGATGATGGCCGGGGGGAGCACCCGACCCAGGTAGAGCACCAGCTTGGGGGGAGCCTCTCCACGGTCGAAGAGCAGGAAGGGCAGAGCGCGGGTGAGAAAGGTGACGGCGGCCATGACCGCGATGGCGGCGACGGCCCCTCCGGTGCTCAGCATGTCTCTTCCTCCTTCCCATCCAGCCTGTCCCGCAATACCAGCAGGCACAACACAATCACACCCAGCGAGAGGAGCAGCATCTGATCCTGGCCGAAGAGGCGGCCCAGGACAAGCAGAAACAGCGCCGTCACCCCGGCCCCCAGCAGGGCGGGCAGGTGCTTCCGGTAGGTTTTCCACTGGTCTACGGCGATGACCACGAACAGGGCGGTCATGGCAAAGTCCACCCCCTCGGTGCTGAAGGGGATCAGCGCCCCCGCCGCCGCGCCGATGACCGAGCCGAGGATCCAGTAGCTCTGGTTGAGCAGGGCGATGGCAAAATAGAAATCCCGTGGGCTCACCCCCACCGGGGCCCTGGCCGAGGAGAGCAGGGCATAGGTCTCGTCGGTGAGGGAAAAGATCATGTAGAGCTTTCGCGGCCCCATCCCCCGGAATTTTTCCAGCATGGACAGCCCGTACACCAGGTGCCGGAAGTTGATGAGCAGCGTCATCACCGCCACCGTGCCCAGGGAGGCGGCGGTGCCCAGCAGGGTCACCCCAAGATACTGTCCCGAGCCGGCGTAGATGGTCAGGCTCATGAAAAAAGCCCAGATAAAGTTGTATCCGATCTCCTGCAGCATCAGCCCGAAGGCAATGCCGATGGCCAGGTAGCCCATCAGCACCGGCACCGTCACCGGGAACGCGGCGGAGAGCGCTCTGCGGTTCATACGACCCGCCCCCTTTTCTCTGCAATAGAGTTTTTATTTTACACACTTTAGCGTGGAAAAGCAAGAGGCGGGCCGCGTTTTTTGCCCCTCCGTCCCCGGCGGAGGTTGTTTTTTGTGTGAAATCCGGTATAATGGAGGCACAAACAGATGGAGGATACCCATGAAAAAGCTTCTCTTTCTCTACAATACCCATGCGGGCAAGGGCCTGCTGAAAAGCAAGCTGGCCGCGGTGCAGGACGCGCTGACGGCGGCGGGGTGGGATGTGACCATCCACCCCACCCGGGGGGCGGGGGACGCCACAGAGGTGGCCGCCGCCCGAGCCGGGGCGTTTGACCGCATTGTCTGCTCCGGCGGCGACGGCACCCTCCACGAGGTGGTGACCGGCCTGATGGGGCTGGAGGCCCGCCCGGAGGTGGGCTACATCCCCGCCGGAACCACCAACGACTTTGCCAAGAACCTGTCCCTTCCCCGGGGAATGGAGGCCGCGGCCCGGGTGGCCGCCGCCGGGGTGCCCCGTCCGGTGGACATCGGCTCCTTCAACAACCGGTTTTTCATCTATGTGGCCGCCTTCGGCGCCTTTACCGACGTGGCCTACAACACCCCGCAGCCCATCAAGAACATCTTTGGCCATCTGGCCTATGTGCTGGAGGGCGCCACCCGCCTGGGCTCCATCCAGGCCTATCACCTCACCGTAGAGCACGACGGCGGCGTGGAGGAGGGCGACTTCTGCTACGGCATGGTGAGCAACACCGTGTCGGTGGGCGGCTTCAAGGGTATGCCCGCCGAACCCGTCCGCCTGGACGACGGGCTTTTTGAGGTCGTGCTGGTACGCCAACCCCAGAATCCCCTCCAGCTCCAGGCGGTGATCAAGGCGCTGCTCACCATGTCTCCCGACGAGGGCGGACTGGTATCCAGCTTCCGTACCGGCCGCCTCCGGGTCGCCTGCGGCCAGGAGCTGCCCTGGACTCTGGACGGCGAGTTTGGCGGCGCGCCCACTGTGGCAGAGATCGCCAACCACCAAAAGGCCGTGACCATCGTCTACGGCAAGTAGGGCGGCCCTTGTGGCCGCCGGGCCGGGGACTCTGGCGGAGTGCGGGTGCTGCGGGCGGGGACAAGCCCCGCCTCTGCGGGTCTGCGGCAAGGGAGGTATTTCCCGCAAAAGGCAGGGGCCGATGCCTACATCGGCCCGCTGAGCCGAATTTGGCGTTTTTTTCGCTGCCGACCCATTGGATACTTTGAAGCGAGAAGGAACATACATGAATTACGAAGCAGGAAGTTATGATATCGCCGTCATCGGTGCGGGGCACGCAGGCATTGAGGCCGCGCTGGCCGCGGCGCGGCTGGGGCTGAACACCCTGTGCTTCACCGTCAATCTGGACGCGGTGGGCAACATGCCGTGCAACCCGGCCATCGGCGGCACGGGCAAGGGCCACCTGGTGCGGGAGCTGGACGCCCTGGGGGGAGAGATGGCAAGGGCCGCCGACCGGGCGTGCATCCAGTACCGGCTGCTCAACCGGGGCAAGGGCCCGGCGGTGTGGTCCCTCCGGGCGCAGGCCGACCGGCGGAGGTACCAGGAGATCATGAAGCACACCCTGGAACAGCAGGAGCGCCTGTGGGTGAAGCAGGCGGAGATCACCGATATCTATGCCGAAGGCGGCCGGGTCACCGCCGTGCGCACCGCCTACGGGGCGGTGTACCGGGTGCGGGCGGTGGTGGTGGCCTCGGGTACCTACCTGGGGGGCCGCACCATCGTGGGGGATGTGACCCGCTCCTCCGGCCCCGACGGCCTGGCCGCCGCCCTCCCCCTGACCGAGAGCCTGAAAAGGCTGGGCCTGGGCCTGCGGCGGTTCAAGACGGGTACGCCCCCCCGGGTGAACGCCCGCAGCGTGGATTTCTCCCAGATGGAGGTACAGCCGGGGGACGAGCGGGTCCTCCCCTTCTCCTTCGAGACGGAGCGGCCACCAGAGAATCAGGCGGTGTGCTGGCTGACCTACACCAATGCCGCCACCCACGCCGTTATCCGGGCCAACCTGGACCGCTCCCCCCTGTTCTCCGGGGTGATCGAGGGCATCGGGCCCCGGTACTGCCCCTCCATCGAGGACAAGGTGGTGCGCTTTGCCGACAAGGAGCGGCACCAGCTCTTCGTGGAGCCCATGGGGCTGAACACCGAAGAGCTCTACATCCAGGGCCTGTCCTCCTCCCTGCCGGAGGACGTGCAGGTGCAGATGCTCCACACCATTCCCGGCCTGGAGCGGGCGGAGATGACCCGCCCGGCCTACGCCATCGAGTACGACTGCGTGGACCCCACCGAGCTGCTCCCCACCCTGGAGCACAAGCGGGTGGCGGGACTCTACGGGGCCGGGCAGTTCAACGGCTCCTCCGGCTACGAGGAGGCCGCCGTCCAGGGCTTCGTGGCCGGGGTGAATGCCGCCCTGAAGCTTCTGAACCGGGAGCCCCTCATTCTGCGGCGAGACCAGGGGTACATCGGGGTGCTCATCGACGATCTGGTGACCAAGGGCACCAATGAGCCCTACCGCATGATGACCTCCCGCACCGAGTACCGCCTGCTCCACCGGCAGGACAACGCCGACCGGCGGCTGTGCCCCTTGGGGCACGCCATTGGCCTGATCAGCGGCGAGCGGTACCGGCGGGTGGTGGACAAATACGCCGCCGTGGACCGGGAGATCAAGCGCCTGGAGCACACCGGCACCGCGGAGGGCCGCCTGTGCGACCTGCTCCGCCGGCCGGAGAACACCTATGAGAGTCTGGCCGGGGCGGATCCGGACCGGCGGCCGCTGCCCACCGCCGTCACCGAGGCGGTGGAGATCGCCGTGAAATACCAGGGCTACATCGACCGCCAGCTCCGCCAGGTGGCCGAGCAGCGGAAGATGGAAAACCGGCCCCTCCCCCCCGATCTGGACTACCTGTCCCTGCGGGGCCTGCGCACCGAGGCCCGGCAGAAGCTGGACAAGATCCGCCCCCTCAATCTGGGGCAGGCCTCCCGCATCTCGGGCGTCTCCCCGGCGGACATCGCCGCGCTCATGATCCATCTGGAGCGGCCCCAGGGCGGAGAGGGGGGGCCCTGCCCCGCAAAATCCCAGGAAAAGGAGACGCTATGAAGGAAAAGATTGTGCTGGGCCTGTCGGGCGGGGTGGATTCCGCCGTGGCGGCCCGGCTCTTGCAGGAGCGGTACGACGTCACCGGCCTCTATCTGGACATCGGCCTGGGCGGTACGGGGGCGGCGGACGCCGCCGCCGTGGCGGAGCGGCTGGGCATTCCCTTCGAGACGGCCGACATCCGGGCCGAGCTGGAGCGGGAGGTGTGCGCCCCCTTTGCCGCCGACTACCGGGCGGGCCGCACCCCCCTGCCCTGCGCCCGCTGCAATCCGGCGGTGAAGTTCCCCGCGCTCTTTGCCCTGGCCGGCCGCATCGGGGCCCGGTATGTATCCACCGGGCACTACGCCCGTGTGGAAAACGGGGGGCTGAAAAAGGGCATGCCCGCCAACGACCAGTCCTATATGCTGGCCCGGCTGACGCGGGAACAATTACAGAGAGTAATATTTCCGCTGGGAGATTACGAAAAGGCCCAGGTGCGCGCCCTGGCCCGGGACTTTGGCATCCCGGTGGCGGACAAGCCGGACTCCATGGAGATCTGCTTTATCCCCGACGGGGACTACGCCGCCTGGCTGGAGAGGCGCGGGTTTTCCACACCGGAGGGGAACTTTGTGGATAAAGAGGGAAAGGTGCTGGGCCGCCACCGGGGCATCCACTGCTACACTCTGGGCCAGGGCCGGGGCCTGGGGGTATCGGGGCCCCACCGGTACTACGTGACCGCCCTGCGGCCGGACACCAACGAGGTGGTGCTCTCCGACGGCTCCGATCTGGGCCGGGACGAGGTGCGGGGGACGGAGCCCAATTGGCTGGCCGTGGACGGCCTGACCGGCCCCATGGAGGTGACGGTGCGGCTGCGCCACTCCCGCACGCAGACGGCGGCCACCCTGGAGCCGGAGGAAGACGGCGTGCTGCTGCGGATGCACACCCCCGCCCGCGCCCCAACCCCCGGTCAACTGGCGGTGTTCTACGACGGCGACGCCGTGGTGGGCTCGGCCTGGATTGTATGAGAGAGAAAGAGAGGACGATGGACATGAAAAAGCTGCTTGGTTTGGCCCTGGCGTGCGCCCTGCTCCTGACGGGCTGCGGCGCCCGGGGCGGAGACAAGGGGGAGGAGCTGGGGGACAACACCATCCGCCCCCTGGAGCTCACCGAGGAGGAGGCGGCCCTGCTGAAGCTGGTGGGGGGCTCCGACGCGGAGTACGGCCTGTTTGAGTGCGCGGCCGGCGAGGGTGTGAGCGATTGCACCGTGGAGGTGCTGTCCTGGGAGAACGGGGCCTGGCAGACCGTGGCGGAGGGGGGCGTGTCCATCAGCGCCGCCGGGACGCGGCGGCTGGGGGTCGTCCTCAGCGGGGATAAGATCACCGTAAATGTCCAGGACGGTGGCACCCAATACAGCTACGCCCCCCGGCTGGACGGGATGGACCGCGGCCTGGAGACAGGCCGGGCCTCGGTCTGGCTGGAGGAAGATCAGGCCATGACCATAGGGGAGCGCACGCCGCTCTATCTGGAGATCTATGATGACGGGGAGGGCGTGGGAATTCCTCCCCTGCCCGGCGGGTTCTCCGACTTGGCCAATCTCAACCAGTACGATCGGGCTTACGCCGTGGCTGTCACCCTGGAAGAATAAATCGGGCTGGCTTCGCTGTCACAGAAAATAGAAGGGAGGAGATAATTGATGCATAAGTACGAGAACGAGTATAACCTCCTGTTAAAGCAAAGGGAGCAACTAATTGGCTCCATTCAGCAGGCAAATAAATCATTTCACACTGCGGTTTTTTCTGCACTAACAGTACTGTCCATGGTGCTTACGCTGTTGTTCCATTCGAATGATCCTCTTTCCGGGTGGTACCTTTTTTTGTTAGCACAAGTAGTGCTGGGGCTTTTTTTCTTTGTGGCTGGACTTCTATTTTCTACAAATAATGACCGGGACTATATCCGTGCAATAGATGCCTATTTGAGAGAACGCTACCAGGTCAAAGTTCTTTTTTACCAAGGAGAGTTGAGTTATCGGCACATCAATCATGTAGGAAGTGCATTTTCGATGTTGACTACAGCAGGGGCGGTGGTTACTGGATTGCTGCTGGCTTGTGGACTAGTGCTACGCTGGGCGGAAATCCAGAGCATCATGGTGTCTTATCCACTTCCTACTCTACTTGTCTTGCTGGAAATTGTTGTTGGAATCCTATTCTTGGTAAGGAATTTTAGGTATAAACTAACAGCTAGGTCAAGCTATTATTCTGATACTCTGGAATTTCTGCGTCGGGGTGAGTTAGCTCCTTTGGGAGCGGAACGTAACCACAGAAAATAAAAACAGCGGGTATTCTGTCTCTGGCAGAATACCCGCTGTTTTTATTTTACCTCCAGGCCGGAGAGATACCGCCGGGCCAGGTCAAAGCCGTGGGAGGCGGACACGTGGCGTACCCGCTCCCGGCCCAGACCCTGCTGGATTTTCCGCACCCAGGTGCCGTCCGGCGCGGCCAGGGCCAGGTAGACCAGTCCCACCGGGTTGCCCCGCTCGTCGGGATCGGGCCCGGCCACGCCGGTGGAGGCCACCGCCAGATCGCACCCCAGTACCCGCCGGGCTCCCTCGGCCATGGCGCGGGCCACCGGCTCGCTCACCGCCCCGAACTCGTCCAGCAGCGCCTGCTCCACCCCCAGGACGGTGTGCTTCACCTCGGTGGCGTAGCTCACCACGCCGCCGCGGAACACGGCGGATACCCCGGACAAATCGGTCATGCGCTTGGCGATCAGCCCGCCGGTGCAGCTCTCGGCGCAGCCCAGGGTGAGGCCCTTTTCCTTCAGAAGCTGGAACACCGCCGCCTCCAGGGAGGGTACGTCGGCGCCGTAGATGAGGGGGCCGAACCGGGCCCGCAGGCGCTCCTCCACCGGGGCGATCAGGGCCCGGGCAGACTCCTCGTCCGCCGCTTTGGCGGTGATGCGCAGCTCACACTCCCCCTCCTTGGCATAGGGGGCCAGGGTGGGGTTGGTCATGGCCTCCATCTCCTCCCGGAGCTGGGCCTCCATGGAGGACTCCCCGATGCCGAAGAGCTTGAGCGTCCGGGAGACAATGACCCCGTCGGCCAGGCTCTTCAGGTAGGGGATCACCCGGTGGGTGAACATGGCCCTGCACTCCCGGGGCGGGCCGGGGAGCATGATGACCCGCACCCCGTCCGCCTCGAAGGCCACGCCGGGGGCGGTGCCCCAGTCGTTGTCCAGCACCGTGCACCCCTCGGGCAGCATGGCCTGCTGGTAGTTGTTCTCCGTCATGGGGCGGCCGGCGTGGAGCCGCTCAAAGTAGGCCTCGATGCGGCGGGCGGAGGGCGCGTGGAACACCAGCTTTTTGCCGAAGCACTCGGCCAGCACGTTTTTGGTCAGATCGTCGCAGGTGGGGCCCAGGCCGCCGGTGGTGATGAGAATGTCCGCCCGGCTTTTGGCCAGCTCCACCGCGGCCCGCAGCCGCTGGGGGTTGTCGCCCACCACCGTGTGGTAGTAGACGTTGATGCCCAGGGCCGACAGGCCCTGGGAGAGCATCTGGGCGTCGGTGTTGGCGATGTTGCCCAGCAGCAGCTCCGTACCGACCGCGATCAGCTCCGCAGTGTGAGACATAAAAAAGACCTCCTGTCGCCAACACCGGCATCGGCGGCGGGTGCCGCCGTAAATGCGCAGCGCAGCATTTCCACAGGGCGGATTCACTCCGCCCGAGGATGTAGTAATTGGGAGTTCTCCTCCGTAGGGGGACAACCCGTAGGGGCGGCCTTTATGGCCGCCCGCCGTTTCCCGCCGCCGCGTTCAGACCTGAACCCGCTCGATGCCGTCCACGGCGGCCTTTACCAGGCCCTCCACGTCCAGCGCGGCCTCGGCGGCCTCCAGCTCCCCCAGCACAGGGCGCAGCCGGGGGTGGCGGGGGGTAAAGACGGTGCAGCAGTCCTCATAGGGCAGGATGGAGGTCTCGAAGGTGTTGATCCTCCGGGCGATGCGGACAATCTCCTCCTTGTCCATGCCCACCACCGGCCGCAGGATGGGCAGGGTGGTGACGGCGGTGGTGGCCCGCATGGCCTCCATGGTCTGGCTGGCCACCTGGCCCAGGCACTCGCCGGTGACGATGGCCCCGGCGCCGCACCGCTGGGCCACCGCCTCGGCGATGCGCATCATGAACCGCCGCATGAGCACGGTGAACAGCTCCTCCGGGCACTTGCGGCGCAGCTCCTCCTGGATGGCGGTGAAGGGCACCACGTGGACGGTGAGCCGTCCGCACCAGGGGGTGAGCAGCTTGGCCAGGGTGAGCACCTTCTGCTTGGCCTCCTCGGAGGTGTAGGGGTAGGAGAAGAAGTGCACCATTTCCAGGGCAATGCCCCGCTTGGCGATCATCCAGGAGGCCACGGGGGAGTCGATGCCGCCGGAAAGCAGGCTCACCGCCCGGCCCCCCACGCCCACGGGCAGGCCGCCGGCTCCCGGCTCCGGGTCGGCGTGGACGTAGGCGGCGTAGTCCCGCACCTCCAGGTAGACGGTCAGCTCCGGGTGGTGCACGTCCACGGTCAGGTTGGGGTACTTCTCGTCCAGCTCGCCGCCCACGTACTGGGAGAGCTGGATGGAGGTCATGGGGAAGCTCTTGTCCGCCCGCTTGGACTCCACCTTGAAGGTCTTGGCGGCGGCCAGACGATCCCCCAGGTACTCCACGGCGGTCTGGAGCATGGCGTCCTTGTCCTTCGCGCAGGCCTGGGCCCGGGACAGCCCCACCACGCCGAAGAGCTTGGTCATGGCCTCCCATGCGCCGTCCAGATCGCAGTCCTCGCTCTGCGGCTCCACATACATGGTGGACTGCTTGGTGTATACCTTGAATTTGCCGTGGGCCTGGAGGCGGCGGCGGGCGTTGGCCACAAGGCGGTCCTCAAAGGTGCGCCGGTTCAGGCCCTTGAGCACCAGCTCCCCCAGTTTTAACAGAATAATCTCGTTCATAGAGGTTCCTCTTTCTCCTAGTCTGAATCAAATCGAAAGCCATTATAACGAAATGCAGGGGGAATGTCCAGAAAAAACGGATGGACGACCGGAAAGGACGCCTTTTTCATCGCTTGTCAGGCAAAAAGAACCCGCTGAGGGCGAGCAAAAGGCCTAGCGCACCGCCACACCAGCCAAAAAAGTTCATGGTAGAGATGGCGATGCCAAAAAGAATTGCCGCAATGCCCAGGAGCATGAGTTTGGTTCCGTTCATGAAAAACATCCTTTCGTTCTCTACCGCCGCAGGTACTCCGGCGGACGGTACTGGAGGGCCTCGGCCAGGTGCTCCACGGCGATGGACTCCGCCCCGTCCAGATCGGCGATGGTGCGGGCCACCCGGAGGATGCGGTCGTAGCTGCGGGCGGTGAGGCCCATCCGGTCGAAGGCCCCCTTCATCACGGCGCGGCAGGCGTCGTCCAGGGCGCAGAAGCGGGAGAGCTCCGCCGGGCCCATCTGGTCGTTGCAGGCCGGGCCGCCGGGGCCGAAGCGGGCAGCCTGCACCGCCCGGGCCCTGTCCACCCGGGCCTTGATGGCGGCGGAGGGCTCCGCCGGGGTCCGGCGGGAGAGCGCGTCAAAGTCCAGGGGCGGCACCTCCACGAACAGGTCGATGCGGTCCAGCAGGGGCCCGGACAGGCGGCTGAGGTACTTCTCCACCGCCTGGGGCGAGCAGCGGCAGCGGTCCGAATAGCCGTACCAGCCGCACTTGCAGGGATTCATGGCGCACACCAGCATGAAGCGGGCGGGGAATACCGCCGTGCCCGACACCCGGCTGATCTGCACCCGCCCGTCCTCCAGAGGCTGACGCAGGGTCTCCAGGGCCTCCTTGGAGAACTCGGGCAGCTCGTCCAGAAAGAGCACCCCGTTGTGGGCCAGGGAGATCTCACCGGGCCGGGGGCTGGAGCCGCCTCCGGCCATGCCCATGGCGGACACCGTGTGGTGGGGGGAGCGGAAGGGCCGCCGCACCAGCAGGGGGTGCTCGGAGGTGGTGAGGCCCAGGACGGAGTGGATCTCCGTGGCCTCCAGGGCCTCCCGCCGGGTCAGATCAGGGAGGATGGAGGGCAGGCGGCGGGCCAGCATGGACTTGCCCGAGCCGGGCGGGCCCACCATGCAGAGGTTGTGGCCGCCGGCGGCGGCGATCTCCAGGGCGCGCTTCACGTTTTCCTGCCCCTTCACGTCGGCAAAGTCGGGGCAGGCAAAGTCGTCCGGCCCCGGCGTCCAGGCCGCCGCCGGCTCCAGAGGGGCCTCCCCCCTCAGATGGGCTGCCAGCTGCCCCACGCTCTCCACCGGGTAGACCTCCAGCCCGCCGGCCAGAGTGGCCTCGGCGGCGGAGGGGGCGGGGACGTACAGCCGCTTGATGCCCGCCCTCCGGGCGGCCAGGGCCATGGGCAGCATCCCCACCACCGGCCGCAGGGAGCCGGACAAAGACAGCTCCCCCACGTAGGCGCTGTCCGGCCCGTCCAGCCTGAGCTGCCCCCCGGCGGCCAGAATACCCGCCAGAATGGGCAGATCGTACACCGTGCCCCCCTTGCGCTGGTTGGCGGGAGCCAGGTTGACCGTGATGCGGGACACCGGGAAGGTGAAGCCGCAGTTTTTAATGGCGGCGCGCACCCGGTCCCGGGCCTCCTTCACCGCCGCGTCAGGCAGGCCCACGATCTCAAAGGCGGGCAGACCGGCCGACAGGTCGCACTCTGCCCGCACCTCATAGCCGGAGATCCCGCTCAGCCCCAGGGAGCGCACTTCACAGAGCATGGGTGCCGCCTCCTTTCCCTTTCGTCATGTTGCATCCATTATAGCATACCGGACCCGCCGCCGAAAGGGTGAAAAGCGGCCCTGTACCGGCGGAGGGAAAGGGGAGAACAGGATACGGCAAAGGACCGGCTTTAAAACTGCATATTTTAGCATGCTCAGTTTAGTTAGTAATATATAACTAAATAATTTTTCTCAAAGGAGAACGGAAAAAATCCAATTATTTCTTCTAATTCAGGAACAAAAAGAAAAATAATAATTCAGAGTAAGATTTGATTTACAAACGTCAATGAAGGTGATAAAATGTATGCGCCCCGGGGGGACAGGCTCCGCCCGGAGGCAGCTGTAATCAGCCAGGGTAATGGGAATCGGGCCCGGTCAGTCCGGGGGATGGACGGGGACGGATTCCCATTGCCCTGGAACCATGAACAAGGAGGAATCGTTTCTATGGCGAGAAAGCTGAAAACCATGGACGGCAACACGGCGGCAGCGCACGTGTCCTACGCCTTCACCGAGGTGGCAGGCATCTACCCCATCACCCCGTCCAGCCCCATGGCCGACAATGTGGACCAGTGGGCCGCCCAGGGCCGCAAGAACATCTTCGGCACCACCGTCAATGTCATCGAGATGCAGTCCGAGGCCGGCGCCGCCGGTACGGTCCACGGCTCTCTGGCCGCGGGCGCGCTGACCACCACCTACACCGCCTCCCAGGGCCTGCTGCTGATGATTCCCAACATGTACAAGCTGGCCGGTGAGCTGATGCCCACCGTGTTTCACGTGTCCGCCCGTACCGTGGCCACCCACGCGCTGAACATCTTCGGCGACCATTCCGATGTCATGGCCTGCCGCCAGACCGGCTTTGCCATGCTGTGCGAGTCCAACCCCCAGGAGGTCATGGACCTGGGCGCCGTGGCCCACCTGGCAGCCATCAAGGGCCGCGTCCCCTTTATCAACTTCTTTGACGGCTTCCGCACCTCCCACGAGATCCAGAAGATCGCCATCTGGGACAACGAGGATCTGGCCGACATGGTGGACATGGACGCCGTGGAGGCCTTCCGCAAGCGCGCCCTCAACCCCGAGCGCCCCGTGATGCGCGGCTCCCACGAGAACGGCGACATCTTCTTCCAGCACCGCGAGGCCGCCAACAAGTACTATGACGCCCTCCCCGAGATCGTGGAGGAGTACATGGGCAAGGTCAACGCCAAGCTGGGCACCAACTACCAGCTCTTCAACTACTATGGCGCGCCCGACGCCGACCGGGTCATCATCGCCATGGGCTCCATCTGCGACGTGGCCGAGGAGGTCATCGACTACCTGAACGCCCACGGCGAGAAGGTGGGCCTGGTGAAGGTCCGTCTGTACCGGCCCTTCCGCGCCGACAAGCTGCTGGCGGCCATCCCCGCCACCGCCACCAAGATCGCCGTGCTCGACCGCACCAAGGAGCCCGGCGCCCTGGGTGACCCCCTGTACCTGGACGTGGTCACCGCCTTCGCCAACGCCGGCCGGCAGGCCACCATCATCGGCGGCCGCTACGGCCTGGGCTCCAAGGACACCCCGCCCAGCAACGTGTTCGCCGTGTATGAGGAGCTGACCAAGTCCGCGCCCAAGCGCCAGTTCACCGTCGGCATCGTGGACGACGTGACCCACACCTCCCTGGAGGAGAAGCCCTCCCCCAACACCGCGGCCCCCGGTACCATCGAGTGCAAGTTCTGGGGCCTGGGCGGCGACGGCACCGTGGGCGCCAACAAGAACTCCATCAAGATCATCGGCGACCACACCGACAAGTACGTGCAGGCCTACTTCCAGTACGACTCCAAGAAGACCGGCGGCGTAACCATCAGCCACCTGCGCTTCGGCGACCAGCCCATCCGCGCCCCCTACTACATCAACAAGGCCGACTTTGTCGCCTGCCACGTGCCCGCCTACATCGTCAAGGGCTTCCCCATGGTCCGCGACGTGAAGGACGGCGGCGTGTTCCTCATCAACTGCCAGTGGTCTGACGAGGAGCTGGATCACCACATGCCCGCCGTGGCCAAGCGCTACATCGCCGAGCACAACATCCAGGTCTACACCATCAACGCCATCGACCTGGCCATCGAGATCGGCATGGGCAAGCGCACCAACACCATCCTCCAGTCTGCCTTCTTCAAGCTGGCCAAGGTCATGCCCGAGGCGGAGGCCATCGGCTACATGAAGGACGCCGCCACCCACTCCTACCTGAAGAAGGGCCAGGACGTGGTGGATATGAACCACAAGGCCATCGACATGGGCGCCACCGCGTTCCACAAGTTTGAGGTGCCCGCCTCCTGGAAGGACGCCAAGGACGAGACCGTGGCCGAGCACGTGGAGGGCAACGCCGCCACCGTGAAGATGGTCAAGGAGATCATGGAGCCCGTGGGCCGCATGGACGGCGACAGCCTGCCCGTCTCCGCCTTTGCCAACGGCCACGAGGACGGTACCTTCTGCCAGGGCGCTTCCGCCTATGAGAAGCGCGGCGTGGCCGTCAGCGTGCCCGAGTGGGACCAGACCAAGTGCATCCAGTGCAACCAGTGCTCCTATGTCTGCCCCCACGCCACCATCCGGCCCTATGCCCTCACTGAGGAGGAGGCCAAGAACGCCCCCGCTCAGGCCAAGATCGTGGACATCAAGGCCGGCAAGGGCAAGGGTGTATACAAGTTTGCCATTGCCATTTCCCCGCTGGACTGCATGGGATGCTCCGTGTGTGTGAGCACCTGCCCCGTCAAGGCCCTGACCATGAAGCCCCAGGAGTCCCAGGCTGCCGAGCAGGAGGTCTTTGACTACATGGTGGCCAAGGTGGCCCCCAAGGCCGACGTGGAGGACACCAATACCGTCAAGGGCAGCCAGTTCAAGCAGCCCCTGCTGGAGTTCTCCGGCTCCTGCGCCGGCTGCGCCGAGACCGCCTATGCCCGCCTGGTCACCCAGGTCTGCGGCGACCGTATGTATATTTCCAACGCCACCGGCTGTTCCTCCATCTGGGGCGGCCCGGCTGCCACCTCTCCCTACACCGTCAACAAGGAGGGCAAGGGTCCCGCCTGGGCCAACTCCCTGTTCGAGGATAACGCCGAGCACGGCCTGGGCCTGCACCTGGGCCAGAAGGCCATCCGCAGCCGCCTGGCCGACAAGACCCGCGCCCTGCTGGCCGTGGAGTGGTGCACTCCAGCCATTAAGGAGACTGCCCAGAAGTGGCTGGATACCATGGAGGACGGCGCGGCCAACGCCGAGGCCACCAAGGCCTACATCGCCGCTCTGGAGGACGGCCTGTGCACGGTGGACGAGCTGCTGGCCAGCTCCAAGCCCGAGATCCAGGCGTTTGGCAAAGAGCTGCAGGCCAAGGGTGAGAAGCTCTGCCAGTGTGACGCCTGCAAGCTGGCCGCTGAGATTCTCCAGGAGAAGGAGTATCTGGTTAAGAAGTCCGTGTGGATCTTCGGCGGCGACGGCTGGGCTTACGACATCGGCTACGGCGGCCTGGATCACGTCATCGCCTCCGGCGAGGACGTCAACATCTTCGTCTTCGATACCGAGGTCTATTCCAACACCGGCGGACAGGCCTCCAAGTCCTCCAATATCGGCCAGGTGGCCCAGTTTGCCGCCGCCGGCAAGAACCAGCCCAAGAAGAGCCTTGCGGAGATCGCCATGCAGTACGGCTACGTCTACGTGGCCCAGGTGGCCATGGGCGCCAACCCCAACCAGACTCTGAAGGCCATCACCGAGGCTGAGGCCTACCACGGCCCCTCCCTGGTCATCGGCTACGCCCCCTGTGAGATGCACTCCATCAAGGGCGGTATGGCCAACTGCCAGGTTGAGATGAAGAAGGCCGTGGAGTGCGGCTACTGGAACCTGTTCCGGTTCAACCCCGCTCTGAAGGCCGAGGGCAAGAACCCGTTCACTCTGGACTCCAAGGCCCCCGCCGGCGGCTATCAGGAGTTCCTGATGAACGAGGCCCGCTACTCCTCCCTGACCCGCGCCTTCCCCGAGCGCGCCAAGGAGCTGTTTGCCCAGAACGAAGAGGCCGCCAAGGAGCGCTATGAGCATCTCACCAGACTGGTGGAGCTCTACAAGTAAACAAGCTCGCACAAGGGCCCCGGACGAAAACGTCCGGGGCCCGTTTTATATGGCGGCCTCTTCGGGGGCCCCGCCGACGGCGGGGCGGCGCTTTGCGCCGTCCAAGCGTTTTGGGCCGTGGGCCCAAAACCTTGATGCCGGCGGAATTCAGTTCCGCCGGACAGATAAAATAAAGATGGGGTCCCCGGCGGGCCCCGGCCCGGCGGGGTAGGGCCGCCAAGGAGCGCTACGAGCACCTGACCCGCCTCGTCGAGCTGTACAAGTAAGCAAAATCCGCAAGCCCCCC
>ERZ1106950.1015-NODE-1015-length-21117-cov-13.417007_pt1 | contig 21117 bp, 15 predicted proteins | sample MGYA00403675_ERZ1106950 | MGnify/ENA primary metagenome ERZ1106950 (study PRJEB35170, sample SAMEA104062410) | human gut metagenome | biome: human gut; feature: human-associated habitat; material: faeces | place: Denmark | collected 2012-06-13 ... | reverse complement strand
GGCTTCGGTACTCAGACCTTACGGGTTTTCCATTCTTGGTCGCTCCCTTGGCATCCTATGGTGAGTTCCCATGTTCCCACAACACAGCCTCCATACAGGTCATGCCACCTCTACGCCGGATGCCGTTCAGACAATAAACAGGTAACCTCTGAACTTATCCCACACTCCTTGCATAAGCATGGTTTTGACATCACCCATTGCATTTCGACGCATCATCAATGGTTCCCTTACGGTCATCTCCTGTATGGTCACCTGACAGTTCATCACTGCCTTTTGAATGTATCGTTCACCACCTTAACCCTTTCGGGAGAAAGCAGCATACACCGGTTTGCAACCTCTTCCTGCAAAGCGATTGCGAGAGACCTACTCTCATCTGTATCGCAGTTACGAATGTGACAGCCACACCACATTCTCACGGCACACTGCAAGGTGCAAGCTATATATATAGATATATACTTGCACCTTGCACTAAAAAAACATCAATGATATTTGCAATATTTGGAGAAACACTTCTCTACAATGTGTATATTTGCAAATAATTATTTCATATATCATCTATATTAACACAATGACTCGATTCTTTTCAATATCAGAAATTAAATATCTAGTTAAAGAGAGTACTAGAAAAAGATTGCCACCTTGTGAACAAAGCGATGTAAATCAGCAAATTGTTCTTGATCATGAACTTGGCTTTGAAGCGGTACTTACAGATAATGGAGATGAAAAAATCCTTTTACCGGAAGATGGAGCTGTTGTTTACCTTTTTAGGGGACAAAACCAAGAACACATACCATGTTATCCATCTTTATATCGTGAAACTCCTCGTCCATTAACAGACTCTGAAATATTCACATGGAAAATGAGATTTATGCTATTTTGTGATATGCTTGATACATATCCCATTGTTGACAAATTCTTTAAGCGGCATAATTTCAAGATTGATTATGAAGGATTAGCACAACACTATGGCTTGTTAACATCCGTGCTTGACTTAACCAGTAATATAGATATTGCATTGTTTTTTGCTACATGTTGGTATGATAAAAACGAAGATTGTTATAGACCATTTGACGATGGTAGAGAACATGAAGGAATACTTTATGTATTTTGTCCTTTGAGAGCGAATGAACCAACTCCACTAAATATGGATGATTTTATGAAAGAAAATATAACACCGATTGGACTTCAACCTTTTTTACGACCTGCACGTCAAAAAGGATACGCACTTCATATCCCTAAAGGGAAAAGCACTAAGAGTTGGGCGTATCGATTCAAATTTTCTAATGAAGATTCATTAGCATATTACGATTTATTCAATGGTGGTAAAGAGTTATGGATATACGATATTTTAGCAGAAAAAACTAAAAAGATAGTAAATGCAAGAAAGTTTTCGTATGAAGTATTTACTCGTACTTATGAAAAGTTTCGCCCTAAATATTTCTCTCGTACAAAACTCAAGAAAGCACTCGCTACCGAAGGAATATCGCTTGCTAAACATGCAGAAACGTTTTTTTTTAGTGAAGATGAAAAAAATGAAGCTATTCAGAAGTGGAATAACGGAGAAGGTAAACAATTCTGTGACACTATTGGAAGGCGATCATGGTATGAAGAAATAGATGGACATAAAACCATTTCCGAAGAAAAAGGACAATATAATGTAAAAATAGGACCTATTAATCCTTTTCGAACGCTTAAAATGCTTGCTGAAAATGCATTGATTGGAATGCTTGCTCATCCAGAAGGACCAGATGAAGCAGAGTGGATAAACTATAAAAACACTCCCAACGAAACACATAGATTATTTGGTGAGAAAGAGCAAGGATGGACTAAAGTTCCAGGTCGTTTGGTTAATCTTTTTGCGAAAAAATATTTAAAAGAAGAAGATTATTTAATATTCGAATAGACGTTTAGCCTTGCGCATTAATGTAAGAAGCAAGTATTTATATAACTTGCTTCTTGTTTTAAACTTCAATACTTATTTTTTCGTCTATTCTCCATTATCGTTTCAAAATTTTCTTGCCCCCATTGCTTTAGATGTTCCAAATGAGGGATTAAGGTTTCTCCAAATTCAGATACATAATATTCCACTTTGGGTGGCACTGAGGGGTATATTTTTCTACTCACTAATCCGTCCGTTACCAATGAACGCAAAACGGTAGAGAGCATTTTTTCCGATATAGATGGGATTGTTTTATATAGTTCATTGAAACGTATTACCCCATTCTCGTGTAGCTTCAACAAGACAACTAAAGCCCACTTGTCGCCTAACCATTCCAATATAGGGGATGCAGAACAGTATTCATAATCTAACTTTTTTCGCATTTTTTTCGTTCTTAAAATCATTGATATTGAGAAATACTAACTCAACCGTAAGTGGCTGACAGATAGTACAGTTCTTCTTTATTCAAAAAGAACGTCCTAACTTCGCAGCACAAAAACCAGAAATACTTGGGCGGTTGCTATTTTTCTATAAGATATACAGGATAGAAACACAATGCCCTAATGGTAGCGATGACGTGATTAGAAGTTATATCAATCGGGAACTGGATAATCTGACCTATTTCTTTAATCGTAATCTGGACTTTTACCAATATTATCGCTCTCATTCAACATTGTATGATGAATATTATTTTGTCCGTGGAAAGTCTGATTTACGCCTATGTACCGATAGCGCACAATTCGATAAAGACCCGAATTTCTCAACCGGATATGATTATAAGGTGGCTAAAATAATAGCCAATGAAATGCTGCGTATCTATCTGAACAAAAGACTGGTAAAACTGGAAACCAATACCCAAGTAGAAGATAACCTGCAAAAGTGTCTGAAATATCCTTTTCGTTTTACGGGTAAAAAGGTCTTTTTGATAGAATTGGGGTATTCTCTTGTTTCTTCGGGTGACATTAATAATGGCAACGTGGAAATAAAAGAAATGATGAACTTTCTCGGTACGGTATTCCAAGTGGAGTTAGGCGATTATTATGCCGCCTATATTGCCATGAAAGAACGGAAGAAGGACCGGACGGCATATCTTAGCCGTTTACAAGACAGCTTAGTCAAGCGAATGGACGAAGATGATAGTAAATGACAGGTTCCTATTTTTCTTTTCGCCAGTGTTATATTGTTTTCATTCAATCCTGCCATATTGAAATCTTGCTTTCAATCAATCAAGCTATCAATGTTTCAATAAAACAAGATTGCAGGATTGCAAAATAAACTCATAGGTCGGGGAACGCCCAGCGGCAAGGGGCGGGACCACCCGTCCCGACGAGCGAAAAAATCTTTAGTTAGGGAATGTCTTTCTTTCATTGGCAACACGACTTCGGAGTGAATTTGCCCAAGGTGTTTTGCGGCACGGAAAACAGATTTGTGTGCCACAAATCACACCTTGCTGTTATCTGACGATAACACGATTTCAACGGCTGGCAGTCCGGTGTGGAGTGTTCAACTTTTGAGCCAACATTTCCATGTCGCTGCTTACCTTCAAATCAGTAATCCTTGCATAGATTTGAGTAGTCCTTATGTTGGTATGACCTAAAATCTTAGATACCGTTTCAATGGGAACACCGTTTGCGAGCAACACCGAAGTGGCGCACGAATGGCGTGCCACATGGTAGGTCAAGGTCTTTTCAATGCCACAAATGGCTGCGATTTCTTTCAAATAATCATTCATTTTCTGATTGCTGATAATGGGCAAAATCTTACCGTTCGGTAACTGGTCTTTGTACTTTTCCAATATGGCTTTGGGTATATCCAGCAATCGGACGGTAGATGTAACATTCGTTTTGTGCCTTTTGCGCATAATCCACAAATTACCGTCAAATCCGATACGAATGTCCTCCTGCCTTAACTCGCATACATCAATGTAGGAAAGTGCCGTGTAACAACTGAAAATGAACAAATCACGTACTTGCTCCAACCGTTTGGAACTAAACTCATGGTTGTAAATGGCAGTGATTTCTTCCATAGTCAGATAATCTCTATCGGTACGTTCAAACCTTACCCGATAACTACCGAAAGGGTCTGCGGTTACTAAACCCGTATTCTTGGCAAAGTTTACCACCGTGCGAAAGCGTTGTACGAACTTCATCGCCGTATTGTGGCTGCACCCGTAGCTATTTTTGATATATAGTAAAAAGTCCTCAATGAACACCACGTTAATGTCTTTAATCAGTATATCGGAGATCGAATACTTGAACTTCATGAACTCAACAAGCCGTTTCTTTGTCAGTTCGTAACGTGAATAGGTTTTGTCTGCGGTATTCATTTTCACTTTCTCCAAGTATTGTTCATTGTGCTGTTTGAAGAACTCTATCAAAGTCCGTTCCCTTGCAATCTTACCTAAAAAGGCGTTCTTTACCAGTTCTGCCGTCACATATCCGTCCTGCACCATTAACGCATGGTAATGCTGATGTACCGTACTGCGAATGCTTTCCAGCATGGAATTGATATGTACGGCTTCTGCAGTTCTGCCGGAAGCCTTACCTAACTTCACGCTCCAGTGAGCCGGATTTATTTCCAGTTTGGTATTGAACTGGGCTACAACTTGGTCGATAGTGATACGTGCGATAATCGGTGCATTGCCGTTCTTCTTTACTGCATTTCGCTTGACGAAATAGAGTAGCTTGAAAGTACTTCTCATAATCTCTTTTTTTAGTTACAAAATTAAATTGATAAACTGAAAATGAGATATTTGCAGTACGGACAAATCAAGACAACAAACTGCCAATTTCAGACATTCTGTGACCTAAAATCCGAAAGGTCGGACAAGTCACGAATTGGTCACGAAAGTATGTCTTTTTGTGACCTTTTCGTGTCTTCGGTCACGGACTTTATACAAAGAAAAAACTCCTACAATACCATGATATTGTAGGAGTTGTCTTTTCTTTGTCTGGTTTTGTCCAGCTTCTTGGTGATCCGCCTGGGGCTCGAACCCAGGACCCCAACATTAAAAGTGTTGTGCTCTACCTGCTGAGCTAGCGAATCAATCCTTATTGCAAATCAGTTATTTCCTGATTGCGGGTGCAAAGGTAGTGACTTTTTTTTTATTTGCAAGTAAAGTGAGTAAAAAAAATCGTATTATTTTATGCTTTCTTTCTAATCGTATTAATCATCAGTGGATTTTGTTTCAGAATCGCTTATCTTTTCTCTATTAATAATGAAACGTTGATAGTATGACAGCATCAGTGTTGTTAATGGAAGTGCTATAATCATACCTAATACTCCCATAAGTGAGCCCCAGACCGAAAGAGATAGGAGGATGATAGCAGGATTCAGACCGGTTATTTTTCCCATGATTTTAGGAACGATTATCGTATCTTGGATGATTTGGACGACGGCAAAGACGGCTAAAGCAGAAGCAATGATAATCCAGAAGTTTTGTCCCGTATCGGCAGCTTTGAGGATAGCCAACAAGATAGTAGGAAGAAAACCGATGATCTGAAGATAGGGAACCATATTCAAAGCACCGATAAAAAGCCCTAAGCCGATGGCCATTGGAAAGTCTATAATGAGAAAGCCGATGCTGAATAATATACCGACACAAAGGGCTACAAGTGCTTGTCCGCGAAAATAAGTATTCATGCCGTTTTGCACATCTTTAACGAGATTGGTTGTGAAAGTGCGATATTTGGCGGGTAATAAATGAATCCATCCTTCTGCTATTGCTTCGTAATCCAGTAATATGAAAAAGACATATAATAAAATGATGAAAGATGCTAAAATACTGAATAGGAAGTTTATAGATTCGGATAATAACATCCATAGTTTAGGTACTGTGTTTTTTATCGTGTTAATTATATTCTCTTCACTTAAGATGCGGTTCAGTGTATTCATGTCTATGTTTTCATGAATAAAATCTGAAAGACTTTGAGGCACATTGGAATTGTGGGATATGCCATTAGTGAAGTACAGAACCAAGAGGTCTTTAACTTTTCCGAACTCTTCTAACATTGGTGGTACTAAGAAATAAAAGGCAGTGATTCCTATTATGGTAATGGATATTAATGCGCAAAAAATGGAAAGTACCCGACTTTTGAAACGTAGTTTATATTGGAACAATTTAACTAACGGATAAATCATATAGGCGATAAGCCATGCCAAAAAGAAAGGTAATAACACTCCGCTGAGCCTTTCGACCAGCATTAATAGTCCGATTATAAGGACACAACAAATAGTACCACGTATAAAACTGTCGAATGTTATTTTCTTTCTTTCCATATTTATAGATGTTTTTATCCTTTTTCTTTATCTTCTTCCAATGCCCGTAAATAGCATTCCCGGCATAGTGGTTCGTATTCTGCAGTTTCTCCCAACAGAACTTGTTTATCATTTTTTACTGTTCGATGGGAAAAAGAGGCAAGTTGCCCGCACTTCACACAAATCGCATGCACTTTTGATACTTCATCGGCTATGGCACATAAACCCGGCATCGGACCAAATGGATTACCTTTAAAATCCATATCTAAGCCGGCTATAATCACTCTTATACCATTATTTGCCAGTTGATTACATACTTCGATTAAACTACTGTCGAAAAATTGTGCTTCATCAATACCTACTACATCTATTTCGGAAGTGAATAATAAGATACTGGCTGATGAATCAATAGGAGTGGAGGATATTGTGTTACTGTCATGCGATACTACATCTGCTTCGGAGTAACGGACATCGATAGCCGGCTTGAATATTTCTACACGTTGACGGGCAAATTTGGCACGTTTCAAACGACGGATCAGTTCTTCTGTTTTTCCTGAAAACATGGAACCGCAAATAACTTCAATTCTTCCTCTTCTTCTGGTTTCCTGTATGTGATCTTCTGAAAATAATACCATGATTTAGTGTGTTATATTTGGTTGCAAAAATAACACTTTTGTTCGCTTTCTGATGTTTTTTCATTATTTATTTCTACATTTGTGGCATCTACAAAAAGGAAAATAAGAATAGTATGCAAGCACTATTGACCAATATAGAACTGGATATTCAAGAGTTGAAGTATTTGATGGATGCTTTTTCGCGTGAGCCGAATGCTGCCTTACGTGAGGTATTGAAACGGAGTATCTTGCAAATGCGTGCCCGGCTGGATCAATTGTTGTTAGAGCTGGATGCGGAACAGAAGTCTTTTGAAGAAAAAGTGGAATCGGTTCGGTTGGAAGAACAGATTCTGGAGAAGCAGGTGCCGATGGATATTGAAGAAGAAGTTTTGCCAGAAATGGACCCTGTATCCCCGGTGAATATCCAGATAGATGAAAAGGTGCAAATACCTTCTACCCCGATTTTGGGTGAACGTATTAGGCCTGCCGCGGATTTACGGCGTTCGATTAGCTTGAATGATTCTTTTCGTTTCTCACGCGAATTGTTTAATGGTGATAATGAACAGATGAATCGGGTGATAGAGCAGATATCGGAGATGAGCTCCTTGGAAACTGCTGTTGCTTTTCTTGGCTCCAAAGTAGATGTCAATGAAGAAAATGAAGCTATGGCAGACTTTATGGAGATTCTGAAAAAGTATTTTAATTAATCTGATACCATTAGTCGTATGGGAAAATTATATGTAGTGCCCACACCGGTAGGGAATTTGGAAGATATGACCTTTCGGGCTATCCGAATTTTGAAAGAGGTTGATCTTATTTTGGCAGAAGATACCCGTACTTCCGGAATTTTGCTGAAACACTTTGAAATAAAGAATGCAATGCAATCTCACCATAAATTTAATGAACATAAAACGGTGGAGAGCGTTGTTAATAGAATAAAGGCCGGTGAAACGGTTGCTTTGATTTCGGATGCCGGTACACCGGGTATTTCGGATCCTGGCTTTTTGGTGGTACGCGAGTGTGTGCGCAATGGTATTGAAGTGCAATGCTTACCGGGAGCAACGGCTTTTGTTCCTGCATTGGTAGCTTCGGGATTGCCTAATGAGAAATTTTGTTTCGAAGGATTTCTTCCTCAAAAGAAGGGGCGCATGACGAAACTCAAGTCTTTGATAGAAGAACGGCGTACGATGGTGTTTTACGAATCTCCCCATCGTTTGCTGAAAACCTTGACACAGTTTGCCGAATATTTTGGGGCAGAACGTTTGGCAAGCGTATCCAGAGAGATATCTAAACTTCATGAAGAAACCATTCGTGGTAGTTTAAGTGAATTGATAGAGCACTTTACCGAAACGGAACCCCGTGGAGAAATAGTGATTATAATTGCAGGAATAGACGATTAAATAACTTCATTTAAAAACGTAAAACGTAAACGTATGAAAAAGTTAGCAGTTTTAATTGTATGCGCAGCCATGTTGGCTTCGTGTGATGGCTTTAAAGGTGGTAGCAAAGATCTTAAGGCTGAAAATGACTCCTTATTGATAGAATTGTCACAGCGTAATGCTGAGTTGGACGAAATGATGGGAACATTTAATGAAATTCAAGAAGGTTTCCGTCAAATTAATGATGCTGAGAGTCGTGTAGACTTACAGCGTGGCACAATAACCGAGAATTCGGCATCAGCCAAACAGCAAATTGCTTCTGATATTGAGTTTATTACCAAACAAATGGAAGAGAACAAAGCTCAGATTGCAAAGTTGCAGGCTATGTTGAAGAGTAGTAAGAACAATTCTGCTCAATTGAAAAAAGCGGTGGAATCTCTGACTCAGGAACTGGTTACCAAACAACAACGTATTGAAGAGTTGCAAGCCGAACTTGCATCTAAGAATATTCGTATTCAGGAATTGGATGCTGCCGTCAGTGGATTGTCTGCTGATAAAGAGTCTCTTGCAGCAGAAAATGAAGCAAAAGCCAGAACCGTGGCTGAACAGGATAAGGCTATTAATGCTGCCTGGTTCGTATTTGGCACGAAGTCAGAATTGAAGTCGCAAAAGATTCTTCAGAGTGGAGATGTCTTGAAGAATGCTGATTTCAATAAGGACTATTTCACTCAGATCGATATTCGTACAACTAAAGAGATTAAATTGTATTCAAAACGTGCAGAGTTATTGACTACTCATCCGGCTGGTTCTTACGAATTAGTGAAAGATGACAAAGGACAACTTACTTTGAAGATTACAAATCCAAAAGAGTTTTGGAGTGTGTCGAAATATTTGGTTATCCAGGTTAAATAATGAAATATAAAAATCTCTTTTTTGATTTAGACGATACATTATGGGCATTTTCAGCGAATGCGCGTGATACATTTGAAGAAATGTATGATAAGTACGGACTGGGTGCTTTCTTTGATTCTTTCGAACATTTCTATTCGCTTTATCAACAGCGAAATACGGAACTTTGGATAGAATACGGTAATGGTCGGATCACAAAAGAGGAACTTAATCGCCAACGCTTTCTGCATCCTCTTGAGGCAGTAGGCGCTGGCGATTCTGCTTTGGCGGAAGCATATTCGGAGGGTTTCTTTTCCGTTATTCCCACCAAGAGCCGGCTGATGCCTCACGCGAAAGAAGTACTTGAGTACTTAGCTTCCCGTTATAATCTTTTTATTCTGTCGAACGGTTTTCATGAACTCCAGTCCCGTAAGATGCATTCTGCGGGAATAGATCACTATTTTAAAAAAGTAATTCTTTCGGATGATATCGGACTTTTGAAACCTGCTCCGCAATTGTTTTATTTTGCTCTCTCGGCTACTCAATCCGAACTGCGTGATTCATTGATGATAGGCGATAGTTGGGAGGCTGATATGGTAGGGGCCAATGGAGTAGGGATGCATCATGCTTTTTATAATGTGTCCGGTCGCACCGAATTTCCTTTTAAACCTACTTATCTTTTGAAAGACTTGAAAGAGTTGATGCAAATATTGTAGTATTTGTGAATAAGTCGTACTTTTGCGGTGAAAAATAACGTATAAAGTTATCACTGCTATGGATACTATATTGCCTTTTGCTTTACTTTGTTTTACTTCCTTTTTCACATTGACAAATCCATTGGGTACCATGCCTGTGTTTCTTACGATGACGCATGGAATGACAGACAAAGAGCGGCAATCCGTGGTTAAGCGTGCTACTATTGTTTCTTTTATTACTTTGATGGTTTTTGTCTTTGCCGGGCAATTCTTATTTAAGTTCTTCGGAATATCCACTAATGGGTTTCGTATGGCAGGTGGAGTTATTATTTTTAAGATTGGCTTTGATATGTTGCAGGCTCGATATACACCTATGAAGTTGAAAGATGAAGAAATTAAAACCTATGCCGATGATATTTCAATTACCCCTTTGGCTATTCCTATGTTATGCGGTCCGGGAGCGATTGCCAATGCTATTGTATTAATGCAGGATGCCCATACAATTGAGATGAAAAGTACTTTGATTGGGATGATTGCATTAATTTACTTTATAACTTTTCTTATTCTTCGTGCTTCTACTCGTCTGGTTAAGATTTTGGGAGAGACCGGTAATAATGTGATGATGCGCTTAATGGGATTGATATTGATGGTAATTGCCGTAGAGTGTTTTGTCAGCGGTCTGAAACCGATTTTGGTAGGAATATTAAAAGAGGGGATGATGTGATAAAACAGACTTTGTAATCGGATGTAGCTTATGTGCTATTTTATCCCAAACAAGCTGTATTTAAAAAGTGATCAATTTTTGCGGAATTAACTTCCTCCGATATCGTAAAGTTCATGTTAAAACTTCAGAGGCTGTCTCAAAATGAGATTTGAAAGTTGCAAAGTTTATAAATTGAAACTTTAGAAGAAAAAATCTCCCTGTTTTAGTCTTGTGTTGTAATGAATTAAGGCAAAAACAGGGAGATTTTTATACTATGACTTACAAAATATGAGGGCTGTCTTATTTTTTTACTTTGAGACAGCGTTTTATGTCTAATTACATATCAGTTTAGAAATACGATTATCTATTTTTATTATATATATTCCGGGAGATTTTATTGGAATCTCGTTCCAGCCTTTATCACAGAGTATACTCAAAATTTGTCGTCCTTCAATACTGAAGATTTCAACCAATTGCTTGTCTTTATCACTCTGTACATAGAGGTTTCTTTCTGAAGTATAGAATTTTATGGAATCTTCTTGTTGGCGAGTGATCGTTGTAGATGTTCGTTTTTCGGTTATTGTAAAATCATCTACCAAAGCTTCTGAAGTACCAATGTTTACAATTCTGAATCTGACAGGTGCCGTGATTTCTTCATCTATGATATAGGTATTCATTTTATTCTCTGTCAGGGTAATAGTTGATCCATATGTTACCCAATTGCTGCCATTGTCTTTGGATATCTCTATTTTAATTGTTTGCGGGGGGGAAGCGGCTGTCTTTTTCCCGGCAATGAGGCTAACGGATTTTATATCTTCAAGAGTATTGAATTCCATTTCTATTTTTCCTCTTTTGATAGAAGCTACCCGTAATCCGTTTCCCATATTGGTTTCTGTAGTGGCGTAAGTTATTGCATTTGAGAAGTTCCAACTGCCCAGTATTCCGCTTACGTTTTCTTGATTCCAGTTAGGTTTGGAGATACTTTCAAAAGTTTCTACCAATCGATTGTATGAGGTTTTGTTGACAGTGAAAGATATTATATTATTTTCTTCTTTAATATTCAAAAGGGAGGTTTCCGTAGGAGTACCGGTCCAGCTTCTTAAGGAAGGGGTTGTGTCATCTGTCAATGATTCACGCTGAGTTGTTCCGGGAAAAGTGTTCCCTCCTCCATCTGCCAATGAATTATTGGCTCTTATAAGTTCATAATATACGTGATTGGGGTTATTGTTAATGGTATTCTGTATCCATACATTCGGATTAGTTGAATCTACTCGAAAAACCAACATACCTTTTCCTGGCAAGTATTTGTCCCATCCCTCCTGAATTCTGTTTTCCAGAATAAAAAACTCTTTGGGTACTGCTGAATTTATGCGGAAACTTTCATTAGAGGTAGTCAATGGAGGTAAAGTATAATTTCCCGATTCTTTTATTAATTCAGGCGATGCCCAACCAATGGCATAACGTTCGAAAGCAGAGTAGCTACAGGGGGTTCTTCCATTATTCAGATATCCTCCGCTTGCCATTAAAGACCAATCGCCCGGATGCGGTGCAGAACCATTTTCTTCATAGTCGGTATCGTAAAAATCCGGTAACCCTAATACGTGGCTAAACTCATGACAGATAGTGCCTATACCGTCTCTGATCTTATTATTCTCTCTTCCGGCCAGTTCTGTAGAGCATGCATAGCGATTACAATAAACTCCGTCCAATTTTACACGACTGTAATTTAAAGCATAAGCATGAGGCCAAATGAAATCAGCATTATTTCCTGCATGAGATCCTCCTCCTGCAAAAATTACATATATCATATCCACTTCTCCATCATCATTTAAATCATAATTAGAGAAATCTACAAATTGGTCTGCTTTTATGCAAGCATCACGAACTAAAGCCTGTCCATTGTCTGATCCCAATGCATCTGTTTGTTTATAGTCTAAGGTTACAGGACCCACAATATCAAACTGCGGTTCGAATATTCCTCTTGAAGTATCATAGAAGTAATCTCTTACGCTACCGGTAAAATCATCTTCTCGATAATTGGGTTGATTGATGGTCGCATCGAATAATTCTCTTGAATTATTGGGCAAGAATGAGCGGTCGGTAAATTGAGCCAGAATAATAATTCCTTTAAATTGTGTTGAAGAAATTCGTTTTAAACTGTTCTCTCTTATCAAAGAATTTGCCAGAGAACGGCTGAGCTTGGGCTTTGATTGCCTGGAGTGTAAATACCGTTTGACGGAATTTAAGAAGAGAACTTCATCATTGCTACGTTCAGTCGGATCTTTCGCTGTATATTTTCCGGGAAGGATATTTTCATCATGATTTTGTACTGCATATTTGTAAAAACCATCTGGAGATTTTATAATTGTATATCCATCTGTTGTTGTTATAAAATGTAAGAATTCATCTCCATGCAATTTTGCATGAAATTCTTTTCCGTCCGGTTGTTGTAGCTTAAAAGGCGTCGGATCAGCAGGTATTGCCCAGATATTTCCTACCTGTGTGATGAGGAAACAGATAAGAACCCAATTTAATATATTACGGAAATTCTTCATAATAAATAGGTGTGTTTTGCGATTTAGGGAAATAAAATAAGGCAGGCCTCTTTGCCTGCCCTATTATTAAATTTGAATAGCTCTACTATTGTTATTCTATCGGTGCGAATAACGCATTGGCTTCTACATGTGAAATCATAAGAGCATAACCCGTTTTTTCAGCTTTATGCCTGATATAGATATAACATACTTTATTCTCGAAATCAGATAAGTCCACAGTGTGCATTTTGTTTACAGTATCTTTATTTAGAGTAGCTTTATAATAAATTTTAGCTGCATCGGCCTGCTCTTTTGTTTCGATAGGTGATTCGGATGCGATAATTTCAAAAGAGTCAAAATAGATATCACTCGTTTGAACCGGCATTGCTCCGTACGAATAGGGTAAAAACGTAAATTCCGGAAATACACCGTCTGTAAAATCGGCAGTACATTCTATCAAGTCATCAGCAGCTAAGAGAGCGCCAGTATTGCCATCTATTGACCAAAGAAGCATTGCAAAAGATGCGTCATTAACTAATCCCAACTCCCAAGAACTTACGTTTCCGGCTTGAAAACCATCATCGGCACCGAGATTTATAAATGCCAAATTTTGGAGGAAGCTGGTAGTACTAAAGTTTTCATATACAACCGGGGCTCTATCCCAAGCCTTATCTGTTGTCAGTTTCTTAGCTTCTCCAAAAGCTACCCCTTCACGGTTCTGTGCATATGCACAATAATAGTATTCTTTTTGTGCTTCCAGTTCTTTTATAGTTACCACGTTTGTTTCTCCTACTTTGCGTGAATTCGATGGATAAACTACTCCATGAATTAAATCTAACTGATCTTGTGAGGTGGCCAGTACTATACCTTGCTGTATGACGGTATCCAGTGCATTGTTACTCGTTGTTTTCATACTCAGCTTTAGTGCTGTGCCATAGTTACCTAATGCTTCACCCGTTTCAACTATTGCCAATTTACTGGAGTCGAAAACCGGATTATAGTCTTCTTTCTTTTCTTCGCTACATGCAGCAAACAAAATAGAGACACAAGCAAAGGAAAAGAATATATTATATATCTTATTTTTCATAATCTTGTTTTTATCATTATACAATTTTCTCATTTTTCCTTATTTAAGGATTTTGATCGGCTTCTGAGATAGATTCGTTCTCTTGAATTTCTCTTAATGGAATCTGGTATAAGAATTTCCAATCGCCGGCTTCTATTTTTAACTTGGCTGCATCAAAATAGTTAGATCCTGCATAAGTACGGTCCACTCCTTTTTTCAAGCGTAAATGGTCATATAGCGCAAAGCCTTCGCCCCAAAGTTCCAGGCGTCTTTGGGTATATACATCGTCTACTGTGACAGATGCTTTATTCCATGACGGGTCACGGTTTACCATTAAGTCTTTCAATACAATGGCGGCTTCTGTTCCTTTATTCAAGTGCGCGAGAGCTTCTGCTTCTGTAAGATACATTTCGGACACGCGCATAAATACATTATCGGCCATCCAACTGGCAGCATATTTAAATTTCAAGTTAGTATAAGGAGGATATACTGCCGTTGCGTCTTCGGGACTAACGAATTGAGCCAGACGGGCATCTGTCGAAGAGAAGTTACTATACAGTTTTGCATCCATCTTTATATAATAACCACTTTTGCCACCGTAGCCTATACCAGTAGTGCAAATCCATGAAGAGAATGATGCAAATCCCAAAATATTGTCATTTGCTGTTGTTACATCCATTCCCCACATCCATTCTTTGTTATTAATTTCATTAAAACCGTCGGTGGCAATTTCAGTTGTATTCATCAAAGAATACCCACTTCTGGCAGCTTTTGCCATATCAATTGCTTTTTGCCATTCATTCATTACTAAATATGTACGCGAAAGTAGACCTTGTGCCACACTTTTATCAATCCTTCCTTTATCTGTACCTCTATCCCATCCATCCAAGAAATTGATGGCTTTCAGATAGTCTTTCTCTATTTGATCGTACACGTCTGCCACAGGGACACGACCTCTACGGCTTTCCCCTTCGGATGTAGTGATGATCAAGGGTACACCCGGTTGATTTTCATTACCTTTGTAAGTCTGTTGATACATCTGAATCAAATAACTGTATGATAAGGCTCTGAATGTCAACGCTTGTCCTTTAATCGCATGTAATTCCGCATCAAGGCTTTCATCCGGAATTTTTTCAATTATCGCGTTGGCATTATTAACCATCGTATAAAAGAAATTCCAATATCCGAATGTGCGCACATAAGGTTCGTCGCGATAATCGAACAAGTGATCGAATTTAAACCATCCGTTTACGTGCAGAGCCATATCGTCGCTCATGATATCGCTCATCAAAAAGAAACTTTGAAAACCATAATCACAATGTTGATATTGTCCGTCTGTACCCGATTTGGTTTGAAAGTCTGCATATAATCCTTTTAGTAAGGGTTCTACTATGGTTACTAATTTATCCGGATTATTTTTCGCCAGTTCATTCATTGCATCTCCGGTTGCTACATCCGTCGGATTAGTTGTTAGGTAGTCCTCTCCACAAGATACAACTGTGGCAGCGAATAAGGCTATTATTAATGATTTTATAATCTTCATATCCTGCATTTATTTAAAAGTTAATGTTGAAGCCAAAAGATACAGTACGGATTGCTGCATAAACTCCGTAATCAATAGTACCGTCCAGATTCTGTCTGGGATCAAGCCCTGTACGTTTTGATAAAAGCCAAACGTTATCAGCTACAGCAAAAAGTCTTAATGATTCGATTCCCAATTTTTGTGTATACATTTTTGGGAAACTATATCCTAATGATATATTTTTGATATTGAAATAATCACCTCTTGTCAAGAATCGGTCGGACATAGCCGAAAGATTCTGAGTACTCAATTGTACTCTTGGAACAGTTGCTTGTGGATTTTCCGGAGTCCATCTTCCAAAGATGTCAGTTGACCAGTTTGAACCTTCTTGTCCACCGCCCATCAATGAAGAGTAGCCGCTATCATATACATAACCTCCGATAGAGAAAGCTGTGTTGATATTCAAGTCAAATCCATAGGCTGTTAAAGAAGTTGATAGACCGCCGTATACATCGGGTAGGGACGATTTGCCGGTTTCGTAACGTGTTGCATCATTAGGGTTGGCTGTTGTTGTAGTGCTTACATTCCCATCTTTGTCTGTTACATCACGATAGTACAATGCTTCACCTGTGTTAGAATCCACACCTGCATATTTGTACATGTACCAGTCATAGATTGTACCTCCTTTTTTTCTCCAGATATTTCCTGTTGCATATCCATTGGGATCCTTGCCGGTTGCTAACTTAGTAATTTCATTTTTATAATGAGTAAGATTTAAGCTAACGTCCCATTTTATATTATTTGACTTGATAATATTAGCATTCAGTTCTACTTCGACACCGGTGTTTTTCATGTCCATATCATTCACCCATAATACATTAGGAGAACCTTCTGATGGAGCAAGCGGTTTGCCGTAAAGCAAATCGGTCGTTTTTTTGATGAAGAATTCCACGCTTCCTGTAATGCGATCTAAAAAGCCGAATTCTGCGCCGATATTAAAGTTGTTACTCTTTTCCCAAGTGATTTCTTTATTTCCTCTCCATACTTTTACACCACCAGGTTTTCCATCTTGTGCAACAACTTCGTATTGATCCATATAAGGCGTATTATTACCGATATTATCATTTCCTTGTGTACCATAACTTGCTTTTAATTTCAGATCTGTCAGGAAATCCACATCTGCCAACCAACTCTCTTCTTTCATTCTCCAAGAGGCGCCGGCTGACCAGAAGTTTCCCCAACGATTGTCCGGATGAAATTTAGAAGAACCATCACGGCGGTAACTTCCACTTAGATAATATTTATCATTATAGTCATATTGAACGCGACCGAAGAAACCTTCCAGACGATAATCGTTTTTATATGAAGAGGCTGATTTTATATCCGCACCGTTGTTTAACTCCGGATTTCCGGGCATATAAAATTGTTCTTTTCTGGCTCCAAGATAATTTACGTTATCTGCTTTAACTTCATGTCCCAGCAACACGTCTACATTGTGGCTGTTAAATCTATGAATCCAAGACAATAATTGATTGGTATTGAGTACAAAATATCTTTGAGATTCTTTTGTGGAACGTCCGTTTACATCTTTTGCATCACCTGCAATCGGTGTTTGGAATACAATTTTATTAGTAGTGAAATTATCAATACTCAAATTGGCTGTGAATTTGAAATCTTTGAGGAATTTAACCTCGCCATATACACGTGCGCTTAAATTGTCTACAGTTGTTTCACGAATATCGTTTATCATCGTATTATACGGGTTTGTACCTGTATTGTACGGTCTTTTACGATCTCCGTCACCCCAGTCTAACAGGTTTTCTCCCGTCGTTGGGTTGGTCATGATATTTCCCTGCGCATCACGTTCCCAGATCGGATAAATAGGTGCAATACCTTGTGCAAAAGAAAACATGCTTGAAGCGTATGAGCTTGCAATAGTTGCATTCGTTGATGTTTGACCATAAGCTACATTAAATCCTGTTTTTAACCAGTCGTTAGCCTGATGGTCTAAGTTGATACGTCCTGAATAACGTCTGAAATCGGAATTACGAAGATATGATTCGTCATCCAAATAGTTTAATGAAGCAAAGAATGTTGTTTTCTCATTACCTCCGCTAAGTGATAGATTGTACTCTTGGCGTAAGCCATTTTTGAATGGATCTTTCTGCCAGTCGTCATGATATAGTAGTTGGGCACTTGGATTCAAACGTCCTGTCACCGGATCTATTAACATATCATTGGCTACATTATAACTATTGTATCCTAAACGATCTATAAGAGTTTTTGATGCGTAGATACCAGCTTGGAGTGGCTCTAATCCTAAGGTTCCGTACATTGCTTCATGCTTGATAGCTTCCCAAAACATCTCATAATACTCACCTTCATCCCTGATAGTGTTATATGGTTTTACGGCTCTTGAATTAATACCCCATTTAGCTTCTAATGATATTTTTGTTTTACCAGAATTACCTTTTTTTGTTGTGACAATGATAACTCCGTTGGCACCACGAGCACCATACATAGAGTTTGCTGCTGCATCTTTCAATACAGTCATGGACTCGATATCCTGATTATTTATGGAGTTTAGAGAGCCTTCATAAGGAACACCGTCTACTACGATAAGCGGGGCCTTGGATGCTGATATGGAGCCTACTCCACGTACATAAATTGAAGATGAAGATCCGGGCTGACCCGAAGATGAAGTGGTCTGTACGCCAGCTACAGCGCCTTCTAATGCTTTAGAAAGGTTGGAAACTTGCATCTTTTCGATCTTGTCTTTTTTCACAGTACCGGCAGAACCTGTGAATGAAGATTTTTTGGCAGTACCGTAAGCTACTACCATTACTTCGTCAATTACTTGTGAATCAGACTTTAATATCACCTTTACAGTCGGTTTGATCGCCACTTCCTGTGTCTGCATTCCGATGTAAGAAATCTGCAAAGTCTTTGCAGAACTTGGTACGCTCGACAAAGTAAAATTACCATCTACATCAGTTATAGTACCTAAATTGGTACCTTTTACTAATACAGAGGCCCCAACAACTGGTTGCCCATCTTCTTCAGAAATCACAACACCTGTAACCTTCTGAGTCTGGGCAGTTACTAGACCTATACTTACAAAAAGGCAGGTCAATAACAGCATTAATTTTCTTTTCATAAATTCTCTCTTAAAGTTTAACTTTACATTAATTGTTTCTTTACTCTAACAAAATGCAAATATATTAATAAATATGAAACGAGCAATTATTTTTGCGAAAAAAGCTTGTGTTAATAACAAATTGTTATCAAAATGAGCTTGTTTATGCTCAACAGCATATAATCATAGCTTAAAAAACCTAAACAGAGTATCAAATAATAACATGTTGTATTGACGAAAAGTACGATTTTATCGTTCATTTTCTGTTTTTCACTGCAAATTTTGGCAAAAAGCTCTCCATTTTGACTAATGGAAAAGCTTTATAAACAAAAATTCCGCATTTTTTTTAAAAGAAATTCATTAGTTATAATATATGTTTTTACGCTTTTAGCAGATATTAAAACTTATTCAGTTCTTATATAGGCCATATATACGTCTTATTTGTTTATAGTATTAATTCAAAATTAACCTAATGGAAAAAATTATCTACAATTTAGTATTCAACAGAAAAAAAAGCCTGAATAAAAAAGGCATGGCTTTAGTTCAAATAGAAGCCTATTTGAATAGAAAGAAAAAGTACTTTTCGACTAAGGTCTATTTGAAACCGGAACAGTGGGATGCAAAAAGAAGAAGAGTAAGGAATCATCCGAATGCAGATGCAATAAATCGGATGATTTATGAGTATATGGCTGAGATAGAAAAGAAAGAATTGGGGTTATGGCAGCAAAGGAAAACGGTTACATTGGATGCTTTAAAAGAGGCATTGGTAAGCGTGCAAGAGGAGGAGGAGTCTTTTCTGGCTTTTTTCCGTAAGGAAATCATCAATTCCAGATTGAAGGAGAGTACAAAGCAAAATCATCTTTCAACGCTTGAATTACTGAGGGAGTATAAGAAAGATGTTTCATTTACCGAACTGACTTTTGAGTTCATATCTTCTTTTGATCAATACTTGCAAGCCAAAGGATATCATGTGAATACCATAGCCAAACACATGAAACACCTGAAACGTCATATAAATACAGCAATAAACAAGGAGTATATGGAAATACAAAAATACGCTTTTAGGAAATATAAAATTAAAAGTGTAGAAAATAACCATACTCACCTTTCGCCGGATGAACTTAATAAAATAGAGAAACTTGATTTGGGAGATAGATATACCAGGCTGGAAAAGACTAAAGATGCTTTTTTGTTTTGCTGTTATGCGGGGCTACGTTATTCAGATTTTGTGAATCTGTCTTCCGAAAATATCGTCATAATTCAAAAAGACACTTGGTTGATATATAAAACAATAAAAACCAGAATAGAAGTGAGACTCCCTCTCTATCTATTATTTAAAGGAAAAGGTCTTGAAATATTGAATAAATATCAGAATAATCTTTCGGATTTTTTTAATCTCAGAGATAATTCGAATGTGAATAAAGAACTGATTATTATATCAAGGCTTGCAGGAATACATAAAAAAATATCTTTTCATACCGCAAGACATACTAATGCCACCTTATTAATATACAATGGAGTGAACATTACTACTGTACAAAAACTATTGGGACATAAGAGCGTAAAAACAACACAAGTATATACGAATGTTATGGATATGACTATTGTCAGAGATCTGGAAAAAGCTAAAAGTACCAAACGTTCTCCGGTGTAAAATCAGGAAATATCCTTTCCGGGTATCGTGCCCACCGTCCGTATGCCCGGTAATCACCATCCGTATGCTCGGTGCTTACGCTCCGTATGCCCGATACTTGGGGGGGGGTATTTGTACAGAGACTGGAAAGCAGCAGGGCCCCTTCACCCTGTATCGCCGATGAACAAAGCAGTGAAGCAAAAAAGGTAAAGCCGGTGAAAGGGGAAAAAATAGACAGAAAAGATATCCTGAAGAATAAAAACATTCATCAGAAAAAAGATGCTACATCTTTTTTTGAAACCTGCACATCTTTCCGTTGCAACCTGTTACATCTTTTTTTGAGAGATACTACGTCTTTTTTTGAAAGGTGCTATGTCTTTTTGAAAAAGATGTTACGTCTTTTCAAGCAGACAGGAGGTACTGATGTATATGGGTTTGGGTTGACGCTGTCACAACTTATTTTTTGCGATTACTAAGATTATTATATATACTATTGATTTTTTCATTTATTTAATTTATACATAATTCTGTTTATAAAAGGTTGTTATTTCAACATCATCAGATGACCTTTCAATCGACAGATAGTTTGACCGGGAAAATATCAGATACATTCGCTATATTCTTACAGGATTTTGAAATATTGATTCAGCGCAATGGTTTCATAAATTACTATAACTAATTATATTAAATACTATAATAATTATTGACTTTACGATGTGTTAATAACTAAATAGTATCAAAGTGGTATTTC
>ERZ1106950.978-NODE-978-length-21936-cov-11.444587_pt1 | contig 21936 bp, 25 predicted proteins | sample MGYA00403675_ERZ1106950 | MGnify/ENA primary metagenome ERZ1106950 (study PRJEB35170, sample SAMEA104062410) | human gut metagenome | biome: human gut; feature: human-associated habitat; material: faeces | place: Denmark | collected 2012-06-13 ... | reverse complement strand
TTATAATCTTCCTCGTAAAAAGTTTGGATTTCTCATAAGTTTGGATTTGTGGGCAGTGTGTATAACTCCCCGTCTTATGGAGCTGTGGGCAACACTGTTTGCAGGATGTGGGAAAGCTGCATTTGCTTTTCCATATGCTGTGAATAGTGTTGTCCATAGCGGAATGGGGAGTTATGCATACTGTCCACGATGCTTTTTTTTGCTTTTAAAGTCTTTTCGGGGCTGGATATTACCGGGCAGGGTTATTGTCCCGGTCTGGCTGTTCCTGTGCGTTTTTTGGCGGCTCTGTGCGCCCTAAATACTGGTTCAGGTTCTCCAGTTTCCGGTTCAGCGATTTCAGTTCCTTATCGCAGTTTTTGTAAGTGGCAGTCAGCTCCTTCTTCTGTGCGGTCAGCTCCTGATATTCCGCTTTCAGCTTGTCAATGTTCAAGCCTTTTAAATGGATGCCCGCCTGTTCCAGCATACGCCTTGCGCCGCCATAAAGTATAATCTGGCTTTCATGCTTGCGGAAATATGCGTCAGGATTTTTTGATTTCTTATAGGCAATATTGTAAGACTTGTTTGCTTTGTATTGTTCCGCATATTTGATAATTTCTGCAAGGTCTTTCATACGGTTTTCCAGTTTCCGTACAGTCTGCTTTGCTTCCTTTCCGGTGGCGGCAGTGGCGGCGATCTTCTGTTCCAGTTCCTTAATCGAACCAACTTCATTGTACGCCTGTGCTGCAATCTTTAAATTCTCAACTGCCGCCCACCTCTGCAGCCCCGGACTGTTCTGGAATTTCTCATCAGAGGTGTCAATCAATTTCTTATCCGCATAATCTCTTTTCGGGATAACTGCCTTCCGTTCCCGTTTCAATTCTATCCGTTCTTTGATGCGCTCCTTTGTATATTCCCTGCCGAGTGACTTCACACTGCCACGCACAAAACGGTCTTTGCCGAGTGGACGGAAAGAGATAAATTTGGGGGCATCTTCCCCAAAGGCTTCGCCTTTTATCTCATAGCCTTTTGCCCGCATCAGGAGCAGAAATTCTTCATAGGTTGAGGATGCTTTGATGGCAGCGTTGATGTCTTTTCTTATCTGCGTTTTCCATGCTGTACCGTTCTTGTCTGACTGCCATTCATTATATTTTTTGCCACGCTCTCCGCCGGGAATTATGACGGAAAGGTTATGCTCGCTGCACAGCTCGTCACTCAATTTTCGGATGCGGTAATAACTTTGCTTGCAGTCATGATATTTATTATGTTCCATGTTGTCGGCGGCACAAAAAATGATGTGGTTATGGACGTGACCTTTATCAATATGTGTGGTGACAACATAAGAATATTTCCCCTCTAAAACCTTATCCGCAAGCTCCTTCCCGATCTGGTGCGCTTCATCAAAGCTGACCTCACCGGGAGCGAAAGCCTGTATCAGATGATAGGCTTTATTGGGGCTGTTTTCTCGGCAGTGGTCTAAGGTATATTTGAAGTCAATCGCTGCGGTTTCCGGCGCACAGGCGTAGGAAGAAATGTAGATGCTTTCGTCCGTTTTTTCAGGGGTGCATATGTAGGCTACCGCTTTATCAACGGTTGCTGTGATAGCATGGATTTTTGTGTATGCCATACCTGTTTCATCAACTCCTTTACTTCGTCCATATCTTCCTGATAGACGTGGTTTGTGCTGTTAATCCTTTTTGCAATCTGGTTCAGATTGGAGCTGATCCGTCCAAGCTCCGTATTGTATTCCCGCAAAAAACTGTAATCCACGTCATAGACATATCCGTAGAGAATGAGCTTCCGGAGGAAAGCCGATTTGCTTTTCATGCCGGACAGTTTGAACTTCTCGTCAAGGATATACTGCTCTTTATCATCTAAGTGAAATTCGTTCCGGTTGGTGCGTGTCCTGTTTGCCATTTCTGCATCGTCCTTTCTAAATTTGGGCATAAAAAAACTGCTGTAACTTGTCTGGTTTACAACAGTCTGGTTTTGTGTCTGTTCAGTTGTTTTGGATAAACTTATCCATGTGTTATTGTAGCAAATCTGCGGAGGAAGGTCAAGGACTGGCAGAGAAAAAACGGAAAGAAAACCAAAGAGGGTTAGGGACACTTCCCTATGGAAATTTCATCAAACGGACGGTAGGACGGAATGATGAATTTCGCCCATGTGTCCGGACATGGGCAGTGCTTGCTATTCTTGTCTTTCGACACTCCCGGAGGGTGTGTCGCTCTAAGACCTTCCTATACCAGACATACTATCATATTGGGTAGTTGCTACCAAAAAAGTGCGCTCTTGTGTTGACAGAAATGGAATGTTATTTTTAAGTTTGAATAACAAGGAAAGGATATGGAATGATGAAAAATATAGAGATCGGTTCAATCCGTCCGCCGTCAGAAAGTGAAAGTCTGCTTGTCCGGGTAACGAGAGGATGCCATTGGAATAAGTGTTATTTTTGCGGACTATACAAATCTATGAATTTCTCCATGCGTCCGATAGAAGATACCATACAGGATATTAAGGAACAGGCAGCATTATATCAAGAGAGAAAATTCAAATCCTGTTTTTTGCAGGATGGGGATGCGCTGGTATTAAAAACAGATTATCTGCTCCGTATTTTGGAAGCGCTAAATAAATATTTTCCTGATTTGGAATATATAACTTCCTATGCTCGTGCAGACAGTATCACACGAAAAAGCCCGGCAGAATTACAGGAGCTTCGGCAAGCCGGACTGAACCATTTGTACTGTGGAATGGAAACCGGATCGGATAAGATATTACAGCTTATCAATAAAGGTTTTCATGCAGATACAGTTGTGAAAAGCGGGTGTATGGCAAAAGACGCAGGCATGATATTATCAGAGTTTATATTGCTTGGGATTGGTGGAAAGGAACATTCAGAGGAAAATGCAATCCAGACAGCGGATGCGCTGAACATGATTCAGCCGGATTTTATTCGTGTCCATGCAACCGGAATAAAGCCAGAGTCCAAAATTTGGGAGTTTGTTCAGGAAGGTTCTTTTACATTACAGTCAGAGGAAGAAATTATGATAGAGCAAAAACTATTCTTGGAGAAGCTGCTTGAAATGGACAGCTATTATGTGAATGAACATATCATCAACCTGTTGCTGGAGGTTAGAGGGAATTTGCGGACAGATAAATTAGAAATGCTGTCTGCAATAAATAAATTTTTAGGATTGCCGGAAGATGAAAAACTTCTATTCATTGTAGGCAGGCGGCTTAACATTTTCTTTATGCTGGATGATTTGAAAAAGCCTAAACAGTATCAAAAAGCACAGGAATGTATGGAGAAGATTTTGCAGAAAAATCCGCAGGTTGATTTTACCAGACTTTGTAATTATGTCAGGCAGTCACAGATTTAGAACAATAAGAGAACCCGCATAGCTGTTTCAAGTTTTTGCTGTGCAGGTTCTTTTTTGCCATAAGGATAGTCGATAAAAATAATTATTTTTTGCTTTGGGAAGGGCAGCATACAGGCTGTATATCCAATCCGTCCAAATATGATGTTCCCCAATCGCACATAGCGTTCAGTACAGGTATGATGCTTTTTCCAAAGGCAGTAAGAGAGTAGATTGTTTTAGGCGGCTTTTCTGGAATTACTTCTCTGTTTATCATGCCGCAATCTTCTAAATCATGGAGCTGACCGGAGAGCATTTTAGGGGTTGCTTTTGGGATAAGGCGTTGCAGTTCCATATAGTGTAATGGCTGTGATTTTAAATGCCACAATACCAGAGGTTTATATTTCCCGCCAATCAGGGACAGGGTAGCTTCTACGGGACAGTTAAATTGCTTTTGTTCAATTTTCATTTTGCTTCTCCTAACTGCAAGGGTGCTATCTTTTTTGAAAGTATCTATCAAAAAAGTGCAATCTTGCGGAATTATATTTCAGCGTTACAATAGAGTTGTCAGTTGGTTTGGCATACTAAATATAACATAAGAAAGGACTTGATACTATGGATTTTTTAAACATTGCAAAACAGCGTTTCTCTGTACGCAGCTACACAGATCAGGCGGTGGAAAAGGAAAAACTGGATAAGATTCTGGAAGCTGCCCATGTAGCTCCAACCGCCGCAAACCTCCAGCCTGTGCATCTGATTGTGGTGCAAAGCAAAGAGGGACTTGAAAAAATAGGACAGGGGGCAAATCTTTACGGTGCGCCGCTGGCAATCATCGTCTGCGCTGACCATGAAAAGGCATGGGTGCGCCCGTTTGATAAGAAGCAGACAGGTGATATTGATACCTCCATTCTGACAGACCACATGATGCTTCAGGCTACGGAGTTGGGACTTGGCTCTGTATGGATTTGCTATTTCAAGCCGGATGTTATCAGCAGGGAATTTGGACTTCCTGAAAATCTGGAACCCGTCAATATCCTTGCGGTTGGTTATTCGGATGAAGAAGCCGCTGATCCGGAACGCCATTCGGAGATGCGTATTCCGATAAACCAGTTGGTATCCTACGAAAATCTGTAATGGGAGCGATTGTAAATATTTAAACATAACAGGCAGTGCGCACAGCGTACTGTCCGTTGTGTTTTATGGCTGTCTTTCAGAAATATGTGCATAAGTTTCTTCCAGAATCCACTGAATGTGTTCGTCCTGAATACTGTAAAAGACCTTTTTGCCTTCCTTGCGGGAACGGACTAACCTTGCAATGCGAAGTTCATGTAGTTGATGGGATATGGCAGATTCAGTGACTTCGATTTTCTTTGCAAGTTCGCTCACACAATATTCCTGCTTCATCAAATGCCAGAGTATTTTCATTCGGGTGTAATCGCCCATTGCTTTGTGTAATTCTGTTAATTGTTCCAGTTCGGAAGAATTGGGGACAGAAAAAATTGTTTTGTTTGTTTGATTCATAGTGTTGCTCCAATCTTATGTATAAGCTGTTTGACAGACCATAGGTATATGAGTATCATAATTTTATCTGGAAGGAGGTGGTTAAATGCCACACTATAACTTACCTCACAATCATGGACAGAATATTGAGAAAGTCCTAGATAAGATTCCACCTGCAGAACGGTTCAAAGATATAGCGTTTTTGTTCCAGCAATTAGACGATCCTACAAGGTTGCGGATTTTGTGGCTGTTATGCCATTGTGAGGAATGTGTCTGTAATATAGCGGCGGCTGTTGGTATGAGCGCACCTGCTGTGTCGCACCACCTTCGGGCTTTAAAGAAAAGCGGGATTATATCAAGCCGGAGGGAAGGAAAGGAAGTATACTATTCTCTGTCTAAAACGCCACAGGCGAAATTGCTGCATCGTTCCATAGATGCTTTGTTTGAAATGTCCTGTCCAACCGATATTTAAGAAAATGCGCTACCTTGTGGGGTGTAGCGCATTTCTGTTGTGTTTTTAAATTGACTTTAATCAGAAACGGGTGATACTTTTACCCGCATTGCCCGGATTGCGTTCAAGATTGCAATAACGGAAACACCAACATCGGCAAATACCGCCGCCCACATATTGGCATATCCTAAAGCTCCTAAAATCAACACTAAAAACTTAATTCCCAAAGCAAATACAATGTTCTGGTTTGCGATGCGGATTGTCTTTCGGGCAATCTTCATAACTGCGGCAATTTTTGAAGGCTCATCTGTCATTAAGACCACATCTGCGGCTTCGATAGCGGCATCAGAGCCAAGACCACCCATAGCGATACCGACATCTGCCCTTGCCAGTACGGGGGCATCATTGATTCCGTCCCCGACAAAGACAAGTTTGCCTTTTTCTGTTTTTTCCCTTAACAGTGCTTCTACCCGGTCTACTTTATCTGCGGGGAGCAGCTCGGTATAAGCCTGATCCAGTCCAAGACGCCCCGAAACTTTCTGTCCTACTGCGTCAGCATCTCCGGTCAGCATAACCGTTTTCCGTATGCCAGAAGATTTGAGTTGACGGATTGCCGCCGGAGCGTCTGGCTTGATTTCATCTTCTATGACAATGGAACCGGAATACTTTCCGTCACAGGCGAGATAAATCACCGTTCCAACTGCACCTGAAGGCTGGTAGCGGATATGTTCCCGTTCCATGAGCTTTGCATTTCCCGCAAGGACTTTCTTTCCGTCTATTACTGCCTGTACGCCATGACCTGCAATCTCCTGAACATCAGATATGCGATTCTGGACTATTTTTTTGCCATAGGCTTTTTTGATGGAAGCAGAAATAGGATGGTTGGAATAATCCTCTGCGTATGCCGCAAGTTCTAAAAGCTGTGTTTCGTCCATGCCCACAGGATGGATTTCACTGACTGCAAAAGAGCCTTTTGTGAGTGTGCCTGTCTTATCAAATACAACCATTTCGGCATGAGCTAAGGATTCCAGATAATTACTGCCTTTTACAAGGACACCGATTTTCGATGCGCCGCCGATGCCGCCAAAGAAACTTAACGGGATAGAGATTACCAGCGCACAGGGGCAGGAGATTACAAGGAACGTCAAAGCACGATAAATCCATATACTAAAGGACTGACCAGTGATAACAGGCGGCAATATGGCAAGAGCCAGAGCCGCAAATACCACTGCCGGGGTGTAGTAACGTGCAAAGCGTGTGATAAAATGATTCCCCGAACTCTTTTGTTGTGCGAATAGATAAAATGCCTGTCTGGTTGATGCAGCCGCTGATGACTTCCGCACCCGGAGCAACCTCACGAGGCATGGATTCTCCGGTCAGTGCAGAGGTATCCAAAGCAGAAACGCCATTTATAATGATACCGTCCAAAGGGATTCGCTCGCCGGGTTTTACAACAATGGTATCTCCAATGGAAACTTCTTCCGGATCAACCTGTACCAGTTTCCCGTCCCGTTCCACGTTTGCGTAATCCGGGCGGATGTCCATTAGGCTTGCAATGGATTTACGGGATTTGGAAACTGCATAAGACTGAAACCATTCCCCTACCTGATAAAACAGCATGACAGCTACGCCTTCGGAATGTTCCCCTAAAATCAGTGCGCCAATCGTTGCTATCGTCATCAGGAAATTTTCGTCAAATACCTGACCGCTTAATATGTTTGTAATGGCTTTCCAGACAATATCCCAACCGATTACCACATAACAGGCTAAGAATATGCCCATTTCTGCCTGCTCCGGAAGATGGAGCAGACTGCCTGCAAGAAACAGGACTGCCGCTGCAATAATGCGGATCAATAAATGTTTTTGTTTTCGTGTCATTAGAATACTCCTTTCATAAATCAGGCGTTTTCGTTAAAAAAACACCGGATGCCAGAAATGGCAGCCGGTGTCCAGTTCGTGTTGCGTCATGCCCATAAAGGAACACGATGCGTTTGGCAGATGCCACTTAACGGTTATGCCTGATCTGTTTATGCTTTTACTGTTACGTCCGGCTCGATTTTTTTAATCAGTGCCTTTGCTTCATTCAGTATGGCATCAAATCTGTCATCAGGTGCTTCCAACACCATTTTTTGACCGAGGAAGTTTACGGATACACTGGTTACACCGTCAATTTTCTGTACGGCGTTCTGAATCTTATCTGCACAGTGACCGCAATCCAAGTCGATAAGTTTGATTGTTTTTTTCATGGGAATAATCCACCTTTCTAAAAAATTTGTTTAGTTGGTTTGGCATGGCTGAACAATTAAAGAGATGTTTAATCGTTCTGCGCAAAGTATAGTCACCAATCCGCCATAAGTCAATGGGTTTGAAGGTGGTATTCCTCTTTGGAGCATAAAACCTTCTGATTGGATTTTTGTAAAAAAAGAAATTGCTTTTCGGATAAAAAAAGCTCCTTTTCAGAGCAGACAAAAGGAAAATTGGGTGTTTATAATGAAAAACGGTAACAGCTCCAGTCCCCTACGGGGGAGGGGTACAATATACTGTTACAAATTTAGAAAAGAAAGAAGGGATAATTTTGCAAAAGGAGCAATTTGACATTACGGGTATGACCTGTTCCGCCTGCTCTGCAAGAATTGAGAAAAGCGTAGCGAAGCTGCCGGGAATAAAGGAGGTATCCGTAAACCTGCTAAAAAACAGTATGGTTGCTTCTTATGATGAGTCTGTTCTGGATACGGAGGGAATTGTACAGGCAGTTGAAAAAGCCGGGTACGGGGCATTTCCCAAATTGGTTCAGAATAAGGGGCAGACTGTAAACGCTTCTGCGAAGCGGACAGCACAGCCAGAGGCAAACACAGCACAAAAAGAATACGGTCAGATGAAAAAGCGGCTGCTTCTGTCCGCACTGTTTACCATTCCACTGTTCTATATATCTATGGGGCATATGATGGGGTGGATACTTCCCAAAGGGCTGCTTGGTATGGAAAATGCAATGAGTTTTGCTTTTACACAGTTTCTATTGCTGATGCCGGTAGTGTTCATCAATTTTAAATATTACCGCATGGGTTTTAAGACACTGTTTCATGGCTCACCGAATATGGATTCCCTGATTGCTATTGGTTCTGGTGCGGCAATCGTTTATGGTATCTATGCCATTTATAAAATCGGGATAGGATTTGGGCATGGCGATATGGAAACCGTACACAGCTTTATGATGGATCTGTATTTTGAATCGGCGGGTATGATTCTGACACTTATAACATTAGGTAAGACGTTGGAAGCTCGTGCAAAAGGAAAGACCTCAGATGCCATTACAAAACTGATGAACCTTGCGCCTAAGACTGCTACAGTGGAGAGGAATGGAATTGAAATACAGGTTCCGGTAGAGGAAGTGCAGGCAGGAGAAGTTTTAGTTGTAAAAGCGGGGGAGTCCATTCCGGTAGACGGGGTAATTCTGGAAGGGGTTTCGTCTGTGGATGAATCGGCTCTGACCGGAGAGAGCATACCTGTGGAAAAACAGACCGGGGATAAAGTAATCGGCGCAACAATCAATAAATCCGGCTATTTTAAAATGCAGGCTACGAAAGTAGGGGATGACACAACATTAGCACAAATCGTGCGGCTTGTGGATGAAGCAACCAGTTCAAAAGCGCCTATTGCAAAACTGGCGGATAAGGTCAGCGGGGTATTTGTCCCGGTTGTTATCGGCATTGCCTTAATTGCGGTTATTGTATGGCTTTTTGCAGGGTATGGATTTGAGTTTGCCCTTTCTATTGGTATTTCCATTCTCGTCATATCCTGCCCTTGCGCTCTCGGTCTGGCAACACCTACCGCAATCATGGTAGGCACAGGGAAAGGAGCATCAAATGGCATTTTGATTAAGTCGGCGGAAGCTCTGGAGGTAGCGCATAGCATTGATACGGTTGTTTTGGATAAGACCGGGACAATCACACAGGGAACGCCTGTGGTAACGAATGTGCTGGTAAAAGAGGGAATTTCACAGGATGAGCTTCTGCAGGTTGCCGCTTCTCTGGAAAAAATGTCAGAACACCCACTTGCAGATGCGATTGTAGAGGAAGCAGAAAAGAACGCTTTAGGTTTTCTGCCTGTGAATAACTTTAAGCAGATTCCGGGGCAGGGGATTATGGGAGAAATCCAAAATGTTACCTGTCTTGCAGGAAACCGCCGCCTGATGTCTGCACAAGGCATAGAAGGAGGCGCATTGCTCCAGCTTGGGGAAGCAATGGCTGTGGACGGAAAAACACCATTATTCTTTGCGAGGGGCGGACAGCTTATCGGTGTGGTGGCTGTGGCGGATGTGGTAAAGCCTACCAGTAAACAGGCAATACAGGAATTATCCGGTTTGGGAATGGAGGTTGTCATGCTTACCGGGGACAATGCCAAAACTGCGGAAGCAATCAGAAAGCAGGTGGGTGTAGACAGGGTAGTTGCCGAAGTATTCCCGCAGGATAAGGAAAAGGAAATCCGGCGTTTACAGGAGAAGGGCAGGAAGGTAGCTATGGTAGGGGATGGCATCAATGATGCGCCTGCGCTTGCAAGGGCAGATGTAGGAATTGCTATCGGGGCTGGAACGGATGTGGCGATTGAATCAGCGGATATTGTGTTGATGAAAAGTGACCTCTTGGATGTGTCTACCGCTGTCCAGTTAAGCAAGGCGGTTATCCGCAACATCAAGCAAAATCTGTTTTGGGCGTTTATCTACAATATCATTGGCATTCCGGTTGCGGCGGGGGTATTTTATCTGTCCTTCGGCTTGAAGTTAAACCCGATGATCGGAGCCTTTGCAATGAGTTTCAGCTCTGTCTTTGTGGTATCAAATGCCCTGCGGCTTCGCTGGTTCAAAGCAAGGCATCTTGCAAAACCGGAACAGAAAGAAACATATAGCAGCAGTCAGACAATTTTATCGAAAAAAAGTGAAGGAGAAAAGAACATGGAAAAATTATTGAAGATTGAAGGAATGGTTTGCGGAAACTGCGTAAAGCACGTTTCAAAGGCGTTAATGGAGATTGAGGGTATTTCAGATGTCACAGTGCAACTGGAAGCAAAAACAGCATTGGTACAGATGCGCCATGCGGTATCAGAGGACAGGTTGAAAACAGCGGTTGAAGATGCTGGCTATCAGCTCATAAGTGTTCAGTAGCCGGGTTGCCTATGAAAGCGAAAAAAGGAAATGTTACCCATAAACTGAAAATTGCGAAAGGTCAGTTAGATGGTATCCTGCAAATGATAGAGGAAGATCGTTACTGCGTGGATATATCCAATCAGCTTTTAGCGACACAGGCATTATTAAAGAGCGCTAACCAACAGATTTTACAGGCACATATCCGTAACTGTGTCCGGGAGGCGTTACAGACTGATGCGGAAAATCCGAAACTGGAAGAAGCATTGCAGTTATTGGAAAAAATGGTGCAATAGCCCGATATTTCCGATTGGATAAAAAGTCCTTCGGATAGGAGCAGACAAAAAGGACTGGATTTTAATATACTCTATATGGTTAGGCATGGCTAATATAGATATAAGGAGGAAACGTGATGAAACAGTCACTTGATACAAGGACAAAATTATTGACGAAAAGTCCGTTTTCCCTCATGCTGGAGCTTAGTATACCTGCGGTTCTTGGCATGGTGGTTGTAGGGCTTTATAACATGATGGATTCCATTTTTGTAGGGCAGATGGTAGGCGCTGCGCAAATGGGGGCGGTATCCGTATCTTATCCGTTTACGCTCATCAATGCGGGTTCAGCGGCGATGTTGGGAGTAGGCTCTGCTTCTGTGCTATCTCGTGCGATTGGCAAGAAAGATCAGGATACCATAAAAAAGATTATGGGAAATCTGATTGCAATGGTGCTTCTGCTGTCTGTTATTTACACTGTGATAGGTATGGTATTTACCCGCCAGCTTTTATCTCTGGCAGGTGCCAGCGATAATATCCTGAACTATGCGGAAAAATATCTGCGTATTGTGTTTGCGGGAAGCCTGTTTGTAAACTTCTTCCAGAGCGCTAATATGGTTATTCGTGGGGAAGGGCAGCTTAAAAAGGCAATGGCTATTATAGCAAGCGGAGCAATCCTGAACATTATCCTCGATCCGATTTTTATTACGGTTTTAAAGCCTTACGGATTGGGAGTGGAAGCGGCTGCTTATGCAACGATTTTTTCACAGTTCATTCAGGCGGTGATTACGTTATGGTACTTTAAGAAGAAAAGCGTAAATGTAAAAATCGGACGGATACATATTGACGGGGAATTACTGCCGCAGGTTCTGGCGGTTGGGGTTTCCGCTTTGCTGATGCAGGTTTTGACACTGGTACAGCAGACAGTGATTTATCGTGTGGCGTCTGTGTATGGTGGGGAAAATTCGCAGATATTGTTAGGAGCTGCGCTGCGTTTCTGGAACTTCTCGTTTGTTCCTCTTTGGGGTATCAGTCAGGGATTTCAGCCAGCCGCAGGGACAAACTACGGTGCGAAAGATTATGACCGGGTAAAGAAATTGACAGGCGTATTCATTACGGCGGCAACAGTGTTGTCCTTACTGTTCTACATTCCGGTTGAACTGTTCCCGGATAAGGTGCTTTCCATGTTTATTACAACACCGGGTGTGGCAGCTTCGGGGGCAACCAATTTCCGGATTATGTTCAGTACCTATATTTTACAGGGAAGTTTCCTGATTGCGGTAACGCTGTTCCAGTCATTGGGAAAGGCGAATAAGGCTACTTGGTTAGTATTGTTCCGGCAGATTATTTTATTTATCCCGCTTTGTGTGGTTTTGCCGATGGTTGGCGGTATGGGGACTCGTGGTGTCTGGCTGGCGATTGCCCTGACCGATGCGGTTCTGGTTGTGATTACTGTGTTGATGATGCTTTCAGAATTTCGCAAGATGCCGGAAACAAAATAGAGTGAGGAAATGTATATTGAGCCGATACTTTGTTTGATAAGGTATTGGCTCTTTTCTTAGTTTGCACAATCGGTGGAGATAGAATATAATTCTATTTGGAGTGTAAATCCTACCGATTGGAGCAGTATATTATGAAGAAAAGATATATAATAGAGGATGTCAGAAAACATCTGGTGGAACAGATTAACGGTATAGAAGGAATAGAGGGGACTGCCATGCAGGAAAACTTAGTGAAAAACACAAAAGGGCTGTCTGCGGTTATTCCAAAAGACAATGACGGATATTGTACAGTCTATAAAATGGACTGTGCCGATGGTTTAGGATTGATGACAGTTTATCAGGTTTATCCGGGCATACAGCTTATTTACAATGATTTTGAAGCAACAGGCTGTGAATGGGAAGGTGCGCTTGGGAAGAATATATTGGAAATCAACCATTGCAGAGAAGGGCGTGAGGGAAGCAAATTGTTAAGTGGTTCCTGTCTGTATCTTGGGGAAGGCGATATGTCCATTCATACAATGGATAACTGTGCTTCCGAAATGGCGTTTCCACTAAAACATTACCGGGGAATTTCCGTTGTTATCAATTTGGAGCTGGTATCAGAATATCCGCCGCAGACTTTGGCAGAAAGCGGAATTGATATATTGGAATTTAAGGAAAAGTTTTGTGCAGATGGAAATTGTTTTATTATGCGGGCAAAGGATGAAATCGAGCATATTTTTTCGGAGCTTTATTCTGTGCCGGACTGTCTGCAAAAGCCATATTTTAAGCTAAAGGTGCAGGAGCTTCTTCTTTTCCTCTGTATGGTGGATGTAACAAAAGAGAAACAGCGGGAAATGTATACTTCGCCGCAGGTGGAGATTGTCAAGGAAATTCATAAAAAACTAATTTCAAACTTGCAGGAGCGTTCTACGATAGAGGAACTTTCCAAAGAATTTCTTATCAATACGGCTACTTTAAAAGCCACATTTAAAGGGATTTATGGACAGCCTATCGGAACTTACATGAAAGAATACCGCATGAAACAGGCGGCTGTGCTTCTTCGGCAGACGAAAAGTACAATAGCGGAAATTGCAAATCAGGTGGGATATGAGAACCAGAGTAAATTTTCGACAGCTTTTCGGGATGTATTGAAGATAACACCCGCAGAATATCGAAAACAAAATGCCAGTGAGTAGGTTGGAGCGAAAAACAGCATAGTATAACGGGAAGGGAGGTTGTTTTGGACGTTAGAATGAAGTTAAGACAAGTTGTTTTATCAGTGTTAGGCAGGTGGTTATAATGGGTAAGGTGATGATACTGTCTTTTTCAGAAGATGAGGAAGATGTCTGCCAGAGAATGTTGCAGATTATAAGTGAAAGCCCTCGCTTTGAAGGATGTAATGTACTTCAAGTGGAAAAACACCTTAGTATCGGAGGAATGAAGCTGAACTTAGAAGCGAAAAATGTAGTCATACATGGTGCGGAGGTTATGCTTACCAATAGAGAGTTTGAAATACTGTATTTGTTGGCACAGAGTCCCGGCAGGGTATTCAGCAAAGAGCAGATTTATGATATTGTCTGGCAGGAACCATATTCCGGCGATTACAATATTGTTATGAGCCATATCCGCCATATAAGGGAGAAAATAGAGGATAATCCGGGCAAGCCGCTTTACATACAGACCGTATGGGGCATTGGTTATCGGTTCAACAAAAATTTAAGCAGCAGTCTGTGATACAACAACAGATTGCTGCTTATTTTTTGTCCTCTACGCCTAAAAGGTATTCACAGGATACATGGAAGAACTCCGCCAGAGCTACCACTTCATAATCCGGGACGAACCTCGTCCCTTTTTCAATCCGTAAAACAGTCAGGTCGCTAAATTCATATCCGGCAAGCTGGAGCTGCTCGGCAAGAGCTTTCTGTGACAACTTCCTTTCCGTCCGCAGTTCCATAACCCTTTGACCGATCAGGTTTTTGGAGTTGTTTTCCTTATTCCAATAGATTTTAATATCCTACCACCAACTTTCTAAAGATGAAGTCCTTTACCATTGATTTTACGAAATATTGTTGATAATATACTTCTAAAGATGAAGTGTGGAGAGATTATCTTGTGAAAAGAAAGTTAGGGATTGATAATACTGCCTGTAAAATGCAATATTATTTTTAGCAGAGAAAGGTGGAAACAAGATTGAAAAATAGTAAATTGAGCCAAAACTGGCAATAAGATACAAGAAAAAGGCTCACATAGTGAACCTAATTTACGGTATTCCCACCTTTGGAAAGAGGCCACCTGCATATCAATACTTAATGGGTGGGTGCATCAGCCATTGATACCGGGATGCCTAATTATTAAATTTACTATAACACAAAATGCTCGGTATTGAAACATTTTCATAACGTTTTGTGCCTGAGCGAAGCGAAAGGAATGGATATAAACATGAATGAAGTTTTTGAAACATTGGCAGGCGTCTTTGAGGAACTGCGCAGCGAATCAGAGGACAGGGAGTATTCCGTCCAGACAGAGGAAGCAAAAGCAGCCAGCCGGGAACTGAAAAAGAAGCAGAAGGCATTTGAAGCATATCTTTCCAAGCTGTCAAAGGAGGACAGGGAGTTTTTAGAGGACTATATGGATACGGTGGATCATGCCCATTACAAGGAGGAACAGCGGGCGTATTATCAGGGGCTTGTGGACAGCATACAGGTTCTTGATGGACTGGGCATCATAAAAAAGCGTATGCGTATAAAGGAGCTTCTTAAAATATTCAGCAAATAGACAAAGAGGTGGCTGGCAGGACAGAAGGCGAGCCACCTTTTTTGCATGGTTCAGAATTATCCAGAAATATTCATGAGAAAATTCAGATATTGGGAATATTCTATTCTTTGGGAGATTTGTATGTCCGAAGATAGGCTTCCACAATAGCGAGGATTGTTGTAATCTGTTCCTCTGTACATTGTGACAGATAAACCAACAGCCGCTGGTAGTCGAGGTTGTCTGACGGGGCGGCTGGATAAAAAAACGGATCGGCGGAAATATGTAAGGCTCGTATAAGCTGTCCCAGCTTTTCAAGGCTTGGCACATTTCCATGATTTTCGATTTCCTTGATATAGCGTGAGGAAACACCGGATTTTTCAGCCAGTTCTTCATAGGTCAGTTTCTGGTCGGTTCTAGCCTTCTTCAGACGGAATCCCATTTCCTTGTCAATTTTCTTTTTCCTTGCCATATATGCACCTCCATGTAAAGTGTATATTGCACATTTTACTTTGAAAATGCACTAATAAATCACTTTATCAGAGGGGCATAATGCACATAGAAGAATAAAAAGACTTTGGATATTGCATATAAAAAAACGCAGTATCCAGAGGTTTTTTGCGTGAATTTTTATCCTTTGGGTACGTTTAGGGGAATTTATGTGTTCTGAACGGTCTGAGGGATATTTTTTTGACTTAGTGAACCTGTCCGGCTATTGGCGTGGGAAGGTTCTTTTATAAGGTGTTTTACTGGCAGTAAAGCAGAATCTACCCTGACAAGTGAACTATACGCTCCCGTAGCGTGTGGAAAAAACAGAATAACAGATATGAATAACGTCCAGCGGGCATTTTGCCTGTCCGGGCGTTTTTTATATACAAAAAATTTTTACTCCCACCCGAACATCAGCCTACCGCCATTTGGCAGATACAACGGAAAGGGAAAAGGCGTATGCCTTTGTCACGTCACAACGGGGGAGGAGGTGAACTCGTATGAAGAAACCTTCTTGCCATGATGAAATGACAATCAGGCATCGCTTTGACCGCCTGTGCCAGATGTCGCTCAAAGGCGAAGCAATTAACTATTACCGGCACATGGATTACCGCAGGGAACATGAAGCCATGTTTTCTGAACTGTCTGAAAAGGAGCTGAACCAGTTGTTTGTTATGGACGAGTACGGAGTGGAGAACAGTCATTTTACAGTGCATGGATATGACATTGAAGTAAAGGACACCCTGATTGCGGAAGCATTGCAGGCACTTTCGGAACGGAAGCGGAATGTGATACTGCTTTCGTATTTTCTGGAAATGAGCGATGCGGATATAGCAAGGGAGATGAACCTTGTCCGCAGCACAGTCCATGAACACCGGACACGCTCGCTTGAGATTTTAAGGAAGATTATGGAGGAAAAAGCAGATGACAAAAAGATGTAAGAGCAGAGAAGAAAAGAATTTGCTGCCTTTCCATATCATAAAGGCAGCATCAGAAGGCGATGTATTGGCAATCAACAAAGTCCTGAAGCACTATGAGGGATACATAATTACCCTGTCCACCCGGAAGATGTATGACGAGAGTGGGCGGCTTCACTTTTGTGTTGATGAAACACTGCGCCGGAGGCTTGAAACAAAGCTGATTACAAAGATACTGGCGTTTGAAGCGGTATAAAGGGCGGTTAGCTGCCCTTTTCCATAGCTGACAGATTTACAGCGGTGTACCTTGAAAATTGAATACTGTATTGCATACAGGACGTGAGGATATGCAGAGCCACTAAGCAGATGCGCCATGACGTACCTGCCCTGTCTTTTAACAGGGTGAAACGTGAGGAAATGTTGGAACAGGACATTGAAGCAAAGGTAAGGAGCGAGTGAGATCGGGCAAAATATGTAGCAGTTACATGGGGCGATGAAGCATATCTGTGATAATGATACTTCCGGGTTGCGGGGAAACCGCAATCCGGTCAATGAAATGACGGTGCAAGACCGATGTGGGCGGTGTAATGAGCCGCCACCTGTATTGCAGTTTTTATCTGCTAATAAATGGGGAGAAGTGTATTCTGTCTGTTTATTAGCAGATAAAGCTGTGCAAAGAAATAGGAGGATATTTTTAATGCAGAGAATACCGAAAGTGATTAACAAAAAGAGGTTAGTCAGATATAAAGAAGGCGCAGAAATGTACAGCATGGGAATGAATAAATTTCAGACTTTGGCGAAAGATGCGGGAGCTATATTGAAAATTGATAGAATGGTATTGGTGGATTTGGATGTGTTTGACCAGTATCTGGAATCATTTCGTGTGAAATAGTAAATTTGTATATATGCAGGAAAGAAAGATTTTTCGTATAACCAAAAATAAGTGTTGACTTTTGGTTAAACTGAAAGTATAATGATTATGAAATGGATGGAGGTGTATATTGTGGCTAGGACAGGCAGACCAAAGTCTGACAATCCGAAAAAAAATCTTATCGGATTGAAGCTGACAGAGGAAGAAGCCGCAAAACTAAGAGAATATGCGTCCAAACATGACATGACCATAACGCAGGTGCTACAAAAGGGGATTGATTTGCAGTATGCAATGGAAGAACCGATAAGTAGCTAGTACGAAATCTCTTTCCTTGAGAAAGGAGCAGAGATGGCAAAATCAAGAAAGGATAATAAAGGGAGGGTTTTAAGAAAAGGCGAAACCCAACGCAGTTGCGATGGCAAATATGTTTATACCTATACCGATCCGGAAGGGAAACGCCGGAGCATATACTCTAAGGACATTATGGAGCTGCGTGAGAGGGAAGAAAAGCTGATTAAAGACCAGTTAGACGGATTGGATACCTATGTAGCTGGCAGTGCAACGGTCAATTTTGTATTTGACAGGTATATATCTACAAAGTCGGAACTCAGGGGAACAACCATGAGGAACTACAAATATATGTATGACCGTTTTATCAGGAAAGGTTTTGGGAAGAAGAAAATTGCAGCGATAAAATTTTCTGATGTGCTTCAATTCTACCAGCATTTACTGAAAGATAAGGAAATGCAGATTAACACATTAGAAACAATCCATACGGTGCTTCACCCAACATTCCAGTTGGCGGTACGGGATGATATTATCCGTAACAATCCGAGTGACGGGGTTATGGCGCAGATAAAAAAACAGCCGGGTAGAAATCATGGCGTAAGACACGCTTTAACTCTGGAACAGCAGAGAGCTTTTATAAACTATATAGAAAACAATCCTACATATTACCGCTGGACATCTTTGTTTAAGTTCTTGTTAGGGACGGGGTGCAGGATTGGGGAAGCAATCGGGATAAGGTGGGAAGATGTAAATTTTGAAAAACGTATAATCAGCATCAACCACAGTTTGGTTTATTACAGCAGGGAATTTAAGGAACACCCGATGTGTACATTTTCTATATCACTCCCAAAGACAGAAGCGGGTATACGATTTATTCCGATGATGGATGCGGTCTATGATGCACTCCGGGCGGAGCTTGCAGACCAGCAGGAAAATGGATTCAATGAAACGGAGATTGATGGGATGAAAGGTTTTATCTTTATGAACCGTTTTGGATACGTCCACAATCCGCAGTCTATCAACCGGGCAATTAAGCGTATATACGAATCGTACAATGCAGAAGAAGTGGTTAATGCTTCCAAGCAACACCGGGAGCCTGTGCTAATACCACATTTCTCATGTCATCATTTGAGGCATACCTTTTGTTCGAGGTTTTGCGAGAATGAAACAAATTTAAAGGTGATCCAGTCCATTATGGGACACGCTAATATTGAAACAACAATGGACATTTATGCGGAAGTCACCGATGCAAAGAAACAGGAAGCGATTGAAAATTTAGCACACAAATTGGATGTATTTTAGGAAAGAGTCCGGCTAGGACTGACAGAGGGTACGACAACTTGTGTGCCATACGACAAGAGTACGACAAATTCAAGAGTTTTAATCAATGAAACAGCGTTAAATTGCTGTGGTCGAGATACCGAAAAGCGGCTAAATAAAGGGAAATAAGCCATTTTAAATTAAACTGACTTAAAATTCCGACGATGAAAACGCTTGGCGGAAAAGACCAGTAAAATCAAGGGTTTGCGGTACTTGAACTTGTAAACTACAACAAATTTACAACAATTTTACAACGCATAATGAAGAATAATGGGCGTTAATGAATAGTTGTACTCAAAAATCCAATTCAATATTTTGTACGATAAGGACACTTTTCTAAAAGAAAATTTTAGGGAAGTGTCCTTTTGTTATGTGTTGTTGACCTCATAAATTAACAAAATAATGATATACTTGCGTGTCTCTGAGTTGACCTGTATACTGTCATCAGCATAAAAAAAGGAAAAGGTCTCAGAGCACCCTCCTGGCAAGTTGTGTACTCTGAGACCCTGGTCACTAAACCATGGTTATTATATCAGATTATACGCTTGTCCTCAAGGAGGATTTCAGTGTTTTTTGTTGAGAGCAGTGTGACCACCCATATGTGCCCTATCTGTCAGGCTGCTCTTACCTATCGGGATTCACGCACCCGCATCCGAAAAAAGGAAGGTGGTGTAAAGGAGCGATTAATGATCCGGCGTTTTCATTGCAAGAACTGTCACTCTTATCACAATGAACTTCCGGATTGTCTTGTCCCATACAAGCATTATGAAACGGAAGTAATCTCGGGTGTCCTGGATGGAGTTGTCCTTCCGGATGACTTGGATTCTGAAGATTATCCATCCTTCAGCACGATGCTCCGTTGGTTGCAGTGGTTCTATGAAAACCTTGACCGTATAAATGGGTACCTGGGAACAATCAGGTATCACCTCTTAGGGCATAAAGAAGATATCCTCGATTCTTCCGTTTCACTGCTCGACGAATTCAGAAATCAATATCAAAACTGGCTGGAAATCATTTTGTGCCAGATCTATAATAGCGGGGGATTCTTGGTTCCTATCCGCTGGTAGGTTTATGCACCTACTTTGCATCGTCTGTCGTGACGTCAACAGGTATAGTGGTTTCAAAAGGAGGTCACTATCTTATGAATACAACGATGACATTTACCAAACAACAGTGGCAGGAACAGGAAGCTCTCAGACGCTTCCAACTGATTTCACCACTTCTCCAGGCAGACCTGGATGATGCAAAACGTATTCAACTTCGAAAAAGAATTGCTGAGGAGAACAACATTTCCGTCCGCTCTCTTTACCGTTACGAGAAGGCGTTTTCCGAAGGGCAGTTTACGGGACTGAAACCGGTTGACCGGGAGAAACACCGGTCACAAAAACTTCCGGAGAACTTTGATTTCCTGTTGGAACAGGCAATTCAGCTTCGCAAGGAAGTCCCTGAACGGTCAGTCGCCCAGATTATTTATATTTTAGAAGCCGAAGGACTTGCAGCACCGGGTGTTTTGAAGCGCTCCACTCTGGAACGTCACATTTACAAGGCCGGTTACGGTCAGAAACAGATGCAGATGTATTTGGATGCAAGAAACAGCTCTTCCAAGCGTTTCTGCAAGCCACACCGCATGATGTTGATTCAAGGTGATATCAAGTATGGTCCCAAGCTGCCGATTGGCAAAAATGGAGCAAAGGTACAGACTTATCTGTCCTCGGCGATTGATGATCATTCCAGATATCTTTTATCTTCCCGATTCTATGACAATCAGGAAGAAGCGATCATTGAAGATACCTTTCATCAGGCTATTTCCCGATATGGAATATTTGATGCCTGCTACTTTGATAATGGAACACAGTACATCGCAAAGCAGATCAAGTTTTCCATGGCAAAGCTGGGAATCCGTGTCATACATGCAAAACCAAGATCCGGTAAAAGCAAAGGTAAAATCGAGAAGTTCCATCAAGTAGTAGATACTTTTATCCGTGAATCGAAACTGAAAGATATCAAGACTCTTGATGAGCTAAATCGTCTCTGGGCTATTTATCTGGATGAGTATTATCACAAGAAAAAGCATGAGGGAATCGCAGAATACTACGAAAGCCTTGGTGCTGCCGTCCCAAATGAAGGGATTACCCCACTCCAGGAATGGAACCGTGACAGCCGCCCACTGACTTTTCTGGATACAACCGTTGTATCCGAAGCATTCCTGCATCATGAACAGCGTAAGGTTGATAAAGGGGCATGCATCAGTTTTCGTGGGCATCGGTACGAAACCAATCCTGCTTTGATCGGGTATACCGTGGAAATCGCTTATGATCCGGCTAATCCTGAAATCATCACGGTTTCTCATCCCGGATTTGAGCCTTTCAAAGCAATGCCTGTAAAGATTGGCGGGTATTGCGACAAAAAAGCAACACTTCCGGCTGCTATGCAGGAACAGAAACCAACTACTTCCCGTTTCCTTGATGCTTTGGAAAGAAAACATCAACAGAGCAAGCGCCAGATGGCAGATGCCATTTCATTTGCTTCCTACAGGAAGGAGGTGAATGACTAATGTATGAATCATTCTTTGGTATGGAACACACTCCTTTTGTCCGGGATGTCCCACCTGAAAAGCTGTTTGAATCCAATGCTTTCAGAGAAACTCTTGGCCGCCTGGCTTATGTAGCTGACCGCCAGATGTTTGCTGTTGTAACGGCTGACTCCGGATGTGGAAAGTCAACGCTGATCCGCCGGTTCTATTCGGAACTCCCGAAGGAGGATTATATCATTCTTTATCTGTCAGACTCTAAGCTGACACCCAGATGGTTTTACAAAGGTCTGCTGGACCAGTTAGGTCTGGAGTCCCGTTTCTACCGTGGCGACTCGAAACGTCAGTTGCAACAGGAAATCGAGGTTATCCGGGGCGTACAGCACAAGAAGGTGGTCTGTATCTTGGACGAGGCTCATCTGTTGGAGAAAGAGACACTGGAAGAATTTCGATTTCTGCTCAACTACAAGTTTGATTCCATGAGCCCCATGGCTGTCGTTTTAGTTGGCCAGACAGAGCTGTGGGAAAACAAGCTGAAGCTACAGCGATATGCCGCTATCAGGCAACGTATCGATATGTACTGTAGGCTGCCTC
>ERZ1106950.965-NODE-965-length-22324-cov-2.407113_pt1 | contig 22324 bp, 24 predicted proteins | sample MGYA00403675_ERZ1106950 | MGnify/ENA primary metagenome ERZ1106950 (study PRJEB35170, sample SAMEA104062410) | human gut metagenome | biome: human gut; feature: human-associated habitat; material: faeces | place: Denmark | collected 2012-06-13 ... | reverse complement strand
CCCGTATGTTACAATTTTATTAGAATGTAATAGGCCGCTGGCGCGGCCGGACAGCAGAAAATGGAGGTGCTTTTGTTGGAATACAGGAAGGCTAAGACGGAAAATGCCGGGGAAATCTACGGACTGGTGCAGGCTACGATCAAGGCCGTTTACCCGAGATATTATCCCAAGGAGGTGGTGGATTTCTTCTGCCGCCACCATAACCTGGAACATATTCTGGCGGATATCGGGCGCGGCGACGTGGGCCTTTTAAAAGAGGGAGACCAACTGATCGGCACCGGCAGCCGCGACGGCAATCACATCACCCGGGTTTATGTCAATCCGGACTTTCAGGGGAGAGGATACGGCAGCCACATCATTGAGATTCTGGAACGTGAGATCGGACAGGACTACGATACGGTCAATCTGGACGCGTCCCTCCCTGCAAGCTGCCTGTATGAACGGCGGGGATACAGGACCGTAAAGCATGAAACCCGGGAAGTGGAAAATCAGGCGGTTCTGGTCTATGAAATTATGCAGAAACAGCTTGTCCCCGCTGCGCCCGGGGCCGATGTTCAACGCGGCGGAACTGATGGCCAGGCAACCGGTATACCGCATGATACCGGAACGCGTGGGGAGGGGTGAAGATGAAAAAATTTGTTCAGATCCTGCTGATGACGCTGGTGGTTGTGGAGTGCTTTCTGTTTTTCGGCGGATACGCGGTGTTTGATTTCAGCCGGAGGTATTACACGGCCGGAGCGGCCTGCGCCTTTATCATTTCCCTTATTCTATATGGGTTTCTCGTCCAGGCCGAGAAGATAGAGGAGCTGGAAAAAAGAATTCAGGAGATTGAAACGGGTGTGGCGCAGAGTGCCGGAACAGGCGATGGACGTTTTGAAAGTCCGGTTTGACCGGGCGGTGACCCGGCTGGATTGTTGGGGATCAAGCAGAAGCAGGGCGGAAGCCATACCGGCGGCGCCCTGTGAACCTTACCGGTCATTACCGGCGCTCCTGCCGCGGATTCCCAGAAAGCACACTGCAGCCAGCCCCAGGGCGATCCCGGTCTCGGCCAGAAATACCGGCAGCAGGTTCAGGAAGGCCAGCTGACCGCTGAAATGCTCCAACAGCACGGAGATCAGGTTGGCGGCCATGTGAAACAGCCAGGGCGCAAGCAGGGTGCCGAAGCGCTGAAGCAGCCACGCCGCCCCAAGGCCCAGGAAAAAGGCGTAAACGCCCTGGACCACCGAGCCATGGTACAGGCCGAACAGCAGGGCGGAGAGAAAGACCGCCGTCCGCCAGCCGAACCGGTCCCGGATCAGGCAGAAGGCCTGGCCGCGGAAAATCAGCTCCTCAACCGCCGGAATCAGCAGGCAGGTGCAGACCAGCTGGGTGAGAAGGGGCGGTGCGTAGAGGGCCGGAGCCATATTTTCTGCATAGCCGGGGAACAGATCGGGAAGGCCGGAGAGATTCAACAGGTTGTTCACCGCGACGGAAGCCGCCGCGCCAAACAGCAGAATCAGGGCCAGACTGGGGCCCAGTCTCCGGTAATCCGGCCTTGCCTCCTGCCCGTGGCGCCGCCGCTCCCTGCGGTAAAACACATACAGGAGGGGCAGCGAGAGCAGCGCGGCCAGCCCGGTCAGCAGCAGCGGGCCGAAGGACGCGGGGGCAAAGGGTGCGATCACGTTAAACATTGCCCAGTAAATCACCAGGCTCAGAAAAATTTTCAGAAGTATCATCGGGTTCACCTCATAACTTGACCGCCGGAGCGGTTCGAATTGACACCATTATACAGGAACGCCCGGCATAACGCAAGAAAATACCCCAGGCCAGGCGGCATGGGGCCAGAGGATCGGATCAATCGCCGGGAAAGGAGCGCAGCCGATGAAACGGAATAGGTTTAACCTTGTGTGCATTATTTTATCAATGATATTGCTTGGGGCCAATATTGCCGCATACTGCGGTTACTGGTACAACGACGGCAATGCCCTGGCGCTGTTGGCCGCGGTGCTTCTGCTGATCTCATCGGTTTTCCACTTCCGGGAGAACCGGCGGGGAGAATAGTGCCGTATGCCTGCGGCGCAGCCGCAATGCCGCTCAGGACGCAGCGCCGGTCAGACCGCGTTGAGTCCGATCATATTGCCGGTCAGGCCGCCGGGTGATCGCACACGCCGATCAACAGCCATACGCCGCGGTCCTTGATGCCGAATAAAAACGGCCGGTTCAGGATCATATCGGCCCGATCCGCCTTCTCCTCGATGGCTGCCGCGGATTCCAGCGCCAGATCGGTAAAAGAAGATGCCTCCACGCCGTCCCGGTTGACGGAAATATAGCTGTCCTGGGTGATCGCGGAAATCCTGATTTCCCCGTCTTTTGTCATGTTGGAAAAATCTCCCTGCACAAACGGACGGGTTATGCCGTCGTTTTCCATGGATTCTTTTAAATCCAGACTGCTGGATAGGGTAAATTGAGGGATTTTGAAAACCACCTCCCCGGACATGGATGTTCCGCCCTCCATCACTTCCTGCAAACGCTCCGCCGACTCAAAAAAGGAATCCACCAAAACGCCCTCGTCCGGGAGGACGAAGTACATCTGTCCGCTCTCCTTCAGAACCAGGCTGGCGCGGGTGAACTCCGCGCCTTTGGAAAATCCCCAGCTGCCGTACGTCCTGTTCAGAAACAGGGCCTCTGCAGTTTCACCGCCGGTCAGATAGAAGGGTTCCGGCGTCTTTGACAGGTAGAGGCGGTCCCGCCACTCGTCCCGGAAATACAGCGTATTCAGGATACGAAGCAGATCATCCTCCTGGACGCGGATATCCGGCCGTATGGTTTTGCCCGTCTGTTGTTGTACCCATTCGTTCATTTTTTCCGCGGCTGCGTCACTGCCAAAATCTACGGAATACACGGAGGCCCCGTATTGTTTGGAGGCCTCCTTTTTGAATCCATGTTTCAGGCGGACGCTCTGATCGTGCCAGAGCGAGGTGCAGATGGTCAGTCTGGAATGTTCGCCTTCGGAATGGAGCATCCGGTACAGGCTGGCGGCCTGCTCCGACGGTTTCTCACCGTCCTGCACGGCCAGATAGGCGTCCAGCTCCCCGGCGGTTTGCCCCGACGCGCCGGAGGCGGTCAGGGAGAGCGCATGATAAAAGCTGACCGGCGAGTAGACCAGATTTTCGCCCCGGCTGCGCAGGAGGCCGCAGGCTGTCCGGTAGGCAAAGCCGTTAATCGTTTCCGTGGAAAGGGGAGCCGTGTCCGCCTGCGGCTGCCGCCGGGTTCCCAAGACCGTGAGCGCGCCAAGGGACAGGGCGATTGCCGCCAGGATAGCGGTCTGTTTCCCGTTTTTCTTTCTGCTTCTTCGAGTCCTGCGAGTTCTCATGGTACCTCCTGTGTGTTTTCCGGTCCGTAATGCCCCTGTATCCCCCGCGACCGCCGTGTCCTATCCCCGGTAACGGTTCAGACAGGCGAAGATTTCCTGTTCTCTGGGCATGCAAAGGCCCATTGCGGCGTAGGAGGAATCGCTGATGGCAGGGAGGCCGCCACGGTTGATCTCGCTTGTGAGAAGCCTAACGATTTCCGTTACGCTGTAGCGGGGGAAGAGCTGTTTTTCCAGGCAGTAGCGCACCATCTGGGCCAGGGCCGCGGTCTGCTCGCCGTGAATCAGCTGTTCCACAAATCGCAGGTCCACCTGCTCCTTGCCCACCTGAAGGGAGTCCTTGCCGTAGGTCTTGGTCTTGATCCGTTCGTCGCGCCCGCGCCCGCTGCGGTCGCCGCCACGCCCATAGCTGTCGCGTCCGCCGTCGCTGTCACTGTCGCGCCCACCGCGTCCATAGCCGCCACGCCCGCCGTTACCATAGCCGCCACGCCCGCCGTCGCCATGACCGCCGCGTCCGCCGCTGCCATACCCGCCGCGTCCATTTCCACCGAATCCTTCATCCTCATCCCCGTCCGCAGCCACATACCCGCCGCGGCTCTCCGCCGACTGCCGTCCGGCGCTGCTGGCCATACTCTTTCCTGCCGCCACGGCCAGCTTCCGCCCGGGCGCGGGCAGCGAGAAGCCGGGGGCCGCCTTGGTGGGATCCTCCCCGTATTCCGCGCAGGCCTTTTTTGTCTTTTCCGTGATATCCAGGGGCACGTAGCAGTCCATCTGGATAATGGTATCCGCGATATAAAAGTAAGCTCCGGAGCTGCCCGCCACCAGCACCGTGGAGATCCCGGCCTTCACGAACAGATCCCTGGCCCGCTCGATAAAGGGGGTGATGGGCTCCTTGTCCCGGCTGATGATGTGCTGCATCAGCTCGTCCCGCAGCATGAAGTTGGTGGCCGAGGTATCCTCGTCGATCAAAAACACCCGGCTTCCGGCCTCCCAGCCCTCGACGACCCCGGCCGCCTGGGAGGTGCTGCCGCTGGCGTCCGGCGTGGAGAAGCGGCGGGTATCCTTTTTATTGGGCAGGTCGTTGATGAACAGGGAAATGTCCACGTTGTTGATGCTGCGCCCGTCCTCGGCCCGCAGTTTGAGGGCCGTATCGTCCGTGATCACATACTCCCTGCCGTCCCCGGCCACATGATTGTAGACACCCAGCTCCAGAGCCTTGAGCAGCGTGGATTTTCCGTGGTAACCGCCGCCCACGATCAGCGTGATTCCCTCCTTGATCCCCATTCCGGTGATCCGTCCCCTGTGGGGCAGCTCCATCTCCACCCGCAGGCTCTCCGGCGAGGAAAACGCTACCCCGCCCTTCATGGGGCGGCTGGAAACGCCGCTCTCCCGGGGCAGCACCGCGCCGTCCGCCACAAAGGCGACCAGACTCCGGCGCTTAAGCTCCTCCCGGATGAACTGCTGGTCCTCCGCCAGCTCCGCCACCGCCTTTACCTCCTTCGGATTCCGGCTGGCGTGGAAAAATACGCTCTTTACGCAGCGGGGCAGGAATTCAAAGAGGATTTTGATCAGCTCCCCGGAGTTGATGGTCCGCCCGAAGGCCGGGAAGCCCACCTCAAAACGGGCGGTGATGCCCGCCTTTGTGATCTCGCATGCCGTCCGGGAGAGAATCTCCGGTCCGGGACTGCTGATGGCGATCAGGCCGCTCTTGCCCGACCCCTTGGCCTTGAAGTTGAACTGGGCGATCTCCCGCCCGAACTGCCGTACCAGATAATCCTCCAGCGCCGTTTTCTTCCAGGGCGTGTCAAAATAAGCCCCGGGGTAACCGGCCCTGGCGTGGGGCACCGTGATGCTCACCTTGGAGGGGGAGGCGAAGGGGTCCCCCTGTACGTGGTCGATGGACAGGGTATAGCTCTCAAACGCGTAAATCCCCTGGGCCGATTTATAAGCCGGATAGCTTTTCCGGTCGATGGATTCCAGTAAACGCCGTAAATCTGCTGACTGCTTCATGTTTTCACCGCGCAAATGCGCTCTCCTTTTCTTGAAATAATGTATCTGTTCAGTACCTTCGCAGATACGAGCAAAAATCCATTTAAAATCGACTTCGTCGATGGGATTTTTGCCTGCAAGCTTAGATTTTCGTACGGTCAGCGCAGCAAGTGCGCAGACCTACTGAACAGTTGCGAAATAATATCTAATTTTAAAGCAGAAAAATACACAATGCAAGCATTTTCAGCTTTCTGAAAATTCTCTTCCCAATTTTCTGCCATTCCTTTATAATAGTGACACATAGATGTCATGTTAATTGTGGCATGATAAACATGGAAATGGAAAACCACACCCAGACATGGCAGGAGGAACAACAATGGAATGGAATCGATTATACGGAAAGGACCGCAAGCCCACCCTGGAGGAGGCCGGGACCTTTGCGGGCGGACTGCTCTCCGAAGACTTCATGGGCTTTATGGCAGAGAACTGCCCGGCGGCCCCAAAGCTGGAGTACAGCGGCTGTACCATGCAGCCGGGCTGGAATATCAAATTCAAGAAAAACGGCAAAAATGTGTGCACCCTTTATCCATTGGACGGGTATTTTATCTGCATGATCCTCATCGGCGGCGACGCCATGGCGGAGATGGAAGCGCGGCTGGGGGATTTCACCCCTTATATTCAGGGAAAATTCCGCGACACCAGAATTTTCCAGGGGAGCCGCTGGCTGTACCTGGAGATACGGGATCAGGCGGTGGAGCGGGACCTGGAGGAGCTGGTATTCCTCAAGCTGCGCTCCATGGGCCTGACGCCCGGTCCGACCCCGGAAAAAGGAAAGAGAACGACACGGGAAAAAGGAAAGGGAACGACACGGGAAAAAGGAAAGGGAACGGCCGCGCGCGGGAAAGGAAAACGGAACGAGGATGAAAATTGACCGGTTGATCGGCATCTTATCCATCCTGCTTCAGCAGGAAAAAGTCACAGCCCCCTATCTGGCGGAGAAATTCGAGGTCTCCCGCCGGACCATTATCCGGGACGTGGAGGCCCTGTGCAAGGCGGGAATCCCCATCGTGACAGCCCAGGGGCGTGAGGGAGGCATTTCCATCATGGACGGCTACCGGGTGGACCGGACGCTGCTCACTTCAAGGGAAATGCAGTCCATTCTCACCGGCCTCAAAAGCCTGGACAGCGTGTCCGGCAGCAACAAATACCAGCAGCTCATGGACAAGCTCTCGGTTAAGCAGGGCCTGATTCTGGCGGCGGACAGCCATATTGCCATCGACTTATCGTCCTTCTACAAGGAAGCCCTGGCGCCCAAGATCGAGCTCATTTTGTCGGCTGCGGAGGAGCGCCGTCTGATCGGGTTTGACTACGTTTCGCCCCGGGGAGAGGGGCGGCGGAAAATTGAGCCTTATGTGCTCATTTTCCAGTGGTCCTCCTGGTACGTGTGGGGATATTGCCTGGAACGGCAGGATTACCGCCTGTTCAAGCTGCACCGCATGACCCGGCTCTGCGAGACCGGGGAGACATTTTCGCCCCGGGATTACCCGCCCTACGATCCCAGCCCCGAAAAGGTATTTCCCGCGGCCCTCCAGGCCACGGCCCTGTTTGAGCCGTCCATGAAATGGCGGCTGATGGAGGAGTACGGTCCGGAGAGTTTTGAGGAGACGGAGGATGGGCGGCTGCTGTTCACCTGCGGATTTACGGACGTGGAATCGCTGTTTGGCTGGCTCCTCAGCTTCGGTCCCACGGTGGAACTGCTGGAGCCGGAGAAGCTGCGCCCGCGTTTTCGGGAGCTGGTGTCGGATATCATAAAAAAATATAATGGTGACGTATAGATGTCCTGTTTAGGGTGGTAGAATGGTAGTATCCAAAACGAAAGGGATCAAGGTGACAAAGATGGAATATGAGATTTTAGATATGAATGAGAAAATAATCGCAGGTCTGTGCGCGCGCACCAACAACAGCGCGTCGGACATGTCCCAGGTGATCGGTGGGCTGTGGACAAGGCTTTACGGCGAGGGACTTCACCTCTCCATGCCCAACAAAGCAAACGACAAGTCCGTGGGGCTTTACAGCGACTACGCCTCCGACGCCAGCGGGGATTACGATATCACCGTAGGTTTTGAGGTGACCACCGATGATCGGCTCCCGGAGGGACTGACGGTAAAGCGTATCCCGGCGGGCCGCTACGCTAAATTTATAGTCAAAGGCGATATGCACCAGGCGGTTTCCGACTTCTGGCAGGCCCTCTGGACCATGGATCTGGACCGCGCCTACACCGGGGATTATGAGGAATACCAGAACAGCGACATGGAGCAGGCGGAGATCCACATGTATATCGCTTTGCGGTAGGGGCGGGGAACAAACCGCTCCGCGGCAATCGCATAACACAAAATAAAAGGAGGCGTACCAAATGGCATCCACCCGGGAATACATGGAATTTGTGGCGGGCCAGCTGAGCGGCGCGGGGGCGATCACCTACCGCAAGCTGTTCGGCGAATACGGCCTGTACTGCGACGGGAAATTTTTTGGCACGGTTGAGGGAAATCAGCTTTACTTAAAAGTCACAGAGGCGGGCAGACGGCTGCTGCCGGACGCTGAGATCGCCTCTCCCCACGAGGGATCAAACCTCCTGACGGTAGAGGAGGTGGAGGACCGGGAGTTTCTGGCAAAGCTGGTCCGCGCGACCTGCGGGGAGCTGCCCGCCCCCAAACCGAAAAAGCCCAAAGCTTCCAAACCGAAAAAGGCAGAGAAGGAGCCGAACCACAAAGGAGAAGATCTATGGAAAAAAACATGAGCTGCTGCGGAGTCATCTGCTCCGAATGCGAATACTACCCCGGCCAGTGTCCCGGCTGCCAGGCGGTCGAGGGAAAGGTTTTCTGGGCGGAGTACGTCGGCAGAACCGTCTGTGAGAAGTACGAGTGCTGCGTCATCCAGAAAAAGATGGCCCACTGCGGCAAATGCGGGGAGCTGCCCTGCAGGCGCTACGATCTGGACGATCCCAACCTTTCCCCGGAGGAGAACAAACGGATCCGGGAGGAGAATATCAAGCTCTTAAGATCCCTGCAATGACCCAAAATGCTCTTTTAAATAGGTAACAAAGATTCTGCTGGCGGCAGGCAGATTCAGATCCGAACGGAACAAGAGATTTACATAGCGCAGCGGAATTGGGCTGACGAGAGGAACCCTCAGAAGGGAACCCTCCGCCAGCTCTTTTTTGACCATTACGTCCGGAAACTGAGGCGCCCGGAGCCGTGAACCGCGCAAAACCGGCAGAAATCGTCAAAACCCACAGAAACGATTGAAGCCCCGCTCCGCATCTGATATAGTATTAAAGAATATCAGACGACGGGAGCTACAGTATGAAGGAAAAGGTATTTCTGACAGCGGGCGTGTTGTGCCTGGCCTACTATGGGGTGTGCGGAATTTACGGTAACTTTAAAATATCGGCGCTGTGGATCTGGCTGTTGACCGGCCTGGGATTTGTGGCGGCGGGACTGGGTTTGTACCACGGAGTCTGGACGGCGGCTCCGGCGGCGGCGCGGGCCGCTGTCCGGGTGCTTGCCGTTCTGTTCCTCTGCGTTTTTCTCCTGGTGGAGGCGGCGGTAATATCCGGGCTTTCCGCCAAAGGGGAGCCGGACCTGGACTATCTGGTGGTCCTGGGAGCCGCGGTAAAGGGCACGGAGCCGGGGGAGGCCCTGCGCCTTCGCATCCAGGCCGCCGCCCGGTATCTGGAGGCGAATCCGCGGACTGTGGCCATTGTCTCAGGGGGCCGGGGAACGGGGGAGGAGATCACGGAAGCGGAGTGCATGGAGCGGGAGCTGCTGCGTCTGGGCATACCGCCGGAACGTATCGTGCAGGAGAACCGTTCCCAAAGCACGGCCGAGAACATCCGTTTCAGCTATGAGCTGATGCCCGGTCAGACGGCCAGAGTGGGTGTACTGAGCAACAATTTCCATATCTTCCGGGCCGTCGCCATTGCCAGGAAACAGGCCAATTACCCGGTCTGCGGAATCGCCGCCCCCTACTCCGGCATTCTGCTACCCCACTATATGGTGCGGGAATTTATGACTCTCGTGGTGGACAAGCTGCGGGGAAATCTCTAGGGCGGACATTTAAACCGCCGCAGCGTATCCTGAATCCGCGTAATCTAAACCTACATCCCCTACCCACCCCACACCCTCAGGCTTCCGGAATACCGGGGCCTTTTTTCTATTTCCCCAGCCGCTGCCCCCGCCGTCCCCAGCTTTCCTTTCCTGGGTCACGCTCCCCCAAAGATTCCCTGTTAAATCTTCCCGAAATGTAACGCGATTGATTGACGATTAATGCCGAAAATGGTAAACTGTTTTGGTAGTATGCCCATTTGCGGCAGCAATCGCGTGTTAGGGGAAAAAGAATGAACCGAAAAATAAAGAGAATCATCTGTTTAATTCTGGCGGCGGCAATGAGTGCGGCTGCCAGCTTCAGCGCCTTCGCGCGCCCTGAGTGGCCTTCAGATACGGGAATTATGGCGGAAGCGGGCATAGTTATGGACCAGGATTCCGGAGCCGTTCTATTCGGTCAGAACATCCATCTGCCCTTTGCTCCGGCCAGCATCACAAAACTTCTCACCGCCCTGGTGGTGATTGAGAACAGCAAGCTGGACGACATGGTCACGTTCTCCCAGTCCGCGGTTTACGACGTGGAGTCGGGCAGCGGCAACAAGCTGCACATGGAGACAGGGGATGAGCTGAGTGTGGAGGACTGCCTGTACATGCTGCTTCTGCTCTCCAGCAACCAGGCGGCCAACGCCCTGGCGGAGCACGTTGCCGGTTCCAGGGAGGCGTTCGTAGAGATGATGAACGACCGGATCAAGGAGATCGGCTGCACGGAGAGTCATTTTGCCAATCCCTCGGGCTTAAACGACGACAATCAGTACGTGAGCGCCTACGACATGGCGCTGATCGCCAGGGAGGCGTTCAACAACGAAACGCTGCTGAAGATCGACTCATCCAAGAGCTATTCCATCGGAGCCACCGCCAACAATCCAAACGGAGCCAGCTTTAACATGGAACACCGGCTGATCATGGCCGAGGACACCTCCAGCCAGTATTACTGCGAGGGCACCATGGCCGGAAAAACCGGCTACACCTCCATCGCCGGAAACACCCTGGTGACCCTGACGGAGCGGGACGGGAGGCGGTTGATCGCCGTTGTGCTAAAAGGCACCCAGCCCCAGTATTATCTGGACTCCAAGAGCCTGCTGGAATTCGGCTTTGCCAATTTCGACAACATCAATATCGCGGAACATGAGACCGCCTACACCACCGGCGAAGGGCCGGTGCAGGTGGGAGCCAAATCATACGAACCGTCCGATCTCTATCTGGACAGCGTCGCCGTGATCACGGTGCCGAAGGGCGCCGCATTTTCGGATGCGGACCGCGACCTGGTGACGGAGCTGCCTAAGGACCACCCCAAGGGCGCGGTTGCGCTGGTGGAGTACCGGTACAACGAACGGAAGGTGGGCAGCGCCTGGCTGTTTTCCAGGTCGGAGCTGGCGGAGATCGAACGCCAGGAGCAGATAGCGCGGTCCAATGCCGCCCAGCAGGAGAGCCCTTCCGAGACCCCGGCCTCAGTCCAGCCGCAGGATTCGGAGAAAGGCTTTCACATGAGCCTTCCCACCATTTTGCTGACCATTGCCGCAGTTCTGGCAGTTGTGGCCGCGGTGGGACTGGGATTCTATGTCTGGCGTGAGAAGAAACGGGAGAAAGAGGAACTGGCCCGACGCCGGGAACGCCGCCGCCAGAGGCTGAGAGAGAGCGGCGTGTCCGAGGAAGAATTCGAGCGCCTGCGCCGGGAACGCTTCGGCGACCGCTCCGGCCGGGACGAGCGCTGATACCAGGCATCACAGGAGATGAGAACATGAAAATAGAGACAAATGAACGCTATCCGGAACTTCTGACCCGCCTGCAGGAGGCGGAGAAGGTGGTGATCGGCCTGGGCGGGGAGTGGAAGCTGGCGGACGACGGCCGCCCGGTGCGGGAACGCCGCCTTTTGGACGACCCGGTCCAGAATCGCCTGCGTGCGGCCTACGAGGCGTTGTTTGAACTGGTGAAGGATAAGGATTACTATCTGGTCACCACGGTCACCGACGGAGCCGTGTATGACACGCCCTTTGACGGGAAGCGGATCGTGGCCCCCTGCGGCAACATCCATTGGCGGCAGTGCTCCGGCGCGTGCACCAAGGATATCTGGGAGGAGGGGGAGATCCCGGAGGATATCTGCCCCCACTGCGGCGCGCCGTTGACCGGCAACACCATTCAGGCGGAAACCTACATCGAGGAGGGCTACCTGCCCCGCTGGGCGGCCTACAAGACCTGGCAGGCGGGAACCCTGAACCACAGCCTGCTGATGCTGGAGTTGGGCGTGGGTTTTGACAACCCTACCGTGATCCGCTGGCCCTTTGAGAAAATCGTCTATGTGAATCAGAAATCCTACCTGCTGCGGGTCCACAAAACTTTGAGCCAGCTTCCCGGCGAGGTGGGAGAGCGGGCGGGCCGCGTGGCCATGGACTCCGTAGATTGGGTTTCCGGTCTGGCGGCGGAAGCGGCGGGCCGGTGAATCCGCACTTGTCCGCCCCGGCTGCCCACGGATTTTACCGGTTTTCATGGACAGCGCTGCGTTAATGTGCTAAAATACGAAAAAACCGGACAGAGAGGTATATGCCCATGATAGCGATTATCGATTACGATGCAGGCAACCTGCGCAGCGTGGAAAAGGCGCTGGCGGCGTTGGGAGAAACGCCGGTGATCACCCGCAGACCGGAGGAGATTCTGGCCGCGGACAAAGTGATTCTGCCGGGAGTGGGTTCCTTCGGGGATGCCATGGAAAAGCTCCGCCAATATGATCTGGTGGAGGTGATCCGCCGGGTGGCGGAGCAGGGAACGCCCTTTCTGGGAATCTGCCTGGGGCTTCAGCTCCTGTTTGAGAGCAGCGACGAGACTCCCGGCGTGGAAGGCCTGGGGCTTCTGCCCGGCCGGATTCTCAAAATACCGGACAGCCCCGGCCTGAAGGTGCCTCATATGGGCTGGAATTCCCTGGAAATCCGCCCGGATGCCAGACTCTTTTCCAGCATCGATAATGGGGCCTACGTCTATTTTGTCCATTCCTATTATTTAAAAGCCGCGGACCCGTCCATCGTGGCCGCCTCCACCTGGTACAGCACGGACATCCATGCCTCCGTGGAGCGGGGGAATGTGTTCGCTTGCCAGTTCCATCCGGAAAAGAGCGGAGAGGTGGGCCTGGCGATTTTAAAGAACTTCATCAACCTTTAGCCGACAAGAAGGAGTGGACCGATGTTTACCAAGAGAATTATCCCGTGCCTGGATGTGAACGACGGGCGCGTTGTAAAAGGTGTGAATTTTGTGAACCTGCGGGACGCGGGCGATCCGGTGGAGATCGCGGCGGCCTACGACAAGGCTGGGGCCGACGAGCTGGTATTTCTGGACATCACTGCCTCCTCGGACAACCGTAAGACTGTGGTGGACATGGTGCGCCGGGTGGCGGAGACGGTGTTCATCCCCTTTACCGTGGGCGGAGGCATCCGCACAGTGGAGGATTTCCGCATGCTGCTGCGGGAGGGGGCGGACAAGATTTCCGTCAATTCCGCGGCAATCGCCAATCCGCGCCTGATCTCGGAGGCCGCAGACAAATTCGGAAGGCAGTGCGTGGTGGTGGCCATCGACGCCAAGCGGCGGCCGGACGGCAGCGGCTGGAACATTTATAAAAACGGCGGCCGGGTGGACATGGGAATCGACGCCCTGGAGTGGGCCAGAACCGTGGACCGGCTGGGCGCGGGAGAGATTCTCCTGACCAGCATTGACTGCGACGGCACTAAGGCGGGCTACGACAACGAGCTGACCGCCGCGGTGGCGGACGCGGTGTCCGTGCCGGTGATCGCCTCCGGCGGGGCCGGGACCAAGGCGCATTTTTACGATGCCCTGACAGTGGGAAGGGCAGACGCGGCCCTGGCGGCCTCCCTGTTCCATTACAAGGAGCTGGAAATACGCGATCTGAAGCAGTACCTGGCGGACCGGGGGATCAGTGTCCGGCTTTAACCAACGACAAAGGAGAGACAAAACCATATGGCGGCAATCGATAACGACTGGCTGGAACCGCTGAGCGGCGAATTCAAAAAGCCTTATTACAGGAAGCTGTACACCACGGTGAAACACGAGTACGAGACGCGGAAGGTATTTCCGGCCCCGGACGATATTTTCAATGCTTTTGCCTTCACGCCACTGTCCAAGGTGAAGGTGGTGATTCTGGGGCAGGACCCCTACCACAACGACGGCCAGGCCCACGGCCTGAGCTTCTCCGTGAAGCCCGGGGTGGAGGTGCCCCCGTCCCTGGTCAACATTTACCAGGAGCTTCATGACGATCTGGGCTGCTACATTCCCAACAACGGTTATCTGAAAAAATGGGCGGACCAGGGCGTGATGCTGCTGAACACGGTGCTCACCGTGCGGGCCCACCGCGCCAATTCCCACCAGGACATCGGCTGGGAGGAGTTCACCAACGCGGCCATCCGCATCCTCAACCAGCAGGACCGCCCCATGGTGTTTATACTTTGGGGGCGCCCCGCTCAGAGCAAGAAGATGATGCTGAACAATCCCAAACACCTGATCCTGGAAGCGGCTCATCCCAGCCCGTTGTCCGCGTTCAGAGGCTTTTTCGGCAGCCGGCCTTTCAGCAAGACCAACCAGTTTTTGACCGGGCACGGAGTTGAACCCATCGACTGGCAGATTGAAAATATCTGAGAGAAGCGCCGGGTATAGGATGGAAAAATATCACATATAATTAAGGAAACGTATCTCTGATCGACAGCCGTTGGCTGCCGACAAGGTATAATTAAGGAAACGTATCTCTGATCGACAGCCCTTGGCTGCCGGCAAGGTACAATGTAATATTTGGGCGGTAAGGAGAACATGCGATGAGTTTAGTTGAGACATTAAAAATAATCGTGTTGGGAATCGTGGAGGGTTTCACCGAGTGGCTGCCCATCAGCAGTACCGGGCACATGATTTTGGTGGATGAGATCATTCGCCTGAACCAGCCGGAGGCATTTAAGGAGGTGTTCCGGGTGGTGATCCAGCTGGGGGCGATTCTGGCGGTGGTGATCATGTATTTCAACCGTTTAAATCCCTTCAGCCGGCAGAAAACGTCCCGGCAGCGGGACGCCACCTGGGCGCTGTGGATCAAGATCGTGGTAGCCTGCGTGCCGGCGGCGGTGCTGGGGCTGCTTCTGGACGACTGGATGGAGGCCCACCTGTTTAACGCCTACGTGGTGGCAGCCATGCTGATCATTTACGGCGTGCTGTTTATTCTGGTGGAGAACAGCCGCAGATATGCCAACTCTGATCTGCAAAAGGTGGGTCAGATTCCGATTCAGACCGCCTTTTACATCGGCATGTTTCAGGTGCTGAGCCTGGTTCCGGGCACCTCCCGTTCCGGGGCCACGATCCTGGGAGCCATGATCCTGGGCTGCTCCAGGGGGGCCGCTGCGGAGTTTTCCTTCTTCTTAGGAATCCCCGTGATGTTCGGGGCCAGCTTCTTAAAGCTGGTGAAATACTTCCTGGACGGCAATTCCTTCACCGGCCCGCAGATTTTTTACACCGTGTTCGGCATGCTCATCGCCTTCCTGGTGTCCGTGTACTCCATCAAGTTCCTGATGAACTACGTGCGCAAGAACGATTTCAAGTTCTTCGGCTATTACCGGATTATTCTGGGCGTGATTGTGCTGGCGTACTTTGGGATAACGGCGTTGGCCGCTTAAACGAAAATTTCATTCAGCAATCGCCCGCAGGCTGTGCCAGCGGCCCATTGCATTCAATAACAACAAGCCCGCGTAAAAGGTAATAAATCGTCCTTTTACGCGGGCTTGTTGTTCGTCGATCCGTTCGTTTGCGCTGCGCGCCATGCGGTCCGCCGGGTCCCGCCTCTTTAACAGCTCAATCCAAAATCCATCTCATAATAATTCCCCATCTCGTCCCGGTAGGCATACGCCTTTCCGTTCTCGTCCTTCATGGAATCCGGCATATAGCGGTCTTTCACAAATCCGGGCACGTCGTTGTGGGAAACGCACACGCCGTCCTTGTCCACCGCCAGAACCGCGTCGTTTTTCGGAAGGGTGATGGGCAGCCGTCCGGTGGGGCGGCAAATTCCCAGAATCACGTCCAGCAGAGCGTCCGTGCAGGTGTCAAAGCCCGCCAGCAGGGCGTCCGAGTACGGCTCTACATTTCCCACCATCCAGGCCAGGGTGAAATTCACGCAGGAGATCACCTTACCGCCCTTTTGCCGCACCGCCCTGGCGATCTCCCGGATTCGGGGCGCCCCGGCCAGGCTGGTCTCCCGGTGGAAGGTATCCGCGGGGCGCCCCAGGCTGTCCACATCCGTCACTTCCTTATCCTCGCAGATATCCAGCTCCAGGTAACCGCTGGTGGCGTGGAAGTATTCGCCGGAGCTGGGGGAGATGAAGAGCAGGGCGAGGTCCGCATCCCCGGCATTTTCAGCCAGAGCCAGGCCACGGTCCTTGGCCAGGGATTCCTGCAGCTTTTCCGTCTCATCCGCCGCGGCTTTTCCGTCCTTGCGGAAGCACTCCACATAGATTCGTTTTCCTTCCAGCCGTTCCCCGGCCAGGGGCAGCACGCCCTTGTCCTTTAGCAGCACCACGGATTTGCGGTGCACGTCGTAAGCCGCGTCCCAGTGATCGCGGTCGGCTATAACCTTCGCAGCCTCTGCCGGGTCTCGGTAGGGGTTCTCAAAGAGGCCCAGGGCAAATTCCTCTTCCAGCGTCCTGGCTGCGGCCCGGGTCAGGGCCTCCTCGGACAGGGTCAGCTGTTCCGGGCGGTAGCCCTCGGGGACCGGATGGCCCTGTCCGGTGTAATAGCCGTGTTTCCAGCGCTCATAGGCCTCCCTGGCCGCGTCCACGTCCAGGGAGCCGCTGATGAGATCCACCCCGGTGTTCACAGCCAGCGCCACCCGGGACGGGCCGTCCAGCTCCTCCACGCCCCAGGCCATCTTGTTGGTGATCCCGGAATCGCTGTTGACGTAGCCTGTAAAGCCCATCTGCTCCCGGAGCAGGTCCTGGATGAAGAAACGGTTAAAGGCAAATCCCACCGGCGTCATGGGAACCGGCCTGCCGTCCAGATCGTATTGAGGGAGGCTTTTCTCCGCCGCCGGTTTGGCGTAGTAGGGCATGATGGAGGAAGCCTTTTTCTCCACCGCGGCCTTGAAGGCGGGCAGGTGGTAGTCGCCCAGGCTGCCCTCAGTCTGGTACACGTTCCACTGTCCCTGCTCGTAATGGGGGTCAAAGCCGTTTTCCCTGGCCCCGCCGCCCGGGAAATGCTTGATGGTGACGGCCACGCCCTCCGGTGTGACACCGGATTCGCTGCCCTGGATTCCGGGCACCAGGCGGGAGATCATTTCCGTGATCAGGGCCGGGTCCTCGCCAAAGGTGCCGTAGGTGCGCTGCCAGCGGGGGTCCGTCATGGCGTCCGCCATGTACATGTAGCCCTTCTTCAGACCCACCGCGTCCCATTCCCGGCGGATGCACTCCGCGAAGGTATCCACCAGTCCGGGTCCATTTCCCTTCACGGCCGCGGCGATTCCCATGGTGCCCGGCCAGGCCGGAAATCCCCCCGCCGCGTCGTTCATGCCGAACACCACCTCGCCGTTCTCGTTGCGGGAGTTGGAGGTGATCACCATGGGGATGCCGTGGGCGGTCTCCTCAGCTGTCTGGTTTAACTGGTTGATCCAGTCGGCCATGTCCGCGGCCTGGGGATTCTGGCGGAAGATCAGATGACGGATTCCCATTTTCTGGATGGTATAGGTGGTGCCGTAGGTCTTTTCCACATTGAAAATGGACTCGTCCTGCTCCACGATCTCCTCGTCCAGCAGCCCGGTCTCGTCCACCTTGGTCTTGTCCTCCTGTAAGAGGCCCATTTTCCGGGTGTTCACAAAGAGCAGGCCGATCTTTTCCTCCGGGCTCAGCTCTGCGGCCAGGGAGGCGGCCCGGGCGGCGGGCGGATTGCGCCAGTCCTTCCAGGCGGTCAGCAGGCCGTCGCCGGTATGGTCCTTGAAAATGCGGCCGTCCCGCTCGATCACCGGCTTCACGGTGACGCCGATCACAGGGCCGTTCTCGTTCTGATAGTAGCGGATTCGTTCAGTGGCTTTATTCATAGCTAGCTCCATTTCTTAATGATTGATTGTGAGGCTGTTAGCGGAGTATCATTCCATACAGGGTGCGCCGGGCTGGGAATTTCAGCCCGCGTTTAAGCCGCGGCCCCGCTGTTTCTGCGTCTGTCCAGCTCCGTCTGGATTTCCGCCATTTTGTCCTTGTCCAGGTCGTACCAGCGCATGGCAATGATGGTGGCGATGTGGCCCAGGATCGGCACAATGCAGAAGCAGACCATGATTGCCATGTTGAAGGTGGCGTTCACCGGTTCGTTGGGTTTTATCACCACATTTCCCACGCCCGCCAGGGTCAGCGCGAAGCCCTGGATCATAGCGGAGAAGGAGGAAATGATCTTGTCAATGAAGGAGAACATGGTTCCCATCATGCCGGGCACGAACCGGCCGCTGCGGTAGGTCTCGTAGTCCGTGCAGTCCGCGATCATAGGGATGATTCCGGCGTTGCCCATGCTGGCCAGGCATTTCTGCACCAGGAACAGGGCCAGGAACACGGCGGGAACCTCCGGATTGGGGCGGATGACGAACATGACGGCCAGCATGATCATGGAACCCCAGGTGCCCACCAGGAAGGTGCGTTTCAAGCCGAATTTCCGGGAAACGAACACGCCGCCGATGGAGATCGCCACCAGGGGAGCGATCAGCATGCTGGAAAATACGCCCTGCAGCTTGGAATCCAGCAGCATGTTGGCGAAGAGGTAGGTCATGGTTCCGCTCATCAGCAGCTGGCCCAGCTTATCGGTGGCAGCGGAGATGATCAGCATCTGGATGGGGCGGTTGTGAACCACAATGTCCTTATAATCCCGGAATTTGAGTTTGGGCTGCGCGCCGGACTGGACGAAAAATTCCGGGCGGTCCTTCTCGCTGATTCCGATGATGGCCAGGATGGTGAAAATGAAGGAGATAACGGCCAGCACCAGCACGGCCTCCTTCCACATGGCGGGGTTGATCATGCCCAGGCCCTTGCCGCTCTCGCCAACGAACTCGCCAACGGAGTATTTCTCAGCCAGGATCGTGGTGATCAGCATGGGCACCAGAGCGCTGGCCATCTGGGTCAGGACGCTGTCAAAGCCGGAGAAGATGGGGCGCTGCCTTGGGTTGTTGGTCAGCACGGCCTGGCCGGCCTTGGTCACCACGGTCTGACAGGTGTAGCCGATGATGTAGATTACATAAAACAGGGTGGTGAACAGATATTTCTGGTGGATGGACCAGTGGGCCGGCGTGTTAAAAATCACGATCAGGCTGGCCCAGATGATCACGTTGCCGATCAGCATGTAGGGACGGAATTTGCCGAAGCGGCCGTTGGTGCGGTCCACCAGCACGCCCACCAGGGGGTCGGTGATTGCGTCGAAAATGCGGGTGCCCGTTGCGATCAGGCCGATGATGGCCGCCGCCAGCCCCAGCACGTTCTGGGTGAAATATGAATACTGCATCATCAGGAACATGGCGATGTTTGTGGCACAGTTGTTCAGCGAGAAAAAGCCGATCTGCCACAGCCTGGCATTGTTATATTGGTTTGCTGCACCTTTACTGTTTCCCATTGTAGATTCTCCTATCACATTTTTCTTTGTTCGCCGGCTTTTTGTTCGTAACAACATTTTAACACACTTGTTTTTTTAGTGTTAGAAATATATAATACAAATTAGCAATATATTGTCATTTGGATTCGGCGGTTTTGACAGAAAATGAAATGGATTTTTGTCTATTTTGCCGCGGAAATAGGAGGAAAATGGAAAATGCTGGAGGAACATGAGCGGGCCGGGCTGGCTGGACAATTTATCGAAGCGCTTCTCCAGGTTCCGGTGCTGTGCTGCCGGGCCGGGGCCGGCGAGCTGGAGGCGGGGTTTAAGCGTTTTTTGCCGGATTTTATGAAGAACAGCTTTCCGTTCTTCCTCAGCCGGGAAATGCTGGAGTCCCTGGAGCCGTCGGTGATTTACCACATGACGGATTTCGCAGGGCTGAATTTTCAGATGTTTCTTTATGAGGGGGAGAGGGGAGAACAGTCCGCGGAGGCCGCCGCCTTCCACGCCTTTGTAGCCGGGCCATACCTTGCGGTAAAGCCGGACGAACCGTACTGCGAACGGATTCTTCAGGAGAACGGCCAGAGCCTGTCCCTGATGGTGCCCTTCCGGCAATTCTGCCTGGGCTTGCCCATTGTGAGCACTTCGGTGATGATCGGGGCCATGCGCACGGCGGTGAAGGCGGTGACCGGGGAGGAGGGGGATGTTCTCTACCGCCACTACGAACCGCGTGAGAAGAAGGAACAATCGCCTCTGTACCAGAGCGGCGGGGAGGAGGCGGTGATGGAGCTTTTGGAGGAACGCTACCGCTACGAGAAGCTGATGCTACAGGAGGTGCGGCAGGGGAACACGGATAAGGCGCTGCACTATTACCGGCAGTTCTCACGGGCCAGCCGCTCCATCGTGCGGACTGAGGACCCCATCCGCACCTCCAAGAACCTGGGATTTTCCCTGAACACCATGCTGCGCAAGAGCGCGGAGCTGGCGGGGATTCACCCGGTGTACCTGGACATTATTTCCTCCAACTTCGCCCTGTTGATCGAGAACGCCTACCGGATGGAGGAGGTGGAGGATATCAAGTTCCACATGATCGGCGCGTACTGCCGGTTTGTGCGCACCGAGCGCCTGGACCAGTATTCCCCGCTGGTGCGCCGGGCCGTCACCTACATACGCCTTCACCTGGCGGAACCTTTGACCCTGAAGCAGATCGCTGAGGGGATCAGGGTCAGCCCCTCCTATCTCTCCCGAACATTCAACCGCGAGATAGGGGAGTCCGTCTCCAACTATATCGCCGGGGCCAGGGTGGAGAAAGCGGCGGAGCTTTTAAAATTCACCGGGCTGCCGGTCCAGAACATAGCGTCTTACGTGGGTTTTGCCAACCTTAATTATTTCAGCCGCTGCTTCCGCCTGCATAAAGGGACGACTCCAACCCAATACCGGAATCGCAAGCCTTGACATATATAGATAATCGATATATAATCAATAATAGATCTATCATCTATATAAAAAACGTACCGGACACGGTACGAGCAGGAACGGAGGCGGTATCAGATGGCGGAAGAGAAAAAGTCCCTGTCCGGCAACACATCCATGCTCCTTTTGCAGCTTATGTCGGAGCGGGATATGTACGGCTATGAGATCATTGAAACCCTGAGGAAGCGGTCGGAAAACGTGTTCAATCTGAAGGCGGGCACCATGTACCCGCTGCTCCACGGCCTGGAATCCAAGGGCTTGCTGCAGTGTTACGAGACGGAGAGCCAGGGAAAGATTCGCAGGTATTATTCCATCACCCAAAAGGGGCGGAGCGTTCTGGCGGAGAAAAAGCAGGAGTGGAAGACCTACTCCCAAGCCGTGAACCAGGTGATGGGAGGTGCGCTGTATGGAAATGCATGAGTACCTGGACGCCCTGTCCGGCCAGATCCGCAGCGGCAGGGCCAGGCAGGCGGTGAGAGAGGAGCTGGAGGCCCACATCCGGGATCAGGCCCAGACCTATGTGGACTCCGGTATGGAGGAACAGGAGGCTTTGGAGCAGGCGGTCCGCCAGATGGGCGATCCGGTGGAGGTGGGGATCGACATGGACCGGATTCACCGGCCCAGAAATGGATGGAAATTTTTGGGAGTGATCGCCGCGCTGAGCGCAGCCGGTCTTTTGGCCCAGTATATCTGCATCTACCGCTACGGCGGGAGTGAGCTTACCGGCAACAGCATCACCATCCAGGCATTTTACCGCCAATGCGCCTACACCCTGATGGGACTGGCGGTGATGGCGGGCCTCTATTTCTGCGATTACAGCCTGCTCAGCCGGTACGCTAAGGCCGCAGGCGCGCTGTTTATCGCCGCCGTGGCCATTGTCTGCATGCCCGGTCTTGCCCCGGTGGTGGCGGGAGCGCATTCCTATATAAAGGTTATAATGTACGTTTTTATCCCCCTCTACGGAGGCATACTCTATTGCTACAGGGGGAGCGGAATCCGGGGATACGTCTGCGCCCTTCTCTGGCTGGGAGCCGCGGCCTGGCTGGCCCTGTGCAGGATCAGAGGGGGAATCAGCGTCACCATCGACGTGCTTTTTGTCTGCTCCCTGCTGCTCATCATGTCCCTGTACCGCAACTGGTATGGAATCCGCTACAGAGCCCTTCCGGCGGCGGCCACCTGCGCGCTGGCGGCGTGCCTGGGCGCGGGGGTGGCGCTGAACCTCAGCGACTACCAGCTCCGCCGGCTGGAGGTGATATTGAATCCTCAGTCCGCCGACCGCGCCTACGGGTACCAGACGGGCGTAGCCCGGGAGATTGCGGGGCGGCTTGAGCTGGTGGGAGGACAAATGCCCGAGCGCACGCCGATTCACCGACTGCCGGGCGTACAGTACGACTACGCGCTGCTCCAGACCGCATCCGTGTGGGGGTGGCTGGCGGCCGGCGTGCTGTTGGCAATTCTGGCTCTGTTTCTGGTCAGCCTGTTCATCATGGTGAAGCGGCAGAAAAACCAGCTGGGACAGATGGTCGGCTTCGGCTGCGCGGCGATCCTGGCGCTGGAGAGCGCCCGCTATCTGCTGTACAATCTGGGGCTGGGGCTGATGCCCGCCGCCGGTATCCCGTTTCTCACCTATGGAAGGCTCCACACCGTGGCGGTGTACGCGCTCTTTGGAATCCTGCTCAGCATTTACCGCTATCAGGACCTGATCTGGGAGACGGGAAACAGACGGAAAGGCAGCAGGCGAACCATGGCCTGGGGCGTAGGAAAA
>ERZ1106950.948-NODE-948-length-22642-cov-6.317528_pt1 | contig 22642 bp, 15 predicted proteins | sample MGYA00403675_ERZ1106950 | MGnify/ENA primary metagenome ERZ1106950 (study PRJEB35170, sample SAMEA104062410) | human gut metagenome | biome: human gut; feature: human-associated habitat; material: faeces | place: Denmark | collected 2012-06-13 ... | reverse complement strand
CGCGCGCTTTCCCGGCGCACACCGACGTGCGCCCCACTCTCAAACACCATAGGTCTTCCGGCTCGTGCCTTTCCAGAGCGATCTCGCTCCTGCGTCTGCCGTTCCGCCTTCTCAGGGCCCTGCCCCAATGACCGGCTCACGCCTCGAACGGCAACCTCAAGCACATACGGCTACGGGTATAGCTCCGGACTCCCACCGGCTTCCCTCATCCCTGCGCCTGCCCGAAGGGCAGCACTCGCGCAGAGTCATGATGCTCCATATAAACTTGGCTGTGCACCCTTATTATACTCCATGCAGGCCAAAAGTCAAGAGACGGGTGGCGGTCCTGCTGCCTCGGCATTCAGAAATTGTGTTTTGATGATATTCAGACCCAACCGGCCGCCGGCCGCCTTGCCGAACCCGTCGATAATCTGATTGATTGTATCCGCACTCTAAAAGATTTTTAATTTTTCCTTTGCACGGGTGATGGCTGTATAGAAAATGCCGTGGGAGATCTGCTCGGAATTGCTGCTGGGGATGACCTCCTTGGCGGAATTGTACTCGAGGCCCTGCGCCTTGTGAATAGAGACTGTATAGGCCAACTGAAAGGGGACGACCGAAAGCCCAAGGAGTGGTCGTTGGAGATCCCGTCCAGCTACAGACGAAGTCATCCCCAGACTCTTCCGTGTTTTTGATCTCGTCCCCGCCGGTAAAGCGGATCACCGCGGAGTCCTTGCTAAAATCGAGCGACGCGAGAAACCTGGGGGAAATGTACTTCCAGAATACGCGCTCCTGCCCTCGCTTCCCCGTATTTAACACCAGGAACAAGATACCGGGGTCCAGCGTAACCTCCAAAGCCACATATGCAGGGAAGGCAAGATCCCGTAGCCGATAGTGGACAGCGCCGTCCAGCGATATCTGCGGGGTCGAGGTTCCCTTACTCTGGATCACAAAGCTCCGCTTTGGCCGCCTAGACACCTCTGGAGACGGGACTAATTCAAACGTCCCATCCGTATTAGGCCATGTGTCTTCAGTCGAGAACCTCTCACTGATTTTCCGTCCGAGCCCAAAAATGCCTGGAGCATTGTAACTGCGTCCCGGTCATCACCAGACCGGGCGGTGTGGGTGTTACTATGCCGCTGAAGCTGTTCAGATGTAATTTTAGTCAATCCGACCATGCCCCCTTTATGTTGACAGAAAATCCTTCCAAAATTGCTTATATGCTAATTGTAATCAATTTCCGCTCTTTTTACAAGCTACATGCCATATCCTCTGATTCCAAAATTAAATCTTTTCCTTTCGCCTGCAAAATCCAGATAATATTTTGTAGTAAAACACCTCTATAGCATGACTGATTGCCAGCATATCATGGAGGTATTACAAATTTAAAAACCACGTCTCAGCCTCAATTGGCTAAGACGTGGCTTTCAAATTTGGAGCAGACGGTTAAAACCGACAAGAAAAAAGCCGCCCGCAGGGCGGCCCCAAACCGAAGCCCAGCGTAAGCTGGTTCGGTTTGGAAAGGAGGAGCAGCGGCGTGAGCGCGCTCTGACATATAAAATAAGTCGGAGCAAGCGATCCATAGCTTGCTCCGACATGGTGCGCGAGGCGGGACTTGAACCCGCACGTGCGTAATGCACACTAGAACCTGAATCTAGCGAGTCTGCCAATTCCACCACTCGCGCATCTTTAGCGCTCTTTGGAGCGCGAAAATTATATTACCATCTGTCCCCCCACTTGTCAACTCCTTTTTTCGATCTTTTTGCTTTTTCTGGTGCGGAGTGGAAAATTCCAGTTGACAAATCCGTAACGGCTCGTTATAATAATCTAGCAGTCTTTCGAGACGACAATATGCGGATGTGCTGGAACTGGTAGACTGGCTAGCTTGAGGTGCTAGTGGCCCATGGCCGTACGGGTTCGAGTCCCGTCATCCGCACCATCATAGACAAAACCTGCGTATAACGATAGTTATATGCAGGTTTTGTCTATACTTTGTAAAAGTGTATTAAAACCACAGCATAGAACTGGCTACCATTACATATTGCAAGTGTCAGCAAGCAGATTTAAAGAGATGGTATCTCTCTTAAACCTGCCTTTATTTATGTTTTGGAAAGTGAGGTACCTGTGAAACTTCCGTATGGCTACGTTTTAGCTGGCAAGGAAATCACTGCGCATGAAGAAAAAACAGATGCTGTCCGCGGTATATTTAAATACTATCTTGCTGGAGCCAGCTTAGGAAAGATTGTTAATATGCTCTTTGCAAAAGGACTTTCCTTCTCAACCGGTCATTCCAAATAGACCAAGGCCGCTATGGAAAAGCTTCCGTTAACAAGAAATCTATTACAATCGTTGGCATGAAAGTATATTTGGATGCTCAATCGAAGAGGATGTAAAATATTATTCCATGTAAAGTTCTCTCCTCCAATATTCCGTACTGCCTTATTTCCACACACCGAAACTTTTTAATATATACCGATCAGATATTCAATGATATAGATTTTAGGTATCTTAAACGATTTCCCAATCTTCATTTAGTGGATTGCGCCATCCTTCAAAAGCTCATACGCCGTTTTCTTACCGATTCCGCTTTGAAATCTAAACAGGAAGAGATGTTCCAAAGGTATAGTGACCTCTGGAACATCTCTTTTTTGGTAGCTTAATTATCTTTAAATTTACGGTACAAGCACGAAAGCCCTCTCCTCCCAGCCGCTGCTTTGACTGTACGTTGTAATATTTTCCAAAGTTCTATTTTTACTTTTGTGTATAATTATAGTCATTTATACAATTAAGCATGATTTTTTTCATACCTAATAATTGCTGTTTGACGCTTGACCCTATAACTTCATCTAAACTTAGATGGAGCATTTTTCTCAATAAGAGTGCTTCAGGAGGGCATCCTTATGTCCAGAATATAAGCAACACCCCGTCTGCCGAACCACAGGAGGGGTGTTGCCCATACTTAATCTATGAACTTATTTTCTCAAAAGACAGGAGCACCTCAATTGCGCAACCACGCCTTCTCCAATACTTCTACAATCATCTGCGTCCCAGGCATACGGGCGTAGCAGCATCGACGGTACCCCTTTTCATCCTCGGTCTCCGACTCAAAAATGATCTCGCCCCCCTGGCCCACGATGAAATCCCGATAAGCCGGGTAGTCCTTGACGTAGTAGGCGGTGTGGTGCATCCCGCCTCCCACCTCATCTACGAAGCGCTTATGTTCAATCTCGCCAAAGACGGGCTGGAGCACCTCCAGCTTCAGGCTGTCGCTCCAATCCAGCATGGCGATCCGAATCTGGCAGCCGGGGATTTTCTCCCCCCAGGCCCATACATTCATGGGTGTGAAGTCGTACACCTTCCCGGCGCCGTCGATCCCGAAGATCTGACGGATCTCCTCCAGCGCCCGGTCCATATCGGCCACGACGACACCCACATGGCCCACGGGCGGCAGACGGTCAATACTCATATTATCCACTCCTTGCTGTTAGACGCGGCCTTCCGGGCCGCGCCCTGTTTTTGATGGGGCCTCAGCAGAGCATTAGCCCGCAAAATTCATCCAGGTCCATGTTCTGAAAATATTGCCCGATTTCCCCCGCCGGCACCGCCGCCCGCAGGGCTTCCTCCCGCAGAGGACAGCCGATCAACCGCCGGGCCAGCTGGTCGGGTTCCTTTCGGGAGAAGAAGTCCCCATAGAAGGACAGCGCCTGGATTGCACCCTCCTTCAAATCCAGGCAGACCCGGATCTCGCCGCAGCCCTCTACCCTGCGGCGCTTGTCGATCTGACACCGGGGGGAACTTCCATAGTTCCACTCCCAGCGGTCGTACACCGCCTGCCGGATACGCTCCACCTGGTTCAGATCCCCCCGATCCAGCTCATAGGGGACTAGGTCACATACCTCTCCCAGGCAGGACCACAGCCGCTCCATGAAGGATTCTGTGGGCATCGGCTGATGCAAATAGGGCTTGATGTTGGTGACCCGGCTGCGCACCGAGGGCAGGCCCTTGGAGGTCAGCTTGTCCCGGCTGGGAGCCAGCGCTGAGGACACCACGCTCAGGTCAGAGTCATACAGGAGCGTGCCGTGGTGCATCATCCGGCCCTCCTTCACATACTGGGAGTTGCCCGAAAACTTTCTGCCCCGGATGGTCATGTCATTTCGGCCGTTCAGCTCCGCGGGCACCCCCAGGCTCTCCAGCGCCCAGATCACCGGGCGGCAGAAGGTGGAGAAGTCAAAGTCGCTGCCCGTGTGGTCGGCGATGAAGGTGAAGTTCACGTTCCCCAGGTCGTGATAGACCGCCCCGCCCCCGGACAGCCGGCGGACCACTTGAATCTGGTTGGCCCGCACATAGTCGGCGTTGATCTCGGCGAAGGTATCCTGGTGCTTGCCCACCACGATCGTCCGGTCGTTGCGCCAGAGCATGAGATAGGACCGGTTCCGAGGCATCTGGTCAAAAATATACTGCTCCAGCGCCAGATTGAAGCGGGGGTCGGTGCTGGGGCTTTGGATGGCACGCATCGTGGCACAGGCTCCTTTCTCTCACAGGGATCGAATGAGCGCCGCGGCCGTCTCCGCCATCAGGCAGTGGCCGGCGGCGTTGGGGTGGAGGCCATCCGGCTGAAAGAGCCCTTCCTCTCCCCATCGGGTGAAGGCCCGGTCGAAGTCCAGGACCGGCAGACGGAAGGCAGCGGCAAAGCGGCGCAGCCAGCTCTGGTACTCGGCCAGCAGCTCTGCCGCCCGCTCCGGCATCAGCTCCGCCCACTCCCGCCGAATGGGCCGCCGGAGCCCCGGCGGGATCCCGATCAGCGGGAGGCCTCCTCCGGCGATGATCAGGTGGGCCATGGCCCCCATGTTGGCCCTGGCGCCCGCCAGATCCCCGCCGTAGGCGATATCGTTGGTCCCGCCCATCAGGAGGACCGCGTCCGGGTGCTCCCGGACCAGCAGATCGGGCAGGACGGCCAGCATACCGCCGGTGGTGTTGCCGTTGACGCCCCAGCCCAGCAGCTCCGCCCCGGTCTGGGCGGCGCACAGCGCCGTCCAGACCAGTCCCCGCGGGAGGCCGAAGCCATAGGTCAGGCTGTCACCCAGGCAGAGGATCCTCCCTGTCACAGGGAATTGATGGCCCGTCCGTTCCAGGCGGCCATAAAAGCCTCGCCCAGGGCCTCGTTGACCGTGGGATGGGGGTGGATCGCATGGATCAGCTCCTCAGCGGTGCCCTCGGCGGCTATGGCCGCCGAGATCTCACCGATCATGTCGGTGACGTGCTGACCATAGAGGTGAGCGCCCAGGATTTCGCCGGTGTCCGCCGCCACGATCACCTTGAACAGGCCGTCCGTGTCCCCCGCGATCAGGGACTTGCCGTTGGCCGCCATGTTGAACCGCCCGATCTTCAGTCCGTCGCCGTACTTCTCCCTGGCCTGGGCCTCGGTGAGGCCGATGCAGGCGATCTCAGGCTCCAGATAGACACAGGATGGGATCCGGTCATAGCGCATCTCCTCCCCTTGGCCGCAGATGTCCGCCACTGCCACCATACCCTCGTGGGAGGCGGTGTGGGCCAGCATAACCTTCCCGTTCACGTCCCCAATGGCATAGATATGGGGGATGTTGGTGCGCATATGGGCGTCCGTCCGGATCGCCTTCCGGTCGAACTCGATGCCGATCCCCTCTGCGTTGAGGCCTTGAGTGTTTGGAACACGCCCCACCGCCATGAGCACCATATCCGACTTTACCTGGCAGTTCTGCCCCCCGAACTCGTAGTACACCGTGTCGTCCTTCACCCGGCTGACCTTTGCGCCCAGCCGGAACAGGATCCCGTCCTTGGTCATCCGCTTCTCCGCCAGCCTGGAGACCTCGATGTCCACCATGGGCAGGATATGGTCCATCAGCTCCAGCACCGTCACCTTACTGCCCAGACGGTTCAGGAGATAGGCGAACTCCACGCCGATCACACCGCCGCCGATCACGGTGACCGAGGCGGGCACCTGATCCAGGTCCAGGGCCTCGGTGCTGGTCAGCAGGTGGTTTTCCCCCTCCAGCGCGATGAAGGGGGGCATGAATACGCTGGAGCCGGTGGCGATGATGATGTTGGCCCCGGTGATGCTCCTGCCGTCCACAGACAGGGTATGGGTATCGGCAAACGAGGCCATTCCCTCCACCACCGTTACCTTATTGCCCCGGAGCAGACCCTTGACGCCGTTGACCAGGGTTTTGACCACGGCTTTCTTTCTGGCCTGCAAGGCGGCCATATCCACCGCGATCTTGTCCGCCTCCACGCCCGTCACCGCGAAGCGGGCGGCATCCTTCACCTTGTGGTACACGTCGGCGGTCTGAATCAGCGCCTTGGTTGGGATGCAGCCCACGTTCAGGCAGGTGCCTCCGAAACCGGCCCCCTCGATGATGCAGGTTTTTTTCCCGCACTGGGCCGCCTTGATCGCCGTCTCATAGCCGCCGGGGCCGGCACCGATCACGACCACGTCGTAGTCGTATCCGGCCGGCTCCGCCGGGGCCGCGGGCGCGGCCTGGGGGGTGGCGGGGCCGTTGAGGACGGCATTGGGGTCCTCCCCCGGAGCGCCGATCACGGCGATGGGGGTGAACACCTCGGCGAAAGCCCCCTCCTCCAGCATGAGCTGGAGGACGGTGCCGTCCGCTGTAGCCTCTACGGGCATGGTGGTCTTGTCGGTGTTAATCTCAAAGAGCACCTCGCCCTTCTTTACCGTTTCACCCACCCGCCTGTGCCACTTGACCAACTGGCCCTCGTCCATATTGAAGCCCAGCTTGGGCATGATGATGATCTCTGCCATGACACTCCTCCACTCACATCAGAATCTGGATAGGATGCTCCAGCAGCTGCTTCATATACTCCACGAACTGGGAGGCCAGCAGACCGTCAATGACCCGGTGATCCACAGACATCTGTATGTTCATCATGGGCCGGATGGCGATGGCGTCCTCTCCGTTCTCGCCGGTGACCACAACGGGGGTCTTGCGCACGGAACTGACCGACAGGATCGCCGATTCGGGCGTGTTGATGATCGCGGTGAAGTTGCCGATGCCGAACATCCCCAGATTGGAAATGGAGAAGGTACCCTCGCTGTACTCCTCCGGGGCCAGCCGGCCTTCCCTGGCTCTGGCCACCAGATCCTTGCTCTCCCGTGCCACGTCGGTGAGAGTCTTGTTCTGCACATTCTTGATCACCGGGACGACCAAGCCGTTGTCACCAGCCACGGCAGTGCCCACGTTGATGGACTTGTAGGTGACGACCTGGTCGTCCTTCAGGGTGACATTGATGCCGGGGAATTTCTTCAGGGCCTTGCAGGCCGCCATGGTCAGCAGGTCGGAGACGGCGATCTTTACCTCGCTGGTCTCGTTGAGCTGCCTGCGGAAGGCGGTCAGCTCGGTGGTGTCCACCGCGTCGGTAAAGTACAGGTGGGGCGCCGTGAACTTGGACTGGGCCAGCTTCTCGCCGATGATCCTGCGCACACCCTTGTAGGGAACGGCGGAGGCCACCTGTCGGGTGTCCGACCCGGCGGAGGCAGGCGCGGCCTTGGCGGCCGCGGCCTCCACGTCTGCCTTCATGATCTTGCCGGCGGCGCCGGTACCCTGGGCAGCGGCCAGATCCACGCCCATTTGCCGGGCCACCCTGCGGGCCAGCGGGGATGCCTTGAGGTCCTTATAGGTGATCCCGCCCTGGAAGCCGGTGCCCTTGATCTGGGGCAGGGAGGCCGGGTCGATGCCCTCGTCCTGGACCAGCTTTCGGGCCTTGGGTGTCAGTTTCAGAGACTTCATGTCCACCGGCGCGGCAGGGGCCGAAGGAACGGCGGCGGGCGCGCTTCCACCGGCCTGCCCCTGTCCGGCGGAAGCCAGGGCGGCATCCGGATCCTCCCCCGGTGCGCCGGTCACGGCGATGGGGGTAAACACCTCGGCGAAGGCACCCTCCTCCAGAATGATCTTCAGGAGGGTGCCGTCCTCGGTGGCCTCCACGGGCATGGTGGTCTTGTCGGTGTTGATCTCAAAGAGCACCTCGCCCTTCTTTACCGTCTCGCCCACCTGCTTGTGCCACTTGACCAACTGGCCCTCGTCCATGTTGAAGCCCAGCTTAGGCATGATGACGACTTCAGCCATTGCGATGCCTCCTTACACCATCTCGCGGATCTTGGCCGCGATCTTCTTCTCGTCGGGAATCAGCGGGAATTCCAGCGCGGGGCTGAAGGGCAGGGGCACATCGGCGGTGCCCATCCGCTGGATGGGGGCGTCCAGATCATAGAACACGTCGGGCATGATCCGGGAGGCGATCTCGCCGGTGATGCCGAAGCTGAGGTGGCCCTCGTCTACGATCAGCAGCTTGCCCGTCTTTTTCACCGACCTGATGATTGTCTCGGTGTCCAGGGGCACGATGGTGCGCAGGTCGATCAGCTCGGCGCTGATGCCCTCCTTCTGTAGCTGCCGGACCGCCTTCTCCGCCTTGATGGTCATCATGGAGTTGGTGACCACGGTGATATCGGCGCCCTCCGTGACGATGCGGGCCTGGCCGAAGGGGATGCACACATCCTCCTCCACCTCCGGGACATCGTTGAACTTGGTGGTGTAGAGCATCTTGTGCTCAAAGAACATGACGGGGTCGTTGTCCCGGATGGCGGTCTTGAGCAGCCCCTTGCACTCGCCGGCGGTGGAGGGGACCACCACCTTGACGCCGGGGATGTGGGCGGCCCAGGCATGGATGGACTGGGAGTGCTGAGCCGCGGAGGAGCGTCCGCCGCCCAGGGGCAGGCGCACCACCATGGGCACGTTGCACTGGCCGCCGGACATGTAAGTGATCTTGGCCATCTGGTTGAAGAGCTGGTCGCCGCAGACCATCATGAAGTCGGCGAACATCAGCTCCACCACCGGGCGCAGGCCGGTCAGGGCCGCGCCAACGCCCATGCCCACGAACCCCTGCTCAGAGATGGGGGTATCCTTTACACGCAGATCACCGTACTTGTCCCGCAAACCCACGGTGCACTTGAAGTTGCCGCCGATGACGCCGATGTCCTCGCCCATCTGGAATACGGTATTATCCCGCGCCATCTCCTCGTCCAGGGCCTCCCGGATGGCGTCTCTCACCATCAATTCTCTCATGATCTGAACCTCCCTTATTATCAAACAGATGCGGCGATATCTACAAACACATCCTTGTAGGCCTCGGACACGTCGGGATAATCGCTCTCCTCGGCGAACTTACAGGCCTGGGCGATCTCCTTCTCCACAGAGGCGCGGATCTCTTCAATCTCGCCGTCGCTCAGCAGTCCCTTCTCCTGCAACACCACCAAGGGCTCGCGGGCCTTCCATGCGGCCAGCTCTTCAGGGGCGCGGTACTCGCCAGGGTCGCCCACGTGGTGGCCCTGCCAGCGGTAGGTCTTGCACTCGATGAGGGTGGGCCCCTCGCCCTTGCGGGCCCGCTCAACCGCCCTGGAGACGGCCTCGTACACCGCATAGACGTCGTTGCCGTCCACAGCCTCGCCCGGAATCCCATAGCCCTCGGCCCGCTTATAGAGGTCGTGCTCCTTGGTCACCCGGCGGATATCCACCGAAATGCCGAAGAGATTGTTCTCAATGATATAGACGATGGGCAGGTTCCAGGCGGCAGCCATGTTGATGGACTCATGGAAGGTCCCCTCGTTGGACGCGGAGTCGCCGAAAAAGGCCAGGGTGACCTGCTCGGTGCCCCGGAGCTTGGCGGAGTAGGCCGCGCCAGTGGCGATGGGGATTTCGCCGCCCACAATGCCGTTGGCGCCCAGGATGCCCTTGTCCATGGCCATGATGTGCATGGAGCCGCCCTTGCCCTTGGAGTAGCCGGTCTTTTTTCCCAGGATCTCGGCCATCATCCGGTCCAGATCGGCGCCTCTGGCCACCAGGTGGCCGTGGCCGCGGTGGGTGGAGCCGATGTAGTCGTCCTCACGCAGAGCGACACACGCCCCGGCGGCCACCGCCTCCTCCCCCAGATACAGGTGCGCCAGGCCTGGCATCAGGCCCCGCTTATAGAACTCAAAGACCTCCTCCTCGAAGCGGCGCATCCGGTACATTACGGTATAGAACTGCTTTGCCAGCTCCTTCGGTTCCTTTTTCGTGCTCATATATTTTACCTCCCAATGTCAGTTGATGACCCGTTCTCGTTCAGACAAAGTCAGCGCATCACCGTGCCGCCGTTGATATCCACGATCATGCCAGTGACATAGCGGCTGTCCTCGCTCGCCAGGAAGCCCACCACGTCGGCCACGTCTTCAGGGGTACCCAGGCGCTTCATGGGGACCATGTCGTCCCGATAACCGGCGTTGCGGGTCATCTCGGTCATGATGTAGCCGGGGGCCACCGCATTGACGGTCACCTGATAGGGCCCCATCTCCCCGGCCAGGGACTTTGTCATGCACCAGACCGCAGCTTTGCTGGCGGCGTAAATCGGCGAGGCGGCCAGACCGCCCGTCTCGGCGGACTGGGAGGCCATGTTGATGATCCGCCCGGCCTTTTTCTCCTTCATGGTGGGGATCACCGCCTTGCAGAAGAACACATCGCCCATGAAGTTGATGCCGAAGATTTTGTCCCAGTCGGCCTTGGTGTACTCCACAAAGGGCTTCTTCAGGGACAGGATGCCGGCGTTGTTGACCAGCACATCCACCGTACCGAACCGTTCCAGCACCTTTTGCACGGCGGTGTTGACCTGCTCCTCCTGAGAGACGTCGCACTGCACGGCCATGGTGTCCGCGCCATACTGCCCGGCCAGCTCCTCGGCGGCTGCGACGGCGGCCTCCTGGTTGATGTCCACAATGGCCACCCGCATTCCATCCTTCACCAGCCGCGCGGCGATGGCCTTGCCGATGCCCTGGGCTGCCCCGGTCACGATCGCTGCCTTGCTCATAAGCGCCATGAGAATCTCCTCCTTTTATCATTGCGCCCAGTCCCGCTCCCCCGGTCAGAGGGATTCCCCCGGCGATCCCCGCCCTCTAAGGCGGGGACAGGCAACCGGGACTGGAACGGTCTTAAAACAGCTCCTGATAGATCTTCAGCACCCGCGCCTCGTCCAGGGGGACGAAGTTGTTGGCCATCAGGCGGCCCTGCTCGGTGACCACGCTGTGGGCGAAGACGGGCAGATCCTCCCTGGTCACGCCGTACTCGCGGAGGGGCCGCTTGGGCAGAATCTGGTCCAGCAGCTTCTCCAGCTCGTCATAGACCACGTCGGGCATACAGCCCAGCAGGTCGGCCAGATACTGGTTGAGGACCGCAATCTCCCCGTCCCGGCGGAGCTCCATGTAGTTCTTGAGCACCCCTGTAAACATGGCGTAGTTGCTCTCGCCGTGGGCCACATGATACTTGCCGCCCAGGGGGTAGCTGGTGGCGTGGACGGCGGCGCAGCCGGCGGTGCCAAAGGCCAGGCCCGCATAGTTGGAGGCCAGCAGGAAGTCGTTGAGCAGAGAGAAGCGGCCCTCCGGCCCCTTCTTGGCGATAGTCTGATAGCCCCGGATGATCATCTCAATGGCCTTATAGCCAAAGAGCTTGGTGTAGGGGGTGGCCTTGGGGGACAGGGCGGACTCCACCGCGTGGACCAGGGCGTCGATGGAGCTGGCGGCGAACACCTTGAACGGCAGGCCCTCCAGCAGCTGGGGGATCAGCACCGCGTAGTCGGCGTACATGGCGGGGCTGACCAGGCCAAGCTTGGTTCCTATGCGGGTGCGGGCCATGATGGAGATATTGGTCACCTCGCTGCCCGTGCCGCAGGTGGTGGGGATGATGATCAGCTCCCGCTTCTTTTCCAGATCGGGGGCCTTGTCATAAAGGTCGTCCACCCCCTCGCCGTCAGAGACGGCCAGCACCTTGGCGATGTCGATCACCGTGCCGCCGCCGATGGCGATCACCCGCTTACATCTGGTCTTGGCCGCGTCGGCCAGGATCGCATCCACCATCACGTCGGTGGGCTCCCCGGCGCCATACTTCTCCTGGAAGATCACATGGCAGTTCAGGTTCTCCATACAGCCGAAGTAGGGCTCATAGATATAGGCGTTGCTGAGGATCAGGTCGTCGCTGTTGAGGCGGAACGCCTCGGCAAACTCTTTGCAGGTGTCGAAGCCGTACAGAGTCGGCTTCCAGATCATTTCCAGCATAGCAATGTTCCTTTCTCGATTTCAGAGCGTGATCGGACTTCTCCAGCCTCTCCGCCTGGTCACACCAGGCCGAAGAGCATATACAGGGCCACCGTCAGCACACAGCCCAGCGTCGTCAGGCCGATGTTGGTGACGAAGAAATAGGGATAGGTCTCCTTGGGGGTCTGGTCGGTGTAGATATTGGCCGTCACATAGCCGCCGGAGTGGGGCAGGGAGTCCAGGCCGGCGCCCGCCCAGGTGATGGAGCGGTGGAGGATCTGCGGATCGATTCCCTGCGCCTGACACAGCTGCACATACTGGGGACCAAGGGCCGCCAGGAACACGGACAGGCCGCCGGAGCAGGAGCCGCAGGCCGCAGCCACGATGGCGGTGGCCACGCAGGCAGAGATCAGTGGGTTCATATCCAGGCTCAGTGCGAATTCCTTGACCAGCTCGAAGCCATGGGATCCCTGGACTACGCCGCCGAAGCCGGTGACCACGGCGGTGTTCATCAGGGCGATCAGGCTGTTGGTGGCCGCATCATTGACCGAATCGCGGAAGGCGTGGATCCGCTTGTGGAACAGGGTAAAGGCCAGCAGGCAGCCCAGGGCCAGGGACTGGATGACGATGTAGTTGGTGCTCCAGGTGACAGCGTCCTTCAGCACCTGTTGCATCACAAAGATATACAGCACCACGAATAAGATAGGAATGACAGCCAGACCGAAGGGCAGCATCCCGGTGCGGTCGGAGATATCGATGGCCTCCAGATCGTCTTTTCGTCCGGGGACGAAGCCGATGCCGGCCGCCTTCAACCGCTTGTCGTTCCACTCCAGCCATACCATGCTCAGAGCGAAGATGATGCAGGAAACAACGATACCGTTGAGGGGAGCAGCGTAGGCCGTGGTTCCCAGTACCTCAGTGGGCATGATATTCTGGATCTGTGGGCTGCCCGGCAGGCCCACCATGGTGAAGGAGGCACAGCCGGCGAACAGCGCCGCAGGGAACAGCCGCTTGGAGACGTTGCCCTCCTTGAACAGAACCAGGGCGATCGGGTACAGGGTGAACACCACCACGGCAAAGCTGACGCCGCCATAGGAGAGGACGGCAGAGGTGATAACCACAATCAGCAGGGCCCGCTTGCTGCCCATCAGATCCACGATTTTACAGGCAATGGATTTGGCCGCACCGCTGCTCCCCATCAGTGCGCCGAACAGCGTGCCCAGGAAAAACATCAGGAAGTAGTCGCCCGCATAGTTCTTCATAAAGGTTCCGTAGTGGGTGCTCAGCGCCTCCCAAAGGTCCATGCGGTTGGTGATGACGACAACCAGCGCGCCCACGATGGACGTGGGGATCATGCCCCAGCCTTTAAAGCCCATCATGATCAGGACTGCCAGCCCCAGGACCAGGCCCAGTATGGAGATAATGTCCATGATTCTCCTCCCTCTTTATTTGCAGACTTGTTTTAATCGTTTCGGGGTCACTGCGTCTCGATGATTACCTTGGTGTCCAGGCCGCGGGCGGCCTTCATGGCCTCAAAACCCGCCTGGACCTCCTCCAGTTTGATGCGGCGAGAGATGTATTTCTTCACGGAGATCCGGCCAGAGACCATGGCGCTGATAACGGTCTTGAATTCATCGAAGTTGTGGCCCTTGCTGCCACGGAGGAGCACCTGCTTGAGCACCAGCCGCTCATAGTCCAGAGGGAACTGAGCATGGGGCAGGCCCACGGCGGTGGCCCGCATATAGAACTCCGGCTTGAGGGCGCGCAAGCCGGTGTTGAAGGCGCTGGGCACCCCCACGCAGTCAATCAGCAGGTCATAGCCGCCCCCCGAGATATCCAGCAGCTGCTGCTCCAGGTCGGGGGCGTCGGCAGCCACCACATGGTCAGCCACCTGATAGCCCCGGATGATCTCCCGCTTCTGGGGGTTGAGCTCTGAGACGGTGATCTCACTGGCGCCGAAGGTTCTGGCCCACTCCGCGCAGCTCATGCCAATGATCCCGCCGCCCAGGATGAGCACCCTGTCGTTGGGCTTCACCTGACTGACCTGGATGGCGTGAAGGCCCACCGCGAAGGGCTCGGCCATGGCCCCCTCCTCGTTGGTCACATTATCCGGGAGCTTGACCAGACTGTGGGGGAACCAGGTGGTGTACTGGCTGTAAGCGCCGGGATGGCCCAGCTCGCCGCCCTTCCAGGTGAAGACCCTGCGGTTGGTGCAGTGGTCCCAGTCGCCAGCCAGGCATGCCTCACAGTGGCCGCAGGGCTCCTGAAATACGTTTTGGGTGTACCCGGCCACCCGGTCGCCCGGCTTGAGGGCCCGGTTGGTGCCTGGGGCCACTACGACGCCTGAGTACTCGTGTCCGATGACCACCCCACGGTATCGCTCGCCCTCGTGCCAGTAAGAGGTATCCGTGCCACAGACGCCAACATGGGTCACCTGGAGCACCGCGCATCCATTACTTTTCAGCTCTCCTTCCCGGATCTCGAACCGCTCGTTGCCGCTCAAAACGGCATACTTCATCGTGATCGCCTCCCATTCTTTCGATTTGTCCCCGTGGGTCCTGCTCCGCCAGCAAACGGGGACGGTCATCTGCGTACCGCACCCGGTCTTGTTTTTGATAAACACGCAAATGCCATGCCAACTCTTCCCCTCCGCAAACCCTTGAAAAACCAAGGCAAACCGGGACTTCTCTGCCCCAGTGCGCCACAGGAGTGTGCCACATATGTGACAAAAACTGTGACACAGCCGCACATGGCGCACAGTTGTGTCACAGTTTCATTTGTGTCATACGGTATATCAGATCCGATGCGAGCTGTAGTCGATGTGATACCGTTGGAGCTTTCGATATAAAGTTCTTCGGCTGATACCCAGCAAGCGGGCCGCCTCCATGACGTTCCCGTGGGTGCGGTGGAGCATGTCCTGGATCCGCGCCGCCTCGTCCTCCCCCTCGCCCCCAGAGGGGGACTCTCCCGCCGCCGCGGGCACAGCCGGCGAGGGCGCCGATCCCTGGAAGGCCCGGACCTCCGGCGGGAGCTCGGCGGCGGTGACCAGTTCCCCCTCGGCCAGGTAGACCGCCCGCTCCACGCTGTTCTCCAGTTGGCGCACGTTCCCCGGCCAGGGGTATGCCTCCATCATGGCCAGGGCCTCGGCCGTGAAGCCCTCCACCCTTCCTCCAGGACGGATGTCACTGTACTTGGCCAGGAAGAAGCCCGCCAACTGCCTCACGTCTCCCGACCTCTCCCGCAGAGACGGGATATTGATCCGAAAGACATTGATCCGGTAAAACAAATCCTCCCGGAAGACTTTGCTGTCCACCAGCTGCTCCAGATCCCGGTTGGTGGCAGTTATCACCCGCACGTCGATTCTCAGCGCCTTGGAGGCCCCGATCCGGCGGACTTCTCGGTTTTGGAGCACCCGCAGCAGGGTGATCTGAACATCCACCGGCATATCCCCGATCTCGTCCAGGAAGATCGTCCCGCCGTTGGCCAGTTCGAACTTGCCCGCACAGCCGTCCCGCCGGGCCCCAGTGAAACTCCCGCCCTCATAGCCGAACAGCTCGGCCTCGATCAGGCTCTTAGGCAGTGCACCGCAGTTGACTGCGATGAAGGGCCCCCGGCGACGGGAGCTGGCGTTATGTATGGCCTGGGCAAAGAGCTCCTTGCCCGTGCCGCTCTCTCCGGACAGGAAAACCGAGGCGTCGTTCTGGGCGGCAATCTTGGCCATGCGCACTGCCTCCCCCATGGCCGGAGAGATGCCGATGATGTCCTGGAATCTGAAATGGGCTTCGTTGCCCATAATGTTGTTGACCCGCTTGTGAAGGCTGGACAACTGCTCAATCTGCGCCACATACTCCTGGTGGCCGGTGCTCTCCACCGACAGGGAGATGGTGTGCTTGCCCTCTCCCCGCTCGAAGGAGATGGTGCGGTTGGATAGGGAGGTCTTGATATCCTCCGCCGTGACCGCCCCACATCCCAGCACCTCCAGAAAGTCAGCTCCGCTTAGCTCAGCCGGAGCGAGGGCCAGCTGCCGAGTGGCCTGTGTATTAAAGGCTACCACATGGAGGGACTCGTCCAGCAGACACATGGCCGTGGGCACCGTCTCGATGATAGCGGACAAGTTGCGGTAGCTCTTGGACAGCTGGTCGTAGGCATCTTTCAGCTTCAGTTGCCGAGAAATGGCATCTGCTGCGGCCACCACCATGCCCAGAGTGTGATCGTTCACATGCTCCGCCATGCCGGACAGGCAGACCACGCCGCCGATGTCTCCATCGGGCAGAAAGACCGATGCGCCGGAGCAAGCCCAGTTGGCATGTACCTCGTAGTAGTGCTCTGCCCCAAAGACTTGGAGGGGGATCCGGTCCACCAAGACCGTGCCGATCCCGTTGGTGCCCAGCCGGGATTCGCTGCGGCAGGCCCCCTTGACCAGCCCGTTCTCCCGGGCGGTCCGGGAGATGTCCTCGTCCCCCCGGGCGTAGAGGATATAGCCCTCCTCGTCACTGAATAGCAGCAGAAACTCCGAGCCCCGTATGAAATCGTACAGCCCATCCAGATAGGGGAAGGCCACCTGACACAGACTGTTCCGCCGGGCGATCCGCTCCTCCACGGCATCCAGTGGCAGGATCTCCTTATTCCCGTGCTCCATGGGCACATGGGACCCCCAGCAACGTTTCCACGACCGTAGGATCTCCGGCCGTACCGCCTCCTCTGGGATAGGAGTACCGCTGCGCAGGAAATTCTTTGCCTCTTGGATTAATCGTTGACTCGTCAAGATCGTAAACTCCTTTCTTGCTGTTCCCACGGCCCCATATCCCAGGGTCCCGCTAAAATAATATTATTGTAGCAAGGTAACATATAAAAATCAATGACACTATCTTTATGTATAGCAAAATCGCTGGCGGAAAGGCTGGTGCCAAGTCGTAGTCGCCGACTTCTTGAAAAGCTGAGATGCGGAGGATCGTGATACCTGTTTCCCCCCGCCGCCCCGTCCCCGAAAAGGTCATTTGCTCCAAATCATCGTCCCGGAAGAAGATGCCCTTCAGGTTGTTGAGGACAATCTGGATCGCCCGTTTAGATGTGTCCCATACCCGGGCGTTGTCACTCCCTTTTGCTGGGCAAGTGTTGACTGTACCTGCCCTGCCGGATCCGGGCCGTATGTCTCCAGGGCGTAGATCACGGCCAGCTCCTGGCTCAACAACTGCGGGGGACCTTGTATTTGTAGTGGAGCCGGTCGGCGTCCTTTTCGTACCACTCCCAAAACCATTTATTAAATTCCTCAAACGAGGTAATGACGGAACCGAAGCAGAGGCATTGCGGCGGCTGTAACCAACCTTCTTCTCTACATTACCCTTTTCGTTGCCGGAAACCGGATTGCAAAAATCAGCCCGGAAAATGCAGTGGAGCATAAATCGGGTAAAGCCGTCTGTCAGAACACGCTCACCGTCTTTCAATACCTGAGCCACAGCCGTGGTCATATTGTCAAAGCGCAGTCTGATGGGAATACCCCCAATGTACTCAAAAATCCGCTTCATGCCTATCCGCAGGCACTCTTGGTTTTGGGGCTGGAATGCTTACGATACTCCGTAGTTAGATCTGGGGAAATTTGATATACTGGATTTGAGCCATTCGTAACGCCTTTCTGCTACCCCCCCTTATGGTTATCCCACCTAAAAGGTAGCGTTTATTTCAGATGCTGACAATGGCTCATTTTAATTCGCCATTAGGGCGCTCACATTTTGGGTAGCCTTTGCTACAATTTTCATTTTGCCGAAAACACTTGTGGCCAATAGGACCCGCCTGAGATACAGGCGGGCCCTATTGCGGTTTGACGTTTAAACAGTAAGGACAAATCAAAGCGGCAAGAAAAAACATGCGGCGCTCGGTTGAGCGCCGCATGTTTTCAGCCTTTTCTCCGCCTATGTTCTATTTCTCCATCCAAGCATATCATCCTACCTTTGACAAAAGGCAGCAAAGTCGATTCCAAGCAAGTATTATACCTCTACCATTCCATACTTGACCTTAATGCGGTCCAGCTTCTCCAGCATGGGCTCTGCCCCAAACCAGAGAAAAATCCAAGTGGCAGCCGCCTGGATACAGTCGAAGGGGAGTCCGGAGATGTAGTAGGTCAGCAGGATCGTTCCGTTGAGCTCTCCCACCCAGGTGAGGGCGGATGCCGGATTCATGATTCCGCCGTAGATCAGTATGGCGGCCAGCGCGCCAAACACGCATAGCGCGCCCCGGTTTCTGCGCAGGAGTCCCTTTCGGAACAGGAGGCCTGCCAGGAAGCCAATAATGCCCATGGCGAACATTTGCCAGGGAGTCAGCGGGCCCTGTCCAAAGAGCACATTGGAGGCCAGCATGGTCATTGCGCCCACTAGAAACCCCGTCTCTCCCCCGAAGGCAACACCAGCGACAATCGTTAACGCCATCACCGGCTTAAATTGCGGCAGCATGAAAAACGCCGCCCGTCCTGCAATGCCAATGGCACACAGGACCGCTATGATCACCAGTTCCCTGGCCTGCGGCTTTCTCCCCTCAAAGATCAGGAAAAACGGCAGCATACACTCCAACAGCACCATCAGAGAGATGAAATAGTATTTTTTATTCCCCAAATAGAACACTCCGATATATAGGGTCAGCGGGATTAGCAGTAAAATCAGCACGGCTGCCACAATGGTCCGCTTAGCCAGCTTCCGCTTGGCCCTGGGCACCTGGAGGACATAATCCTTCCGGTGGGACCGGCGCGTAATGCAGGCAGCAAACAGGAACAACGAGAGAATAAAGAGCGCATACAGAAACATTTGATGGTTTGCCAGCTCTGTCATACCGCCTGCGGTGATCAATTTGGTCAAATCTGTGATGTTCATGAAGGACAGGAACAGGAGGAAGGCCATAGCTCCTGTCAGCGCCGCGCCCAGCTTGCGCCACCAGGTCAGCGGTTTTGGTTTGGAGTACGCGCCGGCCTCCTCCGGCTCCGGGAGCGGCTCCCTGCGATCCGGGAGTTCCGGCACAGGCGGGAGCGTCCCGCCGCAGGTCAGTATGACGTCCTCCGCCGTCACTGCCTCCGGGAGCAGGCCACGGGCCATGCGGTTGGCCGAGGTCGTGTAGAAGCTGTTGCCGGAGAAAAAAGCCCGCGGCGGGGCCTCCGTGACGATGGAGCCGTCGAAAAACAGGGCGCAGCGGTGGGCATACCGGGCGCAGAACTCAATGTCGTGGCTGACCATGAGCAGGGCAACCTCCTGTCGCAGGAGTGTCTGCAAAATCTCAGCGAATGTCTGCTTAAATTCCGCGTCCAGCCCCTTGGTGGGCTCGTCCAGCAGCAGGATTTCCGGTCCCAGCAGGAGCACCTTTGCCAGAGCCGCCCGCTGCTGTTCGCCGCCGGACAGGTCGTAAGGGTGCCGGTCCAGCAGTTCCTCCAGACGGCACAACCGCACCGCCCAAGCGATCCGCTCCTCCTGCGCCTTTCTGGAGAAAGCCCGGCCCTTGAGAATCTCAATGAGGTCCTCCCGGACGGTTTTCTTCACAAAAAGCGCCTGGGGATTCTGCGGCAGCACACCTACCCTCCCAACCAGCTTTACCTCCCCCCGGTAAGGCTTCTGAAGTCCGGACAGCAGCTTCAGACTGGTGGTCTTTCCGGTGCCGTTGCCGCCCAGTAAGGCCAGGAACTCTCCTCGCCTCACCGTAAGGCTCAACCCTTTTACCACATCCGGCAGCTCTTTTTCGTACTTGAACCACAGCCCTTCCGCCGTGATGGCCGGCTCATCCGGATACACATGCCGGGACTCGGCGGGCAGTTCTCCCAGCGGATGGCCGTCAGCAAACCCGGTCAGCCAATCCCGGCCCTCCCGCACCGTGACCGGGCAGTGTCCGCCCGCATCCGGCGCGGATGCCCAGATCCGCATCGGGGTCGGCATGGCCAGGAACATTGAGTGTCCCGCCCCGCGCAGGATCGCCCCCACCTCCGCGGGACTCCCTGTGCAGAGCAGCCGCCCGCGGTCCATGACCGCCACACGGCTGGCCAACGGGAAGGCGTCCTCCAGCCGGTGCTCCGTCAACACGACCGTCGTCCCCAGCTCCCGGTTGATTTTCCCCAGCGTCGCCAAAAAGTCTGCCGCTGCAATGGGATCAAGCTGACTGGTCGGTTCGTCCAGAATGAGCACACTGGGCTGCATCGCCATGATAGACGCCAAATTCAGGAGCTGCTTCTGCCCGCCGGACAGCTCCGTGACGTTCTTGTAGAACCAGGTCTGAATGCCGAAAAAGGAGGCCATCTCAGCCACCCGGCGCCGGATGGTAGGCGTGTCATACCCCAGGCTCTCCAGGCCAAAGGCGAGTTCGTGCCACACCTTGTCGGTGACAATCTGGTTTTCGGGGTCCTGCTGCACAAAGCCGATTCCGGCGCTCTGCTCCCTCTGATCCAGTTCTTCCAAAAGGCGCCCCTCGAAACGGATGCTTCCCAGCCTTCGGCCGTGGGGCGCCAGCACCGTCTTGAGCTGTCGCAGAAGCGTGGACTTGCCACACCCCGACGGGCCGCACAGCACCAGGAATTCCCCCTGCTCCACGGTCAGCGTCAAATCGTCCAGCGTCTTCTCCGTCCTCTCCGGGTAATAGAAGGAAAAATGTTCAATTTCAATACTTGGCTGCTTCTGCTCAGACACACATCCGCCCTCCCCGCCGTAATAGTCTTGTCTGTGCGCCCACGGCCTCCGCCCGGGCTACGCGCCCGCGGGAGGACAGCTCATGGGTCAGGTAGCGCGGGCCAATCTGCTCCAGAACCGGCAGAATGGCGGGGTCTGTCCAGGGGCGGTGCTGATCAATCTGGAGGATATGTTGATAGCTCACTCCAAACCGCTCCATATAGTCCTGCGGCAGTCCCGCCGGTAGTGAACCGGTGTGAGTCTTCACATAGGCCCCGCTCAGGGACTGGTGCAGATGAACGCCCCGCACCCACGTTGCCAGGCTGCCATGCCGGTTCAGCATGCGCCGGATATAGTCCGCTCCCTCTGCCTCACTCTTCAGCCCGGTGCAGGCATTCATCAGGTGTCCGGTATCCAGCAGGATCCCTTTCCCTGCAAAACGGATTCCCTCCAGCAGGCGGACGGTTTCCTCCGGCTCCGTAAACGTAAAGCCGGGCCACCACTGGTTTTCCACAAGGAATTCAAAGGGCCATGTTTCCGTGCCCAGAATGAGGTTTATCACCTCCACCGCCGCATCAATGACCTCTTGATTGGTGTGCAGCCAGTGGTAGGTATACCCTTCCTCAATTGAGACATCCGATACATGAAAGACCACATAGTGGGGATTCAGCCCTGCCGCGCGCCGCAGATCCGCCCGGTACTGCTCCAGCAGTGTCTCCGGCCCTGGACCGCCGTAAAAGCGTGCCGCAGCATCCAGTGAACCGAATTTTCGCTTCAGCGCCCTCCGGTCATCCCGGTAGAAGTCCAGCCAGTCCGGATAGAAGGTGAGGTGATAGCCGATAACCAGGTCTGCCGGCAAATCCTCAGGAAATTCCTCACCGCTCCAGATACCCTCCATGCCGTCGCATCCCAGAGCTGCCAGCTCCGCCCGCAGGTCGCCCCAGCCGTGGTATTCTTCAAAGCTCCCCGAATACAGCGGGAGGCTCATTGTTTGGTACATGGCTGCACCTCGTTTTCTTTGCGCAGCACTCCCCACTCCCGGTCCGCGCGTATATTCAGGATAACCGGCATCAGGCACAAAGCCAGATACACTGCTTGAAGGCAGACGGTCATCGGTGTCAGCGGCACTCCTCTCGCCGTAGGATAATAACGCCAGTAAAAGCCCTTTGCCGCCGCGCCGCAGCAGAGGAAAAATCCGCAGTAGAGCAACCATGAAAGTGCCGATTGATCCCGGCTGTCAAACCGGTAGATGGAAAATGCTGTCCGTCCAGGCAGCCCATACCCACGGCTTTTCATGCTGTCCGCTGTTTCAATCGCACTCTCCAAGCTCCATGTCACCATAATGGAGAGGATCGTAATTGCATTGCGAAGCCGCCGGAGCACCCCACCATTAGAGACATCCCGGCCAATACACCGTTGGGCCTCTGATACGACCTGAAGCTGCGCTTGGAATTTTGGTACAAAGCGCAGCGTCATACTCAGGACGAGAGAGAGGGCCGGAATAACGCGCCCGAATAGGTACACGAACTTGTCCGAGGTCATGACCGCCGTATAGCAGGAAAACCATGTGACAACCGCCGCCAGCATGGCCGCTGCCGCCGCTCCATACAGGATACTCTCCAGCGTCAGGGGATTCCCGGAGGGCAGATAGGTCAAAATCGTGGCTCCTTCATGGTTGAACGCCGGGTTAACCAGGGCGGCAACCACCATCATGGGGAGCATATACAACAGACTGAAGCGCACTGCTCGCCGTCCGTTCAGGTATACGGCATAGACCAAAGCGGAAGCCAGAGAAATCGCCAGCGAAACCGGGTGCATCAGAAACATGGTAAAAGCAATTACCAATCCAAAATACAAAAAGTTTATAATAGGGTGATAGCTGGAAAATGTATCCCTGTATTGAATAAGGCATCCCTTCCAGACGTGGGGG
>ERZ1106950.928-NODE-928-length-23047-cov-9.903401_pt1 | contig 23047 bp, 20 predicted proteins | sample MGYA00403675_ERZ1106950 | MGnify/ENA primary metagenome ERZ1106950 (study PRJEB35170, sample SAMEA104062410) | human gut metagenome | biome: human gut; feature: human-associated habitat; material: faeces | place: Denmark | collected 2012-06-13 ... | reverse complement strand
ACCGTTTTTCTTTTCATAAACCTATAAAATCACGACTTGTGAGAGGACGCTTATAGCTGCCCCTTCACAACCTATAAAAGCACCACAGAATCTGCGACACAACGCCAATTAAACTCCGGTTACTACCGCTTACATTTTGTAGCTGCCTCCACAAATCCATGGAACAGTGGATGTGGTCTGTTAGGTCTGGACTTCAGTTCAGGATGCGCCTGTGTTGCAATGAACCAAGGATGATCCGGAAGTTCTACCATCTCAACAATGCGTCCATCAGGAGAAGTACCACAGAGTTTCATGCCATGTTCCGTGAGAACCGCGCGGAAGTCATTGTTTACTTCGTAACGATGACGATGGCGTTCTTCAATATTTTCAGTTCCATATAATTCATAAGCTTTTGAAGTCTTGTCTAAAATACATGGATAAGAACCAAGTCTTAAGGTCCCACCGATATCTTCCACACCATTCTGGTCTGGCATTAAAGCGATGACCGGATGTGTTGTGTTTGGATCAAGCTCAACACTGTGAGCATCGTTGAATCCACAGACATGTCTTGCAAATTCGATGATGGCAACCTGCATACCAAGGCAGAGACCAAGGTAAGGAACCTTGTGTTCACGGGCATACTGTGCAGCGAGAATTTTTCCTTCCACACCACGGGAACCAAATCCGCCAGGAACTAAGATACCGGAAACATCTCCTAAATATTCGTCTATATTTTCAGGAGTAAGTTCCTCGGAATCTACCCATTTAATGTTGACAGTGGCATGCTCTGCGATACCGCCGTGTTTTAATGCCTCCACAACAGAGATATATGCATCGTGCAGGGCAATATATTTTCCAACTAATGCAATTTTTACTTCTTTATTTGGATGACGGAGTGCATCTACCATTGCTTCCCAGTCTTTTAAATCAGGTTCTGGGCAAGCTAAATGTAAAGCTTCACAGGCAACTTTTGCAAGATTCTCTTTTTCCATTGCAAGTGGTGCCTCATATAAGTATTCCACATCAAGGTTCTGCAACACATGACTGTTTGGCACGTTACAGAACAGAGCGATTTTATCTTTTAAACTCTGATCTAATTCGTGCTCGGAACGGCAAACGATAATATCAGGCTGGATACCCATTCCCTGTAATTCTTTTACGGAAGCCTGTGTCGGTTTTGTTTTCAGTTCGCCGGAAGCCTTTAAGTATGGAATCAGCGTTACATGGATAAGAATGGCATTTTCATGTCCGACCTCATGCTGGAACTGGCGGATCGCTTCTAAGAAAGGCTGGCTTTCGATATCACCTACGGTTCCTCCAACTTCAATGATGGCAATATGTGTCTCATCGGAAGTGAAATTGCGGTAAAAACGGCTCTTGATCTCGTTTGTGATATGAGGAATGACCTGAACAGTTCCTCCGCCGTAATCGCCACGGCGTTCTTTCTGAAGAACGGACCAGTATACTTTTCCGGTTGTGACATTGGAATTTTTGGTTAAGCTCTCATCGATGAAACGCTCATAATGTCCAAGGTCAAGGTCAGTTTCAGCACCGTCATCTGTGACGAAAACTTCTCCGTGCTGGATTGGGTTCATGGTTCCTGGATCGATGTTGATGTAAGGGTCGAATTTCTGCATGGTAACTTTGTATCCACGTGCTTTTAAAAGTCTTCCGAGGGAAGCAGCGGTGATACCTTTACCGAGACCGGATACAACACCACCGGTGACAAAAACGTATTTTACAGGCATAGGGTTATCCTCCTCTAAAAATGTGAAATATAATGATTAGTAACAAAATCCTCTTAGTTTGTATACGGTAATGAAACGCTGCCTGGGTGCAGCGGAAACATTACACAATTTTTTTAACTGAAATAGTATACTACGATGTTTTTCTAAAATCTATAAAAAAATAAAAAAATTTTAGCAGTTAATCCGAGTGAGTTTATAAAATCTTTAGAAATGAAAGGAAAACTTCACGAACAATGTATTGCTTTTGAAGTTCAATTTCAATATAATAAGAAAGAATTTAATGTTTCATTATGGTTGAAAGATTAGGAGAACTTTTGCCGTAAGAAAATAATTCAATACGATAAGTCCAGCCAGACAAACCAGAATCTGGCTGTGGAAAGGATAGATTTATGGATAACCAGAGCAATTACAATAACGGCAATAACGGATACGGCGGAGGCGGCTATGGCAGCGGCGGTCCGGGAAATAATGGCAGCAATGGAAACAATAATAACAATGGCAATAATGGGGATAATAACAATAAGAATAACAAGAACGGCCAGATGATCATGGTGTTTATCCTGGTATCACTGGTAGCATTGTTCATTATGAGCATGGTCATGAACCGGTATACTTCCATGAGCACTTCGGAGATCAGTTATTCTGACTTTCTTCAGATGGTAGAAGATGGAAAAGTAGAGTCTGTGGAATTTGATTCTTACCAGATCAATATCACACCGGTTTCTGAAAACAAGAATCCATATCTTCAGGAACAGACTTATTATTGTGGACGTTTGGATGATCCGGATCTGCTTCCTTTATTGAAGGATAAGGGAATCACGATCTCCCGTGTGATCCCGGACAACACTTCCACATGGATTTACAATATTTTAAGCTTCCTGCTTCCACTGGTGCTGATCTGGATACTGATGGGTGTTTTGATGAAGCGTATGGGTGGCGGTGCTATGGGCGTTGGCAAGAGCACTGCAAAAGTTTATGTGGAAAAAACCACCGGCGTTACCTTTAAAGATGTTGCCGGACAGGATGAGGCAAAAGAGTCCTTACAGGAAGTCGTTGATTTCCTTCATAATCCAAAGAAATACCGTGAGATCGGAGCAAAACTTCCAAAGGGAGCGCTGCTTGTAGGACCTCCGGGTACAGGTAAGACATTACTCGCAAAAGCAGTAGCAGGAGAGGCTGGTGTGCCATTTTTCTCTCTGGCAGGTTCTGATTTCGTAGAGATGTTTGTGGGTGTCGGTGCATCCCGTGTGCGTGATCTTTTCAAAGAGGCACAGAAACAGGCACCATGTATTATTTTTATTGATGAGATCGATGCAATCGGTAAAAGCCGTGATTCCCGCTATGGCGGTGGCAATGATGAGCGCGAGCAGACCTTAAACCAGCTGCTTGCCGAGATGGATGGTTTTGATACTTCCAAGGGACTTCTGATCCTGGCTGCGACCAACAGACCGGAAGTTTTAGATAAAGCGCTGCTTCGTCCGGGACGTTTCGACCGCCGTATTATCGTCGATAAGCCGGATCTGAAGGGAAGACTTGAGACGTTAAAAGTTCATTCCAAAGATGTTCTTATGGATGAGACTGTAGATTTGGATGCACTCGCACTTGCAACCGCAGGTCTTGTTGGTTCTGATCTTGCCAATATGATCAATGAGGCTGCGATCAATGCGGTTAAGAAGGGAAGAAAATATGTTAATCAGGCAGATTTATTTGAGGCCTTTGAGTTAGTTGCAGTAGGTGGTAAAGAGAAAAAAGACCGCGTGATGAGTGATAAAGAGCGCAAGATCGTTTCCTATCATGAGGTTGGTCATGCGATTGTGACAGCACTTCAGAAGAACACTGAGCCGGTTCAGAAGATCACGATCGTTCCAAGAACGATGGGAGCACTTGGTTATACCTTGCAGACACCGGAAGAGGAGAAGTTCTTACAGACGAAGGATGAACTGCTTGCCAAGATCACAACCTACATGGCAGGACGTGCGGCAGAAGTACTCGTATTTTCCTCTGCAACAAGCGGCGCTGCAAACGATATTGAGAACGCAACAGCAATCGCAAGAGCAATGGTTACACAATATGGTATGTCAGATAAGTTTGGCATGATGTGTCTTGCAACAACAGAGAATCAGTATCTGGATAACCGGGCAGGACTGATCTGCGGTGAGGAGACCGCAGCACAGATCGATGGAGAAGTTCTTTCCATCATTAACAAATGTTATGATGACGCAATGCAGCTTCTGATCGAGAACCGCGAATCATTAGATAAGATTTCTGAATACCTGTATGAGCATGAGACAATCACCGGAAAAGAATTTATGAAGATTTTCCGTGAGATCAAAGGTATTCCGGAACCGGAGGAAGAGAGCACAAAGAAGAGCTTTATGGAACAGGCAATGGACGCTGAACGCCAGAGTAAAGGCAATGATGGTGAATAATGTTTGAGATTGCAGAAGAATTAAAAAAACTCCCGGATCAGCCGGGAGTTTATATTATGCATGACAGCAGGGATGCGATTATTTATATTGGAAAGGCAGTCAGCCTTAGAAAACGGGTGCACCAGTATTTTCAGGCAAGCCATGATGAGGGGATCAAAAAAGCACAGATGGTAAAACAGATTGCGCGTTTTGAATATATCATCACGGATTCTGAACTGGAGGCACTTGTTTTAGAATGTAATCTGATCAAGGAACACAGGCCAAAATACAATACCATGCTGCGGGATGATAAGACCTATCCCTATATCAGAGTGACTGTCGGAGAGGATTTTCCGCGGGTTCTGTTTTCCAGACAGCAGAAAAAAGACAGGTCACGCTATTTTGGACCGTACACAAGTGCAGGGGCAGTCAAGGATACGATCGTACTGATCAATAAATTATATCAGCTCAGAACGTGTAACCGGAATCTGCCAAAAGATATCGGAAAAGACCGCCCGTGTCTGAATTACCATATTCATCAGTGCAATGCACCGTGTCAGGGCTATATCAGCAAAGAGGAGTACAGACAGCGTGTAGATGCAGCTGTTGAATTCTTAAATGGAAATTATGCACCGATTTTAAAATCGTTACAGGAAAAAATGATGGCTGCTTCCGAAGAGATGCAGTTTGAGAAGGCTATCGAATACCGTGACCTTTTAAATAGCGTGAAACAGATCGCGCAGAAACAGAAGATCACGCACAATGACGGCGAGGACAAGGATATTATTGCGCTTGCAGCAGACGACAGGGATGCGGTCGTACAGGTGTTTTTTATCCGGGATGGAAAACTGATCGGACGGGATCACTTTTATGTAAAGATCGGAAATGAAGATACTAAGGAACAAATATTGACTACATTTGTAAAACAATTTTATTCCGGCACGCCGTTTATTCCGAGAGAGATCATGCTGCCGGAGGAGATCGATGACCATGAAGTATTGGCAGAATGGTTGGGGGAGAAGCGCGGCGGCAAAGTCTATATCCGTATTCCGCAAAAAGGAATGAAGGAAAAACTGGTGGAGCTGGCGCAGAAGAATGCGGAACTTGTGTTGTCGCAGGATAAGGAGAAGATCAAGCGTGAGGAGGGAAGAACTATCGGAGCGATGAAAGAGATCGCAGGATGGCTGGATCTTCCGGGCTTACAGCGTGTGGAAGCGTTTGATATCTCCAACATCAACGGATTTGAGACGGTTGGTTCCATGGTGGTTTATGAAAAAGGAAAACCAAAGCGCAGCGATTACAGAAAGTTCAAGCTCCGCACTGTCACCGGGCCGGATGACTACGCTTCCATGCATGAAGTCCTTACAAGGCGTTTTACACACGGCATGCGGGAGCAGGAAGAAATGCAGGAGAAAGAACTCGGTGCAGAGTATGGCAGTTTTACACGCTTCCCGGATCTTATTATGATGGATGGTGGAAGAGGGCAGGTCAATATCTGCCTGAAAGTGCTGGATGAATTACATTTGAATATTCCGGTCTGTGGTATGGTAAAAGATGATAATCACAGAACCCGTGGGTTATACTATAACAATATTGAGATACCGATTGACCGGGGCAGTGAAGGATTCAAACTTATCACAAGAATTCAGGACGAGGCGCATCGTTTTGCTATCGAATACCACAGGTCACTGCGCAGCAAAGAACAGGTGCATTCCATACTGGATGATATTCCGGGAATCGGTCCGTCCAGAAGAAAAGCTTTGATGAAAAAATATCAGTCGTTAGAGGCAATCCGAGAGGCCTCGGCAGAAGATCTTGCCGACACCGAGAGCATGAACGAAAAAGCGGCGCAGGCAGTATATGAATTTCTTCACAAAGACGCTGTTCTGTGATATATTTATGACAATGGGTTTTCTATGCGGCAGAAGTATTTTCCGGCGCAGAGGAAAACAAAAAATCCCCAGAACATAAAGGAGAAAAGGGTATGAATGGAACGAATGGAGTAAGTGTCAGCAAAGTAGCACAGATCATGGATCTGTATAATTTCCTGCCGGACATGGATTTGAAAAAACACCGTATTAAAATCAGTGATGTGAACCGTCCGGCGTTGCAGTTGAGTGGGTTCTTTGAACATTTTGAGCAGTCGCGTGTACAGATCATCGGAAACGTTGAGTACACCTATTTACAGAGACTTGATGTGGAGAAGAAAGAAAAGATTTTACAGAAATTTACCACATATGATATCCCATGCATTATCTTCTGCAGGGATTTACAGCCGGATGAAGATTTTTTACAGATTGCTTCGGAAAATGATGTTCCGGTTTTGGGAACGAGGAGAAGCACATCGGAATTTATGGCAGAATTGATTTTCTGTCTGAGTGAACAGCTGGCACCATGTATTTCCATTCACGGAGTTCTGGTCGATGTCTATGGTGAAGGACTTCTGATCATGGGTGAGAGCGGAATCGGTAAGAGTGAGGCGGCATTGGAGCTTGTGCGCCGTGGACATCGTCTGGTAACAGATGATGTTGTGGAGATCCGCAAGATTAATGAGCATACGCTGATCGGCACTTCCCCGGACATCACGAGATATTTTATCGAGGTGCGTGGTATCGGTATTATCGATGTGAAAGCGCTTTATGGTGTTGAGTGTGTCAAGGAAAAACAGCAGATTGACCTTGTCATCAAGCTAGAGGACTGGAAGAAAGAAAATGAGTATGACCGTCTGGGTTTAGAGGATGAATACGCAGAATTTCTTGGAAATAAAGTGGCGTGTCATTCGCTGCCAATCCGTCCGGGACGAAATCTTGCAGTCATCTGTGAGACAGCAGCGGTTAACCACAGACAGAAGAAAATGGGTTACAATGCAGCACAGGAGCTTTACCGCCGTGTGCAGGAGAATATCACAAAAGGCCATGATGATGACGATTAAGCTGTGTATACACGATTATGCCGAAAGTGGACGGCACAGTTACATTTTTGCATATAGCGGAAAAACCGTTATAAATATATAGTTAGATTTGGAGATAAAATTATGGAAAACAAAATTGCATGGGAAAAATACCCGGAAGGAAATAAACGTGAGGAAGTATTTCAGTTTGCAGAGAATTACCGCAAGTTTATTTCTGATTGCAAGACAGAGCGCGAGTGCGTTACTTCTTTTGTGGAGAAAGCAGAAAAGGCAGGTTTTGTAAATCTCGAGAAGGTGATCGCAGAGCATACAGCATTGAAAGCAGGCGACAGAGTATATGCCAATAACATGGGAAAAGGCATGGCTTTATTTGTGATCGGAAAAGAGAGCATGGAAAAAGGAATGAATATCCTTGGAGCACACATTGACTCACCACGTCTGGATTTAAAACAGGATCCATTATATGAGGATACCGATTTTGCTATGTTAGACACCCACTATTATGGTGGAATCAAGAAATACCAGTGGGTAACGTTACCTTTGGCATTACATGGTGTGATTGCAAAAAAAGACGGAACTGTTGTAAAGGTAAATGTCGGCGATAAACCAGGCGACCCGGTGTTTGGAGTGAGTGATCTTCTGATCCATTTATCAGGAGAACAGTTAGAGAAGAAAGCTGCAAAAGTGATCGAGGGTGAAAATCTTGATCTTTTGATCGGAAGCATTCCAATGCAGACAGAAGATGAGAAAGTAAAAGAAAAAGTAAAAGCGAATATCATGAATCTTTTATCCAAAGAATATGGTATAGAGGAGGAAGATTTCCTTTCCGCAGAGATCGAAGTGGTTCCGGCAGGAGAAGCAAGAGATTACGGCTTTGACCGCAGCATGATCATGGGTTATGGACATGACGACAGGGTGTGCGCATATCCATCCTTTGAAGCAATGCTTGTGTCAGAAGATCCGGAGATCACAAGTGTCTGCCTCTTAGTGGACAAAGAAGAGATCGGAAGCGTGGGAGCCAGCGGAATGCAGTCCAGATTTTTCGAAAATACCGTTGCAGAAGTAATGGCAGCAGCAGGAAGTTATTCAGAACTGGCACTCAGAAGAGCACTGGCAAATTCCAAGGTGCTTTCCTCCGATGTATCGGCAGCGTTTGATCCGAACTTCCCAAGCGTTATGACAAAACGAAACACCGCATATTTTGGAAAAGGACTTGTATTTAATAAATATACAGGTTCCAGAGGCAAGGGTGGTTCCAATGATGCAAATGCAGAGTATATTGGAAAATTAAGAAATATTATGGATACAAATGAGGTATCCTTCCAGACAGCCGAGCTTGGTAAAGTAGATCAGGGCGGCGGCGGAACAATCGCTTACATTCTTGCAAATTATGGAATGAATGTCATCGACAGCGGTGTTCCGGTATTGAATATGCATGCACCATGGGAGATCATCAGTAAAGTTGATCTGTATGAGGCATACAGAGGCTATATTGCATTCTTAAAGGAAGCTTAGGGAAGATCAATGAATGACCAGTTTTTGACAGAACTTCAAAATGTAATGGGTGGCTCCGGGATATTTATGGAAGAGCCAATGAAAAAACATACAACGTTTCGTGTGGGTGGACCGGCAGATGTGCTGGTCCAGCCGGATGAAACAGCACTTGCGGCTATCCTTGCACTCTGTAGACAGTATCATGTGTCATATTCTTTTATCGGAAATGGCAGTAATCTGCTTGTGGGAGACAAGGGAATCCGTGGTGTGGTGATCGAGATGACAGACCCAATGGGAAACATTGAAGTGGATGGAACGAAAATCACGGCACAGGCAGGTGCGATGCTTTCGAAAATTGCCAATACTGCGGCATCGAATGGTCTGGGCGGCATGGAATTTGCTGCCGGTATTCCGGGAAGTGTCGGCGGAGCAGTTGTCATGAACGCCGGAGCCTATGGCGGAGAGATGAAGGACATCATTGAGAAAGTATATGTTCTCGATGAAAACGGTGCACAGTTGGAACTTGACAGAGATGCGCTCGACCTGGGTTACCGGCATAGCTGTATTCCAGAGAAAAAATATATTGTTACAAAAGTTGTTTTGGAACTTGTGCCGCGCAATGAGGCGGAAATCCGTTCCGAAATGAAAGAACTGAATGAAAAAAGAGCAGAGAAACAGCCACTGCAGTATCCGAGTGCCGGAAGCACTTTCAAAAGACCGGAGGGATATTTTGCAGGAAAGCTGATCATGGATGCAGGACTTCGCGGCTATCAGGTGGGTGGTGCGCAGGTGTCTGAGAAACACTGTGGTTTTGTGATCAACAAAGGGGATGCAACAGCAGCAGATATCTGTCAGCTGATGAGGGACGTATCGGATAAGGTACAGGCACAGTTTGGTGTAGTATTGGAACCGGAAGTGAAAATGATTGGTGAATTTTAAGCTGCAAACTTATGAGAAAGGTGTGGTTATAATATGAAATTCGTGATATTAACAGGAATGTCTGGAGCCGGAAAAAGTACAGCACTGAAAATGATGGAAGATATCGGCTTTTACTGTGTCGATAATCTTCCAATCCCTTTATTGGAAAAATTTGTGGAATTGTCTGATCTGCAGCAGAATGCAGAATTACAGAAAGTCGCTGTCGGGATCGACATCCGAAGTGGACAGGCACTTGAGGAACTTAGAAGTGTGCTTGACCGGATCAAGGCAAACGGCGGCGCTTATGATATCTTATTTTTGGATGCGGAGGATTCCGTACTTGTAAAACGATACAAAGAGACGAGAAGAAGCCATCCACTGGCAGGCTCGGAGCGTGTCGATAAAGGAATTGCAAAAGAGAGAGAGAGACTTGCCTTTTTAAAAGAGCGGGCAAGTTATATTATAGATACCAGTCAGCTTCTGACAAGAGAGCTGAAAGCGGAGATTGAAAAAATATTTGTGCAGAACCAGGATTATAAAAATCTGTTCGTCACGATTTTATCGTTCGGATTTAAATATGGAATCCCGGCGGATTCCGATCTGGTTTTCGATGTGCGTTTTCTGCCGAATCCATATTACGTGGAAGGGCTTCGTGCCAAGACAGGAAATGACAAGGAAATTCAGGATTATGTGCTTCAATTTAAGGAGGCGCACGAGTTTCTGGATAAATTAGAGGATATGATCAACTTCCTGATACCAAACTACATTGCAGAGGGAAAAAACCAGCTTGTCATATCGATTGGATGCACAGGCGGAAAACACCGCTCGGTAACGCTTGCCAATGAATTGTACAAGAGAATGGCGGACAAGAAGGAATATGGTCTGAAGATTGAGCATAGGGATATAGGAAAAGATGCCCTGCGAGGTAAATAGAATGTCTTTTTCAAGTGAAGTAAAAGAAGAACTTTCCAGACATCTTGGGAAAAGCCGTCATTGTCAGATCGCGGAGCTGGCGGCACTGATCGCATTTGATGGAAAAGTGCAGGTGAGTGAATCCGGGTGCGACCTTTTTCTGGATTCTGAAAATGAACTGTTAAATACAAAGTACGATCTTTTGTTAAAAAAACTGTTCGATTTTCTGGAGGGAAAATCCGGGAGGGAACAGAAGAAGATTTATGAGACAGTAAAAATGTGGGATGAGGATCATCAGATCCCGATGATCACAGAGACAGTCAATGGTCTGTTACTTTTGCAGGGCTGTTGTAAAAGAGCTTACATCAGAGGGGCATTCTTAGCTGGTGGTTCCATCAGTGATCCAAACAAGTCCTATCATTTTGAGATTGTGTGCAGAACTATGCCACAGGCAGAACAGCTTCGGGATATCATGAACAGTTTTGATGTGGATGCCAAGATCGTGGAACGAAAAAAACATTTTGTTGTTTACTTAAAAGAAGGGGCACAGATTGTTGATATTTTAAATGTGATGGAAGCGCATGTGGCACTGATGAATTTAGAGAATGTGCGCATTTTAAAAGAGATGCGTAATTCCGTCAACCGTAAGGTCAACTGCGAGACTGCCAATATCAGCAAGACGGTCAATGCGGCAGTAAAACAGCTGGAGGACATTACATATATCAGGGAAGTGATGGGGTTAGACAGCCTGCCGGACAATTTAAAAGAGATGGCGTTATTGCGGCTGGAATACCCTGAGGCACCACTCAAAGAACTTGGAATGTATTTAGATCCGCCGGTTGGAAAATCGGGTGTGAACCACAGACTTCGGAAGATCAGTGAGATCGCAGACGGATTGAGGGAATAGGAGGAGAATGATAAGACGATGAGAAAGACAGTAGAAGTGCAGATGGATGCAGGAATGGAAGCAAGACCGATCGCATTGATGGTACAGACCGCCAATCAGTTTTCCAGTCATCTTTATTTGGAGATGGACGGGAAACATGTCAATGCAAAAAGCATCATGGGAATGATGAGCCTTGTTCTGACAAACGGAGTGGTTGTCACGATAGATGCGGAAGGAACAGACGAAGTGGAAGCAGTGGAAGCATTAGAGAGACTTTTGACAGGCAAATAAATGTTGAATGAATAAGAGAGTATAGTGATTTATGGATATGAAAAAGAAATTATTGTTTGTATTCAATCCGCGCTCAGGAAAGGCACAGATTAAGAATCAGTTGTTAGACATCGTGGACACCATGGTAAAAGCGGATTATGAGGTTACGATCTATCCGACGCAGTGTGCCGGAGATGCAAAAGAAAAAGTGGAAGCGTATGCCGGAAATTATGATCTTGTTGTGTGCAGCGGTGGAGATGGTACATTAGACGAAGTGGTAACCGGAATGATGCACCGCAAAACAAAAGTCCCATTGGGATACATACCGGCCGGAAGCACGAACGATTTTGCTTCTTCGCTTGGAATACCGAAGGACATGGAAAAAGCGGCAGAGGCGGCCGTCACAGGAAAACCGTTTCCGTGCGATGTCGGTCTGTTTAATGGGGATTATTTTGTCTATGTCGCAGCATTTGGACTTTTTACTGAAGTGTCTTATAAGACGAGCCAGGAATGGAAAAATGTGCTCGGTCATGCCGCTTATATTTTGGAAGGCGCAAAATGTCTTCATGATATCCCATCCTTTATGATGCAGGTGGAATATAACAATATGCGTATTCAGGACGAGTTTATCTACGGAATGATCACAAACTCTACATCTGTAGGCGGATTCAAGGGGATGACCGGAAAAGATGTTCTGCTCGATGACGGTGTTTTTGAAGTTACACTGATCAAAAAGCCGAAGAACCCGATGGAACTGAATGAGATCATCGCATCCCTGATCAATCTCGTAGATGACACGGATATGATTTATTCATTTAAGACAGCCGAAGTGAAGTTTACCGCTTCCAGGGAGATCCCATGGACTCTGGACGGGGAATTTGGCGGTGACCATGAGGAAGTCTGTGTGAAAAATCTGAAACAGGCAGTGGACATTATGGTCAAAAAGCCGGAAGAATAAAAGATTTGACAGTTATATATGTTAAAAAAATAACTTTATTTTTGCATGAAAGTAATATATAATAATGAGAGAAATAATGCTGGATAAAGCAAATATTTTAAATTATGGAGGAATTAACAATGTTAGTATCTGCAAAAGAGATGTTAGACAAAGCAAAAGCTGGTCATTATGCTGTAGGTCATTTTAACATTAACAATTTGGAATGGGCAAAAGCTGTTTTATTGACAGCACAGGAGTTAAAATCCCCTGTTATCTTAGGTGTATCTGAAGGTGCTGGAAAGTACATGACAGGATTCAAAACTGTAGCAGCTATGGTAAAAGCTATGGATGAAGAACTTGGAATCACAGTTCCTGTAGCATTACACTTAGATCACGGAACTTACGAAGGATGCTACAAATGCATCAAAGCTGGTTTCACATCTATCATGTTTGATGGTTCTCATTATTCAATCGAAGAGAACATCGAGAAAACAAAAGAATTAGTAGCAGTTGCTCACAGATTAGGTTTATCTATCGAGGCAGAAGTTGGTTCTATCGGTGGAGAAGAGGATGGCGTTATTGGTATGGGTGAATGCGCTGATCCTAACGAGTGTAAAGCAATCGCTGATCTTGGTGTGGACATGCTTGCAGCAGGTATCGGTAACATCCACGGAAAATATCCGGCAAACTGGCCAGGATTAAGCTTTGAGACTTTAGCAGCAGTTCAGGAGAAAACAGGAGCATTACCATTAGTACTTCACGGTGGTACAGGTATCCCAGAAGATATGATCAAGAAAGCAATCGAACTTGGTGTATCTAAGATTAATGTTAACACAGAGTGTCAGTTATCTTTCGCAGATGCTACACGTAAATATATTGAAGCTGGTAAAGACCTTGAAGGTAAAGGATTCGATCCTCGTAAATTATTAGCTCCAGGTACAGATGCAATCAAAGCAACTGTAAAAGAGAAAATGGAATTATTTGGTTCTGTTGGAAAAGCTGAATAAGATAAGAATGCGAAGAGAGTGCTTCTGTTTTGGAGGCACTCTTTTTTTCTTTACAAAAAAACTTCGGACGATAAACTGCCCGAAGTTTTTGCGTGTATGAAAAAAGTAAATGGCTGTAAGCACCAGATCAGGGTTGTGGCAATATGGCATGCCACATATTAATATACAGGATTTTCTACATTGACTTTATCAACTTCCTGATAAGGAGCAAGTGTAGAAACCATTTTGATTGGTTTGTCATATGCATTTTTTACATAGTGAACTTCGCCAGGCTCGATATGGATAAAATCGCCTTCTGTTAAGGTATGGCATACGTTATCGACAACGATATCAACTTTTCCCTCTAAGATATAGAAGTTCTCTTCCATCACATTATGATAATGTGCCTGAAAATCCTGGCCAGGCTGGAACTGTACAAGTGCATAATTCATACGAGGTCCTTTCATTAAATATTTTGGACCACTGTCTCCAAAACGATATTCAAAATCTTTCTCATTAACTACAAACATATTTTTTTCCTTCCTTTTCTTAAGTTTTCTTCATGATTGAATTTTATAAACCTGGTGCAATCCACATATTTTTGGTAAGCTTACGGTCACACAAATCGAGATTGGCTTTGTAGACCTCTCTCCAGACTGGATACATTTCATCATATACTTTTTTGTTCTCTAAATTAGGTGTGTAAGTTTTATCTACTTTAGCACAGATTGCAGCACCCTCAGCGATGGATGGGTAAATGCCAACACCATATCCGGCAATGATCGCAGCGCCCAGTGCAGTTGCTTCTTTTACAACAGGAGTTACGACAGGTTTTCCGGTTACATCAGCAAGAATCTGTGACCATAAATCACTGACAGATGCGCCACCTGCAAAAATAAGCTTATCCGGTTCATTTCCGGTTGCTTCTTTTACAAGTTCAATATGTCCTTTGACTAACATAGCTGTATTTTCCAAAATGGAACGATAGAAAGTATATTTATTAAACTTTTCCGGTAACAGCTCAAAGTTTGTGAAGGTAGGTGCTGCATGTTTCCAGTTAATGAAGTTCATAATATCACTGAAACAGCACATCATGCCGTAACATCCGGCAGGGATTTTCTCTGCTGCTTGATTCATAAGGTTGTATGGATCGTCGCCAATCTCTTTTGCTTTCCGTTTTTCCTCCTGACAGAAACCATCACGGAACCATCTCATGACAAGTCCTGGTTTAAATGCAAGTGCTTCATATTGCCATACGCCTGGTACTGCATGGCAGTTGACACGGACACGGCCATAAGGATCGGTTTTACCACTTTCTGTGTTGAATTCATACTGCCAGAAGCTTCCACCGAATACGGCTGCTTCGCCAGGTTTGCATGCACCGACACCGATTGTGCCGAGCTGACAGTCACCACCGCCGACAACAACAGGAGTACCTTCTGCCAGACCGGTTTCAGAAGCTCCCTTTGCAGTTACTTTTCCTGAAATGGAACCACATTCTAAGATATCCGGGAAAATGTCAGTACGCAGATTACATTTGGCTGCAATTTCCGTATCCCAGGTGCGGGTCTGAAGATCGAGCAGTCCGGTTGTGGAACCATTACTTGGTTCGACTGCAAGTACACCGGTCAGCTTGTAAATTAACCAGTCATTAAACATACCGATTTTAGCAGTTTTCTCATAGATATCCGGCATATTATTTTTTACCCATAAAATACGTGGAATCGCATTAAGGGCATAACTTTGTCCGGATTTTTTATACAATTCCAGTTCAAGATCAGGATTCATGCGGATAAGTTCGGCTACTTCATCATTGCTGCGGGCATCGACATTGGCACACGCCCAGATTTCATTTCCGTCTTTATCGTATAGAAGTATTCCTTCACGCATACATGTTGTAGAAATAGCAGCAATCTCTGCCGGGTCGATCTTGGTCTCTGCAAGGACATTGCGAACACAACCGCTGGCGAGTTCCCAGTTGTATTTCCAGTCAAAATCCATACTTCCCGGAAAACGAGGATCTTCATTGTGCGTCCACTCATGCTGGGAGCAGCCTATCTGGTTTCCTTTCAAATCGAACAGAACAGCACGTACACTTCCTGTTCCAGCGTCAATTGCCATTAAATAATTTTTCATTGCAATGCACCGTCCTTTCTCTCAGTGTCTATATTGTTTTTTGATTGATAAAGATCTAATACTGCAGTAGCGGTATTTTCATCTGTGATGAGAACATCCAGATATTTTCCTGTCAATACAGCATAAATTGCTTCAATCTTGTGCGGACCACCTGCCACGCCGACAACGTTGTTATATTTTTCGATGTCCGTGAGTGCCGGGCTCATAAGCCGCTTTTCCAAATCTGTATCAATCAGATTTCCATTGATATCAATGAAGTGACTTAAAATATCGCCGACAGCGCCCTGTTTCTTCAAAAGAAGGTAGTCATCCGGTGTCAAAATCGAGTTTTTGATGATGGTTGCATTTGTATCAACGCCACCGATACCGACAACCGTAAAATCAGAAATCAAAGCCATTTTCGAGATACGCTGAATGGCAGTTTCTTTTTTTAATTCTTCCATTATAAAGGAAGAACTTAAAATTAAAGGACACGGAATCAAATGTAAGCGGGCATTAAAAACATTGGACTCCGTATTTGGCAGATAATAATTGACACCGCCAGTCAGTGAAATTACATTAATCGGACTTTCGGATCGCTGGGCAAGGTAGTTTAAGATTCGGCTTGGAGTATCTCCGTATCCCATATTAATGTAAGAATTTTCTTTAATACGCTGGTTGATATACATGGAAGCAGCCTGCGCAAGTGAATCATTTAAAGAATCACTGGAAGGAACAGATGGAATGATAAGAATATCATTTAAATGGAAGAGTTCCTTAAAAGTATTTTCCATATGAAATCTTTTTGCGTTACTGTTTCGAATCTGGAAGGTGATCAATCCATTTTCCTTTGCCTTGTCAAGCAAACGCAGGATTTTGATGCGGTTAATACCTAATATCTTGGCGATTTCCTGCTGGGTAAGATTCTCAATATAGTAGTACCACGCAATTTTGATCATAAGTTCTTCTTCATAATTATAGTTCGAATCCATATTTAATTCTCCTAACAAGTAAAATAAAACAATTGTTCATTAAACTGAAATATGTTAATTCATAGTATAATTATGATTGTGCAAAATGTCAAGATAAAATGTTTTTGTATAATTTATATAGGTAGAATGACCAAAAAAATAGAAAAAATCTCGAAAAGCTATGTTGACAAATGATAATACGAGTGTTAATATTAGTTCATCACTTGAACAAAAGTACTTGAAGATAACGGAGGGGATAACATGGAGAACAACAAAAAACCAGACGCTGAAAATCTTCTGCAGGTTTGTGATATTTATAAATCCTTTGGTGACAATGCAGTCTTAAAAGGCATGACATTGAGCCTGGCATCTGGAGAAGTTCTTTCTCTTATTGGAGGTAACGGAGCTGGTAAAAGTACCTTAATGAAAATCATTATGGGTATCTATACACACGACAGTGGAAAAGTCATTGTAAATGGAAAAGAAATGACAGCAGGAAAAACAACAGAAGCGTTATCCAGCGGTGTTTACATGGTACCACAGGAACCATTGCTTTTCCCTAATATGACAGTTGAAGAAAATATTCTGATCGGTTTCACAAAACCACAGTCAGAACTTCATAAAGAACTTGTCGATACAATGAAGAAGATCGGTTGGAATCTTGAACTTAATCGTAAAGCCAATACATTGTCAATCGCAGAACAGCAGTTGGTCGAGCTGCTGAGAGGCTTGCTCAGACATGCAAAGATACTGATTCTGGATGAGCCGACAAGTGCACTTACTTTTAAAGAGGTAGAAAGTCTTTTTAAAGTAGTCAAAGACTTGAAAGCACAGGGAATTGGAATTATTTATATCACCCATCGTCTGGATGAGGTGTTTGAGATTTCCACAGACGTTGGAATCATGAGAGATGGTCGAATCACTCTCATGGGAAAGATTGAAGAATTTACAAAAGCAGCCCTTGTAAAAGGCTTGCTGCCAGATGCCACTGATCAGCAGGAAATCGTGAATAAAAATACAGTTGATTACAGCAAAGATCCGGTTCTTGAATTAAAGAACTACAGTGGATATGGATTTAAAGATATTTCCTTAAAAGTATATCCGGGAGAAATCCTTGGAGTTGCAGGTGTTGTAGGTGCTGGAAGAACAGAGATGGCACAGACAATTTTTGGAATGGACAAAGTACTTGGAGGAAAAGTTTATCTGGATGGTAACGACATTACAGGACTGAGCACACAGAAAGTTATGAAAGCTGGTGTGAACTACGTTTCAGAAGACAGACATGCGGATGGAATTTTCAAGATTTCATCGGTTGCCTACAATATTACAAGCGGGGTGTTAAGCGAATCTTTCATGGGAAAAGTTTTCTTAAACCAGAAGAAAGAAAAATCACTCACCCAGCAGTACATTGATGATTTCCGCATCAAAGTTACCGGACAGGAACAGGAAGTTGGAAGCCTCTCAGGTGGTAACCAGCAGAAAGTAGTGATCGGACATGCGCTTGCTACAAATCCGAAGCTGATTATTCTGGATGAGCCGACACGAGGAATCGATGCAGGTGCCAGAACTGATGTCTACAATATTATTAAAGGACTTTCGAAAAAGGGATTGGCTGTACTTTTGATCTCATCTGATATGGAAGAAATTATCGAACTTAGCGACAGAGCAGTGACGATCCATCAGGGCAGATTAAACTGTGAGTTTGACAGAGCAGATATCAATCAGGAGAATTTAACAAAAGCATCCTTTGGTGTTATTGGAAAGGAGAAAGAATCATGAACAGTTTACGGGCAATCTTGAAAAAGAGAGAAATGACAAGTTTCCTTTGTCTGGTCTTGTTATTCATCGTGGTTGGCTGTATCAACCCGGCATTTTTTACAGTAGGAAATATATCCGCATGTTTTAACTCATCTGTTGTGTTTGTCATTATCTCCGTTGGTATGGCATTTACGATCATGATTGGTGAAATCGATGTTTCCGTTGGTTCCTGTATGGGTATGACGGCGGTTGTAGTCGGCACCATGATATGTGATGGAAAGAACTGGATACTTGCATTTATTGTCGGAATCCTGATCGGTGTGATCGTTGGATGCATTAATGGATTTGGTGTTGCAATTATGAAAGCACCTTCCCTGATTTTTACATTAGGTGTAAACGGAATCTTACGTGGTCTGATGTTTATTTACACAGACGGTGCAGATGTTAACAATATTCCAAAAAGCTTTAAAGACATCTCAGCAAAAGCTCTTCCGGGAGTGAGACTTACATATTACTTTATTGGAGCGCTGATTCTTACAATTATCATCCATTTGATCCTTACAAATACAAGAAAAGGAAGATATGTAAAAGCAGTTGGTGATAATGCAGATGGTGCGAAGTTAGTAGGTATTAACCCGGTTGCAACAAAATTTGTTTCCTATATTATATGTTCCGTTATGGCATCTATCGCAGGAATTTTATTCTGCAGCCGTATCGGTATTGTCACAACATCCAGTGGTAATGGTTACGAAATGACAGCAGTTGCCGCATGTGTATTAGGTGGTATCAGTCTTACCGGTGGTGTTGGTAGTGTGATCGGTTCAGCAATTGGTGCTGTAATTATGAGTTCCATCAGTTACCTTTTAGTATTTATGGGATTCTCATCTGATTATAATGATGCAATTACCGGAAGTATCCTGATTGTGATTGTGGTAGTTGACTCTGTAATGCAGATCAGATCAAGAATGAAATTAAGACATGAAAGACTGCAGGCAAGAACGCGGGATGACATGAATACGGAAGAGGGGGATGCATAATGAGCGGAATTTCTTCAAACGAGAAAAAAAGTAAGCATAAGGGAATGCTGAACTGGAATTTGTTTTTGATTGTTGTAATTCTTTTCGAATTTTTGATTTTTGGAGCTGCGAATCAGAAGTTTTTGAATATCTCTTCCATGTTTCGTAGTATGAACGACTTCGTTCCGATTGGAATTATTGGTATTTTTGTCACACTGGTTATGATTACCGGAGGAATCGATATTCAGGCTGGATCAATCGTCGGACTGACCTCTATCATTATTGGTGTTGCATGGCAGGACTGGGGAATGAATATCTGGGCTGCTGTTGTACTTGCAATTGTGATCGCTATCTTATGTGGAACGCTGACTGGATTTTTTATCGCATACTGTGGCGTACAGGCGATGGTCGCAACATTAGGTGGAAGTTTCTTATATGCAGGACTTGCCCTGATGGTTTCCACTTTGAGTGATACACCATCCTACATGGGAATTACAAACTTCCCGGATGCATTCCGAAACATTACCAAATTTAAAATCGGTACAATTTCACCGGGACCGGTTTTGGTATTTGTCATTATTGCAGTGATTATGGGAATTGTGTTACATAAAACCAAGTATGGACGTAAAATTTTCCTTGTTGGTGTCAATCAGAATGCAGGAGAGTTCTCCGGAATTAATACAAAAAGAGTAATTCTTTCTACTTATGTATTGAGTGCTGTTGGTGCAGCAATCGCAGGTATTGTACTTACATCTTATTATAATGTAGCAAAATCTGACCTTGGAAGTACATTTACAATGAATATCATTACGATTGTAGTACTTGGAGGAACTTTATCAACAGGTGGTAAAGGAAATGTATTCGGAACAGTATTGGCAACCATCATTATTGGACTGATCAAATTTGGACTTCCGTTATGCTTTGGTATTAATTCACAGTATCTGGATGCACCAATCGGAATCCTGCTGGTAGTTGTATTGTTAGGACGTGCATTAATGGTTCATCCGGCATTCATAAATTACCGCGCAAAGTTAAAAAATAAGCGGCAGAAAGCAGCTTAGTACAAAATTGTTAGAAAATATCTAAACATACATATCACACATATTAAGGAGGAAATGTAATGAAGAAAAAGATTTTATCAGCATTATTAGTTGGGGCAATGGTATCTTCCCTTTTAGCTGGATGTGGTGGAAGTGACAGTGCAAGCACAAGCGACAACAGCACAAGCGCAGGAAGCTCAGATGCGCAGACAACAGAGCAGGGCTCTTCTGATGCAACAGCAGAGGCATCTGGAATCGAAGGAAAAACAGTAGCATTCATTCCAAAATTAACAGGAAATGCATTCTTCGAAGTTGCAAACGACGGAGCACAGGAATATGCAGAAAAATGGGGAATCACTGTTGATTACATGGGAAGCTCTAACGCAGCAGTAGCAGATCAGGTATCTGTTATTAACCAGGCTATTTCTTCAGGGGTTGATGCAATCTGTATTTCAACTGTAGATGCAGCAGGTGTATCTGATGCATTACAGGAAGCAAAGGATGCAGGAATCATGGTTACAACATGGGATTCTGATGCAAACAGCGATGACAGAACTTTAATGGTTTCTCAGGGAACACCAGAAGTTTTAGGACAGATGTTAGTAGATATGGCAGTTGATGGATTAAAGGAGAGAGGTAAAGATCCTGAAAACGATGAGATTAAATATTGCTGGCACTACTCACAGGCAACTGTAACAGACCAGAACAGCTGGCAGGTAGAAGGCGAGAAGATTATCGCTGAGAAATATCCAAACTGGACAAACGTTTACCCAGACAACTACTACTCAGAGCAGGATGCTGAAAAAGCTATCACAGTTGGTGAAGCTGTATTAGATGCAAACCCAGATATCGATGTTATTATCTGTAACGACTCTACAGCTCTTCCAGGACAGTTACAGGCTGCTGAGAACAAAGGTTACAACAAAGACAACATTACAATTACTGGTTTCGCAACACCAAACGCTGTAAAACAGTATTGCTCAAACGGAACTCTTTACAACTGGGGTCTGTGGGATGCAAAACTTCAGGGTGCTATGGGTTGTTATGTAGCTGCTTACCTTGCAGCAGGTAACACTGTAAAAGTTGGCGACACAATTGACATTCCTGAAATCGGTTCCTGTGAAGTACTTTCCAACGATAGTATTTCAGCTGGCGCAGCAACAGGTGATGAAAACAACGGTGTTGTTCTTCTTCCAGAGCGTCTGGTATTTACCGCAGATAACATGGATGATTATGATTTCTAATTATTAACAAACAAAAGAGAGAAGAATTATTAACTTGTGATATGTATGTAGTAACAAATAGTTTATAGTGAAAAAGGAGATATATCGATGGCAGATTTAGAAGGACTTAAAGTAGCAAAAGATTATCACATTGATACACCATTTGCCAACCAGGATGGCTTTTATGTAAAAGGTGCAAACAGTCTGGATTGGGGAATGAAACGTCATTTAGCAAATATTTTCAATCCAAAGAGTGGAAATACTGTAATGTTTGCTTTTGACCATGGATACTTTATGGGAAGCACAGCAGGATTAGAGAGACTGGATTTATTATTACCAAAGCTGGCACCATATGTTGACTGTTTTATGGGAACAAGAGGTGCTATCCGTACATGCTTAAAACCTGAGTACACCAATGCAATCGCATTGAGAGTTACATCTGGTTCCAGCATGGTTCAGGCTGATTTAAGTCATGAAGTTGTTGCAGTAGATATCGAAGATTCCATCCGCATGAATGCAGATTGTATGGCATCACAGGTATTTATCGGAGCAGACGGACAGTTATCAAGTATTGATAATTTAAGCAAAGTAATCAATGCAGGTATGAGATACAGTGTTCCAACCTTAGGCGTATGTGCTGTAGGTAAAGACATGGAGCGTACCGACAGATTCTTTAAATTAGCTACACGTATTATCGCTGAGATGGGATGCCAGATGGTAAAAACCTATAACTGTGAAAACTTCGAAGAAGTCGTTGCAGCCTGCCCGGTACCAATCGTAGTAGCCGGTGGTAAGAAATTGGCTGAAAAAGATGCTTTGACATTAGCTTATGATGTAATCAGCAAAGGTGCAAGAGGTGTTGATATGGGAAGAAATATCTTCCAGAGCCAGCATCCGGTTGAAATGGCACAGGCTGTTCATAAGGTAGTACATGAAGGCTTTACAGACAAAGAAGCATATGAATTTTACGAAGATCTTATTCATTAATACAATGAGAGAAGAAGGGGCAGGCTGTTTTGGCCTGCCCCTTTTTTTGCTTTATAGGAAATTTCTCAAATCGTCAGAAATAGTGTATAATAGGCTGGAAATAAAAAATGACATAACAAAAGAGCGAAGGGGGCTTCGCCATGACGTTGTTTATGAAGTTTTTTGTTTTGGTTTAGGTTAGCTGCACTATCTGACTATGGAGAAAGAATTATTATGAACATGGATTTATCCATATTTCATAACCTTTCGATATTGTTCAAATAGTGCAGTTTTTTTGTGGTAAACTTCTAAAACCAACATAGAAGTACCACACTCGGAACAACAGAGAGGGTCGTATCCGAAAGAGAGCAGAATGGATTGCCGCCAGTCCTGAATAGAACGTAGGAAACGTTGTTTTTCGGCAGAAATACATTTACGGAGCTTCATTTCCTGCTTATGATGTTTTGCATATATCCCATAGTAGCGAAGCATTTTGAAATGTTTTTCGG
>ERZ1106950.916-NODE-916-length-23252-cov-3.459370_pt1 | contig 23252 bp, 18 predicted proteins | sample MGYA00403675_ERZ1106950 | MGnify/ENA primary metagenome ERZ1106950 (study PRJEB35170, sample SAMEA104062410) | human gut metagenome | biome: human gut; feature: human-associated habitat; material: faeces | place: Denmark | collected 2012-06-13 ... | reverse complement strand
CGGACGTATCAAGGAGTACGCCGACCGCTATCCGTCGGCCAAGTACTACCCCGGCGAGCGCCCGTGGGGCGTGAAGTGCGACATCGCCATGCCGTGCGCCACGCAGAACGAGCTGAACGGAGACCAGGCGCAGGCGCTCGTGGACAACGGCTGCATCTGCGTAGCCGAAGGGGCGAACATGCCCTCGACCCCCGATGCCATCCGCATCTTCCAGCAGCACAAGCTGCTCTTCGCCCCGGGCAAGGCTGCCAATGCCGGCGGCGTTGCGACCTCGGGGCTCGAAATGACGCAAAACTCGATGCGTATCACCTGGTCGCCCGAAGAGGTCGACGCAAAACTCCGCTCGATCATGGTGAACATCCACTCGGTATGCGTGCAGTACGGCACCCAGCCCGACGGCTACATCAACTACGTAGTCGGAGCCAACATCGGAGGCTTCATGAAGGTCGCCAACGCCATGCTGGCGCAGGGTTGCGTATAACCGGCAGCCAAGTATTAAGTATGGGAAATCCCGGGCTTTCAATCGAGAAGCCCGGGATTTTTTATTGTCCGTGCGCGAAGGGTATCGTGCCGAGGAGGGATTCGTGCGGAGACCCGCACCGGAAGCATATCCGGCCCGAAAACGGATTACAGGAACAGCACAGCCAGCGTCGCGACGGCAAAGCCGCCGCAGAAACCCGCAAGCACCTGTTGTCCGTTATGGCAGCCGAGGTAAAGGCGTGCGGAGGCCAGTGCACCCGCACAGAGAATGGCGACCATCAGCGGCACCATCATGTTGCCTACGCCCGCAACGTTCATCACCACCAGCAGCGCCACGGCAGCGCCCATGGCCGTAAGGTGCAGGCTGATCTTCCAGTAGAACGACACGACGAAGCAGAGCACTTCGCAGCACGCCGCAGCGATCATGAACTTGCGCAGGAAGATCGCCGACGGGATCTTGGCGATGGTGATGGCGCAAAGCACGTAGCAGACGGCCCCGACCAGCAGCGGCAGCAGCCGCTCGCGCCGGTTGTCCACCTTAAAGTCGGAAATGCGTCCCAATGAGCGCAGCACGCCCAACGCCAGCAGGGGGATGATCATCGCATAGAGCACGACAACCCACAGCAGGTAGAACTTCACATTGGCGGGATAATGCGCGAAAACGGTGAGCGTCAGCAGCACGACGATCAGGTAGAGGGGCAGCAGGAACGGGTGCAGCACCCACGATATTCCGTTCGAAAGTTTCTTATACATCATTCAAATTTATCACGGCCTCCCGCCCCGCAGCTGTCCGGCAATTGTCCATCCGGCGGGAAGGCATATTTCCGGCAGCACGGCCGTCCGGTAAAAGGGCGTACGCGAAGCCGCCGGGTCAAAACTTCGCTATATCTGTTTGCGGAGCCGGGCGACGGGAATACCCAGCATCTCGCGGTATTTGGCCACCGTGCGCCGGGCGATGCGGTAACCCTTGCCGTTGAGGATGTCCATCAGCGTCTCGTCCGTCAGCGGATGGCGCTTGTCCTCGTCGTCGATACACTCCTGCAGGATATTCTTGATCTCGTAACTCGACACCTCCTCGCCGCTGTCGGTCTGCATCGCCTCCGAGAAGAGCGACTTCAGAAGTATGATGCCGAACTGCGTCTGCACGTACTTGCTGTTCACCACGCGCGAGATGGTCGACACATCCAGCCCCGTGCGGTCGGCGATGTCCTTGAGGATCATCGGCCGCAGTTTCGACTTGTCGCCGTCCTTGAAATATTCCTGCTGGTAGTCCAGAATGGTCTGCATCGTACGCATAAGCGTATCGTGGCGCTGTTTGATGGCCGAGATGAACCATTTGGCCGAGTCGATCTTGTTCTTCACGAACTGGATCGCCTCCTTGTCCTTCTCGCGGACAAGGCCGTCGGCACCGACCATTTCGCGGATCATGTCCATATAGCGGCGGTTGACGCGCACCTCGGGGACGTTATACGAATTGAGCGACAGCTGGAAATGCCCGTCCTGATAGTCGAGGATGAAGTCGGGGATGATGTAGGGCGTCGTGTCGGTTCCGCCCTCGGCATAGAGGTTGCCGGGCTTGGGCGACAGGTGCCTGATCTCGGCGATGGCCTCGCGGAAATCGTCCTCGGAAACCTGCAGGCGCGACATCAGTTTTTCGTAATGCTTCTTGACAAACTCGTCGAAATAGGCAGTCAGTATCTTGCGCGCCAGCCGGCGGGGCCGCGAATTGACAGGGATCTGCGCCATTTGCAGCAACAGGCACTCCTGGAGATTGCGGGCGCCTATGCCGGCGGGTTCCAGTTCATGGATGATGCCGAGCAGTTTCTCCAGCTCCTCGGCCGAGGTCTCGATCCCGACCGTGAAGGCGATGTCGTCGGCCACGGACTCCAGGTCGCGGCGCAGGTAACCGTCCTCGTCGATGCTCCCGACCAGGTATACGGCCAGTTTCATCTCGCGCTCGGAAAGGTTGCGGAACCCCAGCTGCTCGATCAGGTACTCCTGCAACGACCGTCCCTCGGTCAGGAAGACCGGGCGCTGCTTGTCGTCCTTCGAGTAGTTATTGATACGGCTTTTATAGGAAGGGGTGTCGTCTTCACGCAAATACTCGTCGACCGAAATCTGCTGGGGCTGTTCCTCGTCCTCGGCAGCACGATCCTCTTCCTCCAGCACGATATTGTCTTCGATCTCCTGTTTGATACGCTGTTCGAGCTGCACGGTGGGCAGCTCCAGCAACTTGATCATCTGAATCTGCTGGGGCGAGAGCTTCTGCTGAAGCGACAGTACCTGTTTCTGATTAATAGCCATACTTTTTCCAAATTAAGAATTAGAGATTCCGAATTTGGTTTCTTCTTGGGGGTTAGTATACAACACAAACGGCCGCAGCCGGAAAATCGTATGGAAAAGCGGGATTTCGGGACTTGCGCCGCACAGCCCGGACAGGAAAATGCTCGAGTTCGGGTTATGCAGCCGGTACGAAACAGCCTTCCCAGGTGGTTTTAAAACTCGGCGTTCTTCGGCGTGCGCGGGAAAGGCTGCACGTCACGGATATTGGTCATGCCCGTCACGAAAAGCAGCAACCGGTCGAAGCCCAGGCCGAAGCCGGAGTGCGGGGCCGAACCCCAGCGGCGGGTATCCAAATACCACCAGAGTTCCTTTTCGTTCATACCGAGCTCCTGCACCCTTGCATGAAGCTCGCCGATTCCGGGGAATAATACGTCCATAGCGCGTACGGTCTTGCCGTCGTCGTTCTGCTTCATGTAGAAGGCCTTGATATCCTTGGGGTAGTTGATCAGGATGACCGGGCGCTTGAAATGCTCCTCCACGAGGTAACGCTCGTGCTCGGACTGCAGGTCGCACCCCCAGTCGCAGGGGAATTCGAACTTGCGGCCCGAAGCCTTCAGTATCTCGACGCCCTCGGTGTAGTCGAGGCGCTTGAAATCGTTGTGCAGCACGAAGTTCAGACGTTCCAGCAAACCCTTGTCCCACATCTTGTTCATGAACTCGAGGTCTTCGGCACAGTTATCCAGCGCATACCGGATCAGGTACTTGAGGAAATCCTCGGCCAGTTCCATGTTGTCTTCCAGTTCGTAGAAGGCAGCCTCGGGCTCGATCATCCAGAACTCCGACGCATGGCGCGGGGTGTTCGAGTTCTCGGCGCGGAACGTGGGGCCGAACGTATAGATACGTCCCAGCGACAGGGCCCCCAGTTCGCCTTCGAGCTGGCCCGAGACGGTCAGGTTGCACGACTTGCCGAAGAAATCCTGCGCATAGTCGACCTTGCCCTCATCGGTCTTGGGGACATCGTTCAGGTCGAGGGTCGTCACCTGGAACATGGCGCCCGCGCCCTCGCAGTCCGAAGCCGTGATGAGCGGCGTATGGAAATAATAGAAGCCCTGTTTGTTGAAATACTCGTGGATGGCATACGCCATGGCGTGGCGGATGCGCAACACGGCACCGAAGGTATTGGTTCGCGGACGCAGGTAGGCGATTTCGCGCAGGAACTCCAGCGAGTGCCCCTTCTTCTGGAGGGGATAGGTTTCGGGGTCGGCCGTGCCGTACACCTCGATCTTCGCGGCCTGCACCTCGACCCGCTGCCCCGACCCGAGCGACTCCACGAGCCGTCCGTCGACGCGGATGCAGGCACCCGTAGTGATGGGTTTGAGCTCTTCTTCGCCGAATTTCGAAAGATCGACGACCACCTGTATGTTCGCAACGCACGATCCGTCGTTCAGGGCGATGAACGCCACATTCTTGTTTCCGCGCTTGGTGCGCACCCATCCCTTGACGACAATGTCGGTGTCCACGACGCCCGACTTCAGAATTTCTACGATTCTCTGCGTTTTCATATGATCAATTTTATCTATGCCTTTAACGGCTCTTTTTCGAACTTACAAAGATATCCATTATTTGCGATTTGGCAAAAAAAAAGTACCTTTGCCTAACCTATATTAAGAACACACGCATGAAACGTACGATACTGCTGACGGCGGCCATCCTCTGCGCCGCAGGCACCCGGGCGCAGGAGGCATACGACCTGCTGATCCCCGAGCCCGAAACCCCGGTAGCGCTCCGCCCTGTCGAAGGGGGCCGCATTTACCGCACGGAGGTCATTCCCTACGACAAGCGCCATGACGCCGATGCCCGCAACTTAGCGGGCGCCGACGCATATATGGCCTACACGCCCGAACCGTTCGCCGCATCGGGCGACGCGGTTGCCGTCGGGCAGGTGGTCGAAATACCCTACGTGTGGACGGACGGGGTCGTCTACCTGCATCTGGAAAACATAGGCACGGCCTACACCCTCACGGTCAACGACAGCAAGGTGGCCGAAGTCGAAGACCCTTCGACGCCCGCCGAATTCGCATTGACGCCCTACATCCGCGAAGGCAAGAACGCCATCGCGCTGACGCTGCGCCGCAGTGCCGCCGACCGGATCAACGCCGTCCCCGCCTCGCGCAAGGCTTTCGAGAACTGTTACCTTTACACGCAGACCAAACGTTCGATCCGCGATTTCGAGATCGCGCTCGTGCCCGACTCGACACGCAAATTCGGCGTGCTGGAGCTGGCGATCGTCGCGCAGAACGGTTTCAACTACGACGAACCCGTGACCGTAGGCTACGACATCTACTCGCCGCAGGGCAAGCTGCTCGAGTTCAACATGCAGGAGGTCACGATTCCCGGACGTTCGACCGACACCGTGCGCTTCACGCCCTTCATCTACGGCACCAACGCCAACAAGTGGGAGCCGGGCGCCAAGAACCCGCCGCTCTACAAGGTGATGCTCTTCACGCGCCGCGACGGGGCTTACCGCGAATACATGCCGCTGAAGATCGGCTTCGGCAAGACGGAGCTCGTCGACGGGCGCCTCACGCGCTTCGACAAGGAGCTGAAACTGGTCAAGGCCGGGTACAACGCCGCTGCCGACCGCAAGACGACCCTCGCGGAGCTGAAAGCGCTCAAGGCCAAGGGCAATAATACGATATGCCCCGACTATCCGCAGCCGGGGTGGTTCTATGACCTGTGCGACGAGCTGGGGCTTTACGTCATCGACTGCGCCAACATCAACGCACCCGAAAAGCGTGACGACCGGAAGGTCGGCGGCACGCCGTCGAACGACCCGTCGCTGGCGGACGAATACCTCGAACGCGTGAAGGCGATGTACTACCGTTCGCGCAACCATTCGTGCGTCATCGCATTCGCGCTGGGCGGCGAATCGGGCAACGGATACAACATGTACAAAGCCTATGAGTGGCTCAAGTCGGTGGAGAAGTCGCGCCCGGTGATCTGTGCGGATGCCGACGGCGAGTGGAATTCGGATTTGTAGGCAATGACCGTCGAACTGATCGTCATAGGTAAAACCGATTCGAAGGAGATCGCAGCGCTGGTCGAGATGTACGCCCGGCGTGTGAATTTTTACTGCAAGTTCGCGGTCACGGCCCTGCCCGACGTCCGAAACACCAGGAACCTCACGGTAAAACAACAGCGTACGGCCGAAGGCGAGGCCATCCTGCGCCAGACAACGGACGGCGACTACGTCGTACTGCTCGACGAGCGGGGCGAGGAGATGCGCTCGGTGGAATTCGCCTACTGGCTTCAGAAACGGATGAACAGCGGCGTGAAACGCCTGGTACTGGTGATCGGCGGCCCCTACGGATTCTCGGACGAGGTTTACAGGCGCGCCGATGCGAAACTGTCGCTCTCGCGCATGACCTTCTCGCACCAGATCGTGCGGGCGATCTTCGCCGAACAGATATACCGGGCCTTCACCATCCTCAACAACGAACCCTACCACCACGAATAGAACGATGCAGCAGCGCCCCGCCATAGCCGTCGTAGCCCCCAACGTCCTGATGGGCGTCGGGCTGAAAGCCATCCTGGAAAAGATCATCCCGATGGCCGACGTGGAGCTTTTCGGCGATTTCGAAACATTCGCGCAGGCAACCCCGGAACGGTTCTTCCACTTCTTCGTCGCGGCACAGCTGTTCGTCACGCACAGTTCGTATTTCCGCCCGCTGCGCCACAAGACGATCCTGCTTTGCAACGGGCAGCCGCAGCCGGCCTATGCGGACATGCACAGAATCGACGTCTGCACCAGCGAAGAGACCGTCGTACGCGATATCCTGCGTATGCACCACGGGGCGCACCACCACGAGCACGACATCGCAGGCGCCGCTCACCCCGCAATCGCACAGCTCTCGGGACGCGAAGCCGAGGTACTGGCCCTCATCGCCCGGGGCTATATGAACAAGGAGATCGCCGACCGCCTGCAAATCGGGCTGACGACGGTCATCTCCCACCGCCGCAACATCATGGAAAAGCTGGGCATTCGCTCGGTGGCCGGGCTGGCAATCTACGCCATGACGGCCGGATATGTCGCGGGCGACGAACTCTGAGCGCCTCCTCACAAATTAGGATTGCAGCTTCCGAAATAATTCCGTTACTTTGCAGTTGAATTAAACGTCTTATCGTGCACCGCAAACAACTGTTCATAGCACTCCTGCTGCTGCCGCTCCTGTCGGCTGCCGCGGGGAGGCATTCGTCTGCGCCACTCCCGGCAGCGGAAACCGCGGCGGTACGTGCGGCTGCCCAAGGACAGGCGGAAACGGAAGTACAGGCCGGGGCGGCAGAGCAGGCGACAACCGCAGGACAGGCCGTAAACGGAGGCTCCGCGGGAATCGGGGGACAAGCAGGAAACGCAGGGCAGGCCACGTTCGGGAAATACCCGGCGACCGAAGACAATTCGACAGCCGAAGCGACCACAGACGCGGGCGAGGCCGACCCCGCGGGCGTCGACACGGTGATCGTGGTGGACAAGGTACAGGTAACGGCCATCAAACAGGGCATGGTGCTGCGCTCGCAGCCCGTGGCGGCAGCCATCGTCGGCAGCCGCGCCATCGAACGGGGGCATGTCGACGCCCTGAAAAACCTCTCGCAGAACGTCCCCAACTTCTACGTCCCCGACTACGGGTCGCGCATGACCTCGTCGATCTACGTCCGCGGGCTCGGGGCACGGATCGACCAGCCGGTCATGGGGCTCAACATCGACAACGTTCCGGTGCTGAACAAGGACAATTACGACATGGAACTGGCCGACGCCGAGCGCATCGAAGTGCTGCGGGGGCCGCAGTCGACGCTCTACGGACGCAACACGATGGGCGGGGTCATCAACGTATACACGCTCTCGCCGCTCGCGTACGAGGGTATCCGCCTGAGCGCCGAATACGGCAGCGGCGACAGCTACCGGTTCAGGGCTTCGTCCTATTACAGGATAAACCCCGACCTGGGCATGGCCGTAACGGGCTATTATACGCATACGGGCGGATTCTTCGAGAACCTCGCAACAGGCGAGAAATGCGACTGGGAGCGGATGGGCGGCGGACGCTGGAAGGCGCAGTGGCGCAACCGTGCGGGGCTGCGGATCGACAATACGCTGTCGTTCTCGGTGCTCGAGCAGGGCGGGTATCCCTATGCCTACGTCGGCGAGGAGATCGTGCACAACGGGCAGACGGTCATCCGCCCGGGCGAGATCCGCTACAACGACCCGTGCTCCTACCGCCGCACGACCCTCAGCGACGGGCTCACGGTACGCTACGACGCCGGCAGTTTCTCGGTGGCCTCGATCACCAGCTACCAGTATTCCGACGACGAGATGATCCTCGACCAGGATTTCCTGCCCCTTTCGTATTTCACGCTCAAACAGGCGCGTACGGAACACGCCCTCACCGAGGACATCGTATTCCGCTCGCACGAGCAGGGGGCGTACCGCTGGCTGCTGGGCGCATTCGGATTCTACCGCCACGGCACGATGAACGCCCCGGTGCATTTCAAGCAGACCGGCATCGAGGAGCTGATCCTCAAGAACGCCAACGAACACGACCCGCAATACACCTACGACGCATGGGACAACGACGAGCTGCTGCTGGGCAGCCGCTTCCGCAACCCCTCGGCAGGCGGGGCGCTCTATCACGAATCGAACTACACGGCCGGGCGCTGGCGCTTCACCGCGGGCCTGCGCTTCGACTACGAACACACCCGCCTGCGCTACCGCAGCTCCACGCAGACCGGCTACACGGCGACCAACCGCGTGAGCGGCACGACGGGGCACTACCCCCTGTCGATCGACATCCGCAATACGCTCAAGCGGAATTTCACCGAAGTACTGCCGAAATTTTCGGTGCTCTATGCCTTCGACGAGATCCACAACCTCTACGTTTCGGTGGCCAAAGGGTACAAGGCCGGCGGGTTCAACACGCAGATGTTCTCCGACGTACTCCAGCAGAAGATGATGAACGAAATGGGGTTCGGGACGGTCTACGACGCGGATAAAGTCGTGAGCTACGAACCCGAATACAGTTGGAACTACGAATTGGGCGGGCACTTTTCGTGCATGGAAGGCGCCGTGCGGGGCGATTTCGCACTCTTCTACATCGACTGCCGCGACCAGCAGCTCACGATCTTCCCCGAGGGGACGACTACCGGGCGCATGATGACCAATGCCGGACGCACGCGCAGCTTCGGCGGCGAGTTGTCGCTGCAGGTATCGCCGTGGCAGAACCTCGACATCAATGCGGCCTATGGATACACAAATGCCAAATTCGTCCGTTATAACGACGGGAAAACCGATTACAAGGGCAACTACCTGCCCTACGCGCCGCAGCATACGCTGTCCGCAAATGGGGCGTGGACGATCCCCACGGGGGTGCAGTGGCTCGGAAATATCGTCCTGCAGGCCGGTGTCCGCTGCGCGGGGCGCATCTGGTGGAACGAGGAGAATTCGCTCTCGCAGCCATTTTATGCGCTGGTCGAAGCCTCCCTGCGTTTCGAACAGAAACACTATTCGGTCGACATATGGGGGCGCAACCTCGCGGACGCGGGTTACAACGTATTTTATTTCAAGTCCATCGGCAACGAATTCGTACAGCGCGGACGTCCCAGGACATTCGGCATAACACTGAATATTAACCTATAACGACAATAAAACAATGAAAAAACTCCTTATCCTGCTCGCCCTCGCGGCCTGTGCGGCATGCAACACCGAAGACGACAACGATAACCGGCAGACAGCCACTTTCGGGGGCACGCTCACCATTACCAGCAACCAGACCCCGTCGGCGACACCCTTTGTGACAAACAACATAAGTTTCGAACTTACGGAAGACAACAGCGGCCTATTCAAGCTCACGATGTACAACGTGCGTTTCGCGCAGTCCATGCCGATGTCACTCAATATCGTTATCCCCGAACTGAAATACGAGGACTCGGACGGCGACGGCATCTACGAACTAACGAGCACGGCCGATCCGATCATCCCCTACATCGGCGGCAAACCGTATTACGACCCGCAAACCGGCAAGGGATTCGCAATCCCGATGTTCACCGGCAGGCTCGCCAACGGCGTCCTGGAGGTGATCTTCCCCTGCCGCAACGCGAAGATTCCCGTGGGCGACGAGACACTCGACCACAAGGCCGTGTACAAGGGAACGATTCTTTTGTAACTTTGCACCGAAAAACGTAACGATATGAAGGCAGAATACAAACCATTCGTAGACGAGCTCATCGAGCTCTGCATCAAGGAGGACATCGGCGACGGCGACCACACGTCGCTCTCGTGCATCCCCTCCGACGAACACGGCCGCATGCGCCTGCTGTGCAAGCAGGAGGGAATCATCGCCGGCATCGAGATCGCGCAGGTCGTATTCCACCGTCTCGACCCGGAGATGGAATTCGAGCAGGTACTCAGCGACGGCGACCGCGTGAAGCCCGGCGACGTGGCGTTCTACGTCTCGGGACGCCTGCGCTCGCTGCTGCAGGCCGAACGCATCATCCTCAACATCATGCAGCGCATGAGCGGCGTGGCTACGCAGACCGCCGTTTACGTCGACCGCCTCGCAGGGCTGCATACCCGGGTGCTCGACACGCGCAAGACCACGCCCGGCATGCGCGTGCTGGACAAGATGGCCGTGAAGATCGGCGGCGGCGAGAACCACCGCATGGGACTTTTCGACATGATCCTGCTGAAGGACAACCACATCGACTTCGCGGGCGGCATCCGCAAAGCCATCCACGGCGCCCGCGAGTACCTCCGGGCCAAGGGCAAGGATATTCCCATCGAGTGCGAAGTACGTTCGCTGGAGGACATCGACGAGGTGTTCGCCGCGGGCGGCGTCGACCGCATCATGTTCGACAATTTCACGCCCGCAATGACCCGCGAGGCCGTGCAGAAAGTCGCAGGCCGCTGCGAGACCGAATCGAGCGGCGGCATCACGCTCTCGACGATGCGCGACTACGCCGAATGCGGCGTCGACTTCATCTCGGTCGGTGCCCTGACGCACCAGATCAAGTCGCTCGACATGTCGCTCAAGGCCTGCGAATAACCCAGACGCCCTGTCGTCACCGAATCATACGGACAACGGTTAATTCATGAAACGCCTGCTCCATACCCCGCTGGCCCTGTTACTGCGGCGCATCGTACTGCTCTATGCGGTACTGATGCTCTGCCGCGTGGTCTTTTATCTCTACAACGCACAGTTGCTGGGGACGATCGGCCGGGGTGAGTTGTGGCAGCTGCTCGCCGGCTCACTCAAATTCGACACGGTATCGGTCATCTATGCCAACGGGGTATTCATCCTGCTGGCGTTGCTGCCCCTGCATGTGCGCGAACGCGGCTGGTACCGCAAACTGATGTACTGGTACTACGTGGCGGTGAATGCCGTGCTGGTCGTGGCGGTCAACATGTCCGACTGCGTCTATTTCCGTTACACGCAGAAACGCTTCACGGCCGACGAGGTATTCTTCGCCGACAACAGCAATTCGGTACAACTCGTCGGTAAGTTCATGGCCGAAAACTGGTACCTGGTACTCGTCGCCGCAGCCCTCGTGGCGCTGCTGGCATGGGGTTACGGCCGCAAGGTGCGCGAGGAGAGCCTGCTGAGCCGCGGCTGGGCCTACTATGTCGGAAGCACGGTGATCTTCGCCACAGGCGCAGGGCTCTCGATCGCAGGCATGCGCGGCGGCATGACCCGCATGACACGGCCGATCACCCTTTCGAACGCCACCCTCTATACCGACGACAGCGGCAAGGCGAACCTCATCCTGAGCAACCCGTTCTGCATCCTGCGGACGATCGGCAACGCGGGAAGCATCAATTACAAAAAATATTTCACCCCCGAAGAGCTGCCGCAGCATTTCACGCCCGTGCACCAGCCCGCAGACAGTGCGGCGGTGAACCTGGCAGGGCGCAACGTCATGGTCTTCATCATGGAGAGCATGTCGGCCGAGCATTCGGCCTATCTGATGCCGGAGGTTTATGCCGGTCGGGAAACCAAGGGCTTCACGCCGTTCCTCGACTCGCTGATGCGCGGCGGCCTCTGTTTCAAACGCATGTATGCCAACGGCACGCGCTCGATACAGGCCATGCCCTCGGTGCTGGGCAGCATCCCTTCGTTCCGGACGCCGTTCGTACTGATGCCGCAATCGCTCGGTGAAAGCCGGCAGTTGCCGGCCATACTCCGCGGGAGGGGGTATTCGACGGCATTCTTCTGCGGGTCGGAACACGGCTCGATGGGATTCGGGGCATACGCCCGCTCGGCAGGCGTCGAACGGCTCGTCAGCCGCGAAGACTACGAAGACAGGCACGGCAAGGGTGATTTCGACGGTTACTGGGGCATTTGGGACGAACCGTTCCTGCAATTCACCGGCGAGGAGCTCTCCCGGACACCGGAGCCTTTCTTCGCCACGCTGTTCACCCTCTCGTCGCACCACCCGTTCGTCGTCCCGGCACAATACGAGGACAAACTCCCGGCCGGTTACACGAAACTGCACAAGGGAGTAGCCTATGTCGACAATGCCTTCCGGCTCTTCTTCGAGCGCTTCGGAAGCGAAGAATGGTTCCGCCGCACGATATTCGTATTCGTAGCCGACCATGTGTCCTCCGAAAAATTCGCCGCCGAAACCCGCAGCTATCCGGGCAACTACCATATCATCGGCTTCATGTATACCCCCGACGGCGCCTTGCGGGGCCAGGTCGGAGAGGTCGTGCAGCAGCTCGACATCATGCCCACGCTCCTAGGGCTGCTGGGCAATACGGAGTCCTATTTCGCATTCGGCCGCGACGTGCTGAACGAACCGCAGCGACAGCAGTGGTCGGTGAGCTGGGACGGGGCGTTCCAGGCCGTGACGAACGACGGCACGATCCGCTTCGACGACGCGCAGGACAAACCGGAAGCGTCGGGCGCAGGGGACTCCCTCCTGCAGGATTTCCGCGCCCTTGTCCAGCAATACTATTCCCACGCAGAAAAAAAGAGTTACATCGTCCATGATTGAATTCAAACCCGTGCGCCTCGAGGATAAACAGACCATCGAGCGCTATACCATGCCTTCGGGCATCTACAACTGCGACCTCGCATTCGCCAACATGTACTGCTGGCAGGCGATGTACCACAGTGCCTGGGCCGTGATCGACGGCTTCCTGGTGATCCGCTTCCAGATCGGGGGCGGGGAGAAGATCGGGTACATGCAACCCGTCGGCGAAGGGGATTTCGCCCGGATCATCCCCGCCCTGCGCGAAGATGCCCATGCGCACGGACAGCGGCTGCGCATCATCGGGCTTACGGACGAGGGGCGCGAGATGGTTCGCAACATGCACGCCGGGCTGTTCGCGTTCGAATCCGACCGCGGGATGGAAGATTACGTTTACAACGCCGACGACCTGCGCAACCTCACGGGACGCAGGTACCAGCCCAAACGCAACCACATCAACCGTTTCATGGCGGAATACCCCGATTTCCGGTACGAGCAACTCACGCGCGAGCGGTTCGGGGAGTGCATGCAGCTCGAACGCGAATGGCGCCGGGCCCACGAAGGGCACACCTCGGAACTGTGCGCCGAACAGCGGGCCATGCAGCGGGCTTTCGAACATTTCGAAGAACTGGAAATGATCGGCGGCTGTATCTACGTAGGCGACAAACTGATCGCGTTCACATACGGTTCGGCGGTCAACGACCATACGTTCGACACGCATGTCGAGAAGGCGGACACCGACTACGACGGCGCCTTCACGATCATCAACAAACTCTTCGCACAGCACCTTCCCGCGCGTTTCACGATGATAAACCGCGAGGAAGACCTCGGGATCGACGGGTTGCGCCAGTCGAAGCTCTCCTACCACCCCGCCGTCATCCAGCACAAATATGCGGCCATCCACCTGCACCCGGACGAAATCGCCTGCAAGGAACTTTGGACGGCGGCATTCGGCGACGACGAACAATTCGTCGACTCGTTCCTGATGCGCTATTACAGCCGCCGCAGGATGCTGACGGCCGAATGCGAAGGGCGTACGGCGGCCATGCTCCACATGCTGCCGTTCGAGAGCGAGCTGGGACGGTCGACCTACATCTACGGCGTAGCGACAGCGCCCGAATTCCGCCGCAGGGGACTGGCCGGCAAGCTGATACGCGAAGCGATGCGGCTCATCGGCGAGCAGGGCGACGAGGCGGCCTTCCTGATCCCGAGCGAGGAGTGGCTGCACGGGTTCTATGCAAAATACGGCTTCGAAGGCGCCGTCCCGGTGACATTCTCATCGCAAGACGGCTTCGATTTCGGGACGGGCGACGCCTCGAAAGACAGGGCCATGGTCTGGCGGCGAGCCCCCGGGGCTCCGCTGCCCGAGGCACTGCACTGCTCTTACGCCAAGAGGTAGTACCGCCCTGCTGCGCCGCAACGCAAGGTGCGATATCGCACCCACGACAAGAAAGCCGCAGACTTTACAGTCTGCGGCTTTCCGTTTTGCATATCGTCACTTAAAGTCGTCAGTATATGGTTCCGCCGTTCACTTCGGTCGTAGTCCAGGGAACCTCCTTCACCGAAGAGATGACAGCCTCCTGGCCGATGACCGTCAACGTAATTTCGTATTCCACGCCAGCCAGCAGCGACGGCATGGTATCAGCCGTAATGCTTGTTGTGAATTCTTCGCCGTCGATCGTGCAGGTCACGGCAAGGGTAGGCTTAGCGGCCATAGGCACGACAAGCGCCTTTTCGCCGGCGGCCAGGGTAAGCGCCCCCGTCGCCGTGCCGGCCGGATCCACCGTGCCGGCTACCATATCGAGCGTGCCGGTCGCATAGATTCCACCGGTAATCTGCACCTGAGTAAGATTGGCAGCACCCGTGTATCCATTGCCGGCCGTTGCCAGGAAAGAGAGTTTGGAATAGGCGTGCTTCATCTCGACGGCAACAGCTCCCGCATTGGCAGCATTGACAGGCTGGGGCTGGTAGATCAAATCCTGTGCGGCCGCATCCTTTTGCGCCGTCAGCGTATATTCGGCACCACTGGCAGAAGTAGTCACCGCCAGAGCCGAAGGCGCCCATGCCACCAGCGTACCGCCCGTGCGATCCACCAAGATGGGATCGCCATCGACAGTCCATGCATCGGCATTAAATTTCACCAGTTTCGTTGCAGCAGTAACGCCGGGAATAAAAACATTGAAATCGGCTGCATACGGTTTCGCCTCGGCACGCGTAACGACATCGAGTGCCGTCACACCTACGAACTGTACAGGCGCGATTTCAGGCTGGGGGGGGGGTAACTTCGTCCTGTTTATCGCAAGAACAGAAAACGGCCGAAGCCATGGCTGCAGCAGCTGCCGCATAGTAAAAAAGTTTCATTTAGATAGTTTATTAAATTGTTATACATTTTTTGGACGGCCTGCAACCCGCTCAAACGAATTCAACCGACAGCCCCAATTATCCTCTCTTACAGAACGTAATTATTCACATTACACCAAATTGTTCACACTTCATCACACAATTTCGTTCATTAATGATATTCAAAGTTAAATAAAAACCGCATCATTGCACCATATGAACCGAATAAGCCTACACAAAAAGCATTTTTGTATACCTATTCGAGCTTTCATATATAGTCCATGGGCGTATCTGTATACAAGCATCCTGAAAATCGACATCAGAGGAGCCCTAACCCGGCAAAATGCCGGACATGCATTGCTCGAAGCAGGCCGCAGAAAAACCGCCGCCCTCCCCCAACGGCGAAGGCCGGGAAAAGGCAAGGCACTAAAAAACCCGAAGTTTTCACTTCGGGTTTTGCGGGGGAGGGCACCGGAGGCGAACAACGTCCGGGGCAGGCGATTCGGGGCTATTTCCGCGCGATACGCCGCAGGAAGCACTCGATCGTATTCTCCATCAGGCAGCAGATCGTCATCGGCCCCACGCCGCCGGGAACAGGGGTGATGACCGACGCCTTGGGCTCGATGGCGGCGAAATCGACGTCACCGCACAGCTTGCCGGTTTCGGGATCGCGGTTGACACCCACGTCGATCACCACGGCCCCGTCACGCACCATATCCGCCGTTACGAACTTCGGGCGGCCGATCGCCACGACCAGGATGTCGGCGCGGCGCGTCACCTCGCCCAGGTTACGCGTACGGCTGTGCGCCATGGTCACGGTGGCATTGGCATCCAACAGCAATTTCGAGACGGGAAGCCCGACGATATTGCTGCGGCCGATCACCACGGCCTCCTTGCCGGCGATCTCCACGCCCGCAGCCCGCAGCATCTTGAGGATACCTTTCGGCGTACAGGGCAGCGTACAGGGCTGTTTCTGCCACAAAGCCGCCACATTGAGGGGATGGAAGCCGTCGACATCCTTCTCCTTGTCGATCGCGGCGATCACCTTGTCCGCGTCGATATGCTTGGGCAGGGGCAGCTGCACCAGGATTCCGTCGACGCCTTCGTCGGCATTCAGGTCGGCGATGATGCCGAGCAACTCGGCCTCGCAGACCGACTCCGGCTTGCGGATCGTCGTATTGCGGATGCCGACTTCGGCCGAGGCCTTAGCCTTGCCCGTCACATAGGAGACGCTGCCCGGGTCTTCGCCCACGAGGATTACGACCAGATGCGGCACGCGTCCGTATTTCGCGCCGAAAGTAGCCACTTCGGCGGCCATTTCGGCCTTGAGTTTTGCTGAGAGTTCTTTTCCGCTGATAACCATACCTTATATATAACTAATTTTCAAATGCCCAATGTCCGATGTCGGTGCGGTGGAAGAGGTTGTCGCATCCGATGCGTGCGACATCCCGCAGCGCATTGGCGCGTGCCTCGGCGAGCGTGGCTCCTTTGCCCACGACGAACAGCACGCGGCCGCCCGAGGTGAGGATGCGGCTGCCGTCGGCCTTCGTCCCCATGTGGTAAAGGGCGCCTTCCACCCGGTCGAGCCCCTTGATCTCGCAGCCCTTTTCATAGGCTCCGGGATAGCCTTTCGATGCGAGCACGATGCCGAGCGTGGCGAAATCGTGCCATACGAGCTGCGTATCGCCGCCGTCGGCCACAGCGCAGAAGATATCCACGATGTCGCTTTTCAGGCGCGGCAGCACGACCTCGGTTTCGGGGTCGCCGAAACGGGCGTTGAATTCGATGACCTTGATCCCTTGCGGGGTCTTCATCAGGCCTCCGTAAAGCACGCCTTCGAACGGGCAGCCCTCGGCGACCATCGCGTCGGCGGTCGGTTGCAACACCTTCTCGAGCGCATAGCGTTCATCCTCGGCCGTAATGAACGGCAGGGGCGAATATGCGCCCATACCGCCCGTATTGGGCCCCTTGTCGCCGTCGAATGCCCGCTTGTGATCCTGCGCCAGCACCATCGGCCATACCTTATGCCCGGAGACGAAGCACATGAACGAAAATTCAGGCCCCGTGAGGAAATCCTCGACGACGACCTTGCCCGCGCCGAATTTGTCGTCGAGCAACATGTCCTTCAGGGCGGCATCGGCCTCCTCCATCGTCTCGGCGATCACCACGCCCTTGCCCGCGGCCAGCCCGTCGTATTTCAGCACAGCAGGCAGCGGACGCGAAGCGACATAGTCCATCGCCGCGGCATAATCGGTGAAGGCCCGGTAACCGGCCGTCGGAATGGCGTATTTGGCCATCAGGTCTTTGGCGAACTCCTTGCTCGACTCGATACGCGCGGCAGCCTTCGTAGGGCCGAAAGCCCGCAGCCCGGCGGCCTTGAACACATCGACCACACCCGCCGCCAACGCCACCTCGGGGCCGACGACCGTAAGACCGATGCCGTTCTGCGCCGCAAAATCGCGCAGCCGCTCCACCTCCGTCTCGCGGATAGCCACGCACTCGGCCTGCGCCGTAATACCCGCATTGCCGGGGGCGCAAAATATCTTCTCCACCTGGGGCGAGCGCGACAGCGCATCCACAATTGCATGTTCACGGCCACCGCCGCCAATAACCAAAACTTTCATACGAATACGAATTAATAGTTTTCACCGCCGTTATGCCGCCGGACGATTTATGCACGGCCTACCGCCGCTCACAAGTCCGGCACTCTCCCCAAGCCCCTCCCTCGGGAGAGGCTTGTCGCAGCGGCAAAAGTTTTTATTTATACCGTCCGATTTCCGATCGCCACGGAAGCGGATTTCACCTTGGCGAAGTCCGGTTCGGGCGGGGCACAGCATCCTGTTTCCCGCCCGAAGCGGGCACAGCGAGACGAAAGGTGCCGCGATAATCGAAAATCAATGTTTGAAATGGCGCTCGCCCGTGAATACCATGGCGATGCCCTTCTCGTCGGCCTTCCGGATCGAGTCCTCGTCACGTACCGAACCGCCCGGCTGCACGATGGCCGTCACGCCGTATTCGGCAGCCAGCGTCACGCAGTCGTCGAAGGGGAAGAAGCCGTCCGAAGCCAGCACCAGCCCTTCGGTGACGCCGGCGGCATGCGCCTGCCGGAGGGCGATCTCGGCCGAGCCGATGCGGTTCATCTGCCCGGCGCCCACGCCCAGCGTACGGCCATCCCTGACGGCGACGATGGCGTTCGACTTAACGTGCTTGACGATATGCCAGCCGAAATTCAGGTCGTCCATCTGTGCCGCGGCAGGTTTTGCCTTCGTCACGCACATATCGGCCGTGACGGTTTTCGTCACCACGTCAAGCTCCTGCACCAGCAGGCCGCCATTGACGCTGACATATTGCTTGGGGTCGACGGCCCCCTGCTGCATATCGACCTCCAGCAGCCGCAGGTTTTTCTTCGTGCAGAGCACTTCGAGCGCCCCTTCGTCGAATTTCGGCGCCATGATGATCTCGAGGAAAATCGGTTTCATCAACACGGCCGCCTCGCGCGTTACGGTGCGGTTCGTGGCGACGATACCCCCGAAGATCGACACCTTGTCGGCCTCATAAGCCTTCGTCCAGGCATCCACGACATCCTTGCCGACGGCAGCACCACAGGGATTCATATGTTTGAGCCCCACGCAGAACGGCTCATCGAACTCGCGGACGATGCACAGCGCGGCATTGGCATCCTGGATATTGTTGTACGACAACTCCTTGCCGTTGAGCTGGCGGGCAAAAGCCAGCGAATAAGGCACCTCTTTCTCCTCACGGTAGAACTTGGCCGACTGGTGGGGGTTCTCCCCGTAGCGCAGCGACTGCACGAGGTCGAATTCAAGGAACAGCTTCTCGTTAAGCCCGGCCTGTGCACGCATATAGGCCGCGATCATCGCATCGTACTCAGCCGTATGGGTGTATGCTTTGGCCGAAAGTTTCAGGCGCGTAGCCTTTTCCGTATTGCCGCCGGCACGGATTTCACCGAGCACCTGCTCATAGTCCGCAGGGTCGCAGACCACCGTGACGTCGGCCCAGTTCTTGGCCGCAGAACGCAGCATCGAAGGGCCGCCGATGTCGATGTTCTCGATGGCGTCCTCCATCTTCACATCGGGTTTGGCAATGGTCTGGCGGAACGGGTAGAGGTTCACGCAGACCATGTCGATAAATTCAATATCGTTGTCTTTCAGGGATTTAAGGTGTTCGGGATCGTCGCGTCGCGCCAGCAGGCCGCCGTGCACGTTGGGGTGCAGGGTCTTAACGCGGCCGTCGCAGATCTCGGGAAAGCCCGTCACGTCGCTGATGTTGATAACCTCGACCCCGCTGTCGGAGAGCAGTTTCATCGTGCCGCCCGTGGCGATCACCTCCCAGCCCAAGGCACGCAGGCCCTTGGCGAAATCAACGACACCCGTTTTGTCGCTGACACTGATTAATGCACGCATATCGTTATTGTTCCTTTAATAATTTATTAATCGTTTCTATATAAAGCGGATATTCCACCGCATGAATCCGGGCTTCCAGCTCGGCGATGTCGTCGCCGTCGTACCCGAACGCCCGCTGGGAGACGATCTTCCCGCCGTCGAGCGTCGCATCGACATAATGGATCGTCACCCCGAAGACCTTGACGCCGTATTCCAGCGCCTGTTCGATGGCATGTGCCCCGCGGAATGCCGGCAGCAGCGAAGGGTGGATGTTGACGATCCGTCCGCCGTAAGCCCCCAGCAGCACGTCGCCGACGATACGCATGTACCCCGCCAAGCAGACCAGCTCCACGCCGGCTTGGTCGAGCCGCCGCACGATCTCGCGCTCGTAGTCGGCCTTCGAGGCATACTCTTTCGGGGCGAATACGAATGCCTCGACCCCGTGCCCCGCAGCCCGCTGCACAACCCCGGCGCCGGGTTTGTCGCAGACCATCAGCACCACCCGGGCCGGGATCTCCCCCCGCTCGCAAGCCGTGGCGATGGCCTCGAAGTTCGTGCCGCTGCCGCTGGCAAAGACCGCAAGGCGTCGCACGGCCTTAGCGGATTACGACACCCTCGGTGTCCGTGACACGTCCGATGACGGCCGCCTTCTCGCCCTGCTCCGCAAGGATGGCGATGGCTTTCTCTGCCTGCGACGCATCGAGGGCGATGACCATGCCGATGCCCATGTTGAAAATGTTGAACATCTCGCGGTGGGCCACCTTGCCGTATTTCTCGAGGAAGCGGAACACGGGCAGAATCTCCCAAGTGCCCTCCTCGATCTCGAGCCCCTGCCCTTCGTGCAGAATGCGGGGGATATTTTCGTCGAACCCTCCGCCCGTGATATGGCTGATGCCGTGTACGTCGCAGCTGCGGATCACTTCGAACACCTGCTTCACGTAGATCTTCGTCGGGGTGAGCAGCACTTCGCCCAGCAGTTTGTTCGACAACTCGGGATAGACCTTGTGCAGATCCAGGCAGTTATCCGCAAGAATCTTACGCACGAGGCTGAAGCCGTTGGAGTGCACGCCGCTCGAGGCGATGCCCACCAGCACATCGCCGGCCCTGACCTTCGATCCGTCGATGAGCTTCGATTTCTCGACCACGCCGACCGTGAAACCGGCGATGTCGTACTCGCCCTCGGAGTACATGCCCGGCATTTCGGCCGTCTCGCCGCCGACCAGCGCACAACCCGCCTGGCGGCAGCCGTCGGCAACGCCACTCACGATGGCTTCGATCTTCTGGGGTTCGTTATGGCCTACGGCGACATAGTCGAGGAACACCAAGGGCTCGGCACCCTGCGCCAGCACGTCGTTGACGCACATGGCCACGGCATCGACGCCGATCGTGTCGTGCTTGTCCATCTCGAACGCCAGCTTGAGCTTCGTGCCCACGCCGTCGGTACCGCTCACCAGCACCGGCTCCTTCACGTTCAGCGCCGAGAGGTCGAACATGCCTCCGAATGCACCGATATTGCCCATCACGCCCAGGCGCGAGGTCGATGCCACGTGTTTCTTGATGCGCCGCACCACTTCGTATCCAGCCTCGAGGTTCACACCGGCCTTCTCATAACTCTGTGCCATTATAATCTTCCTTTTAAAGTAGTCCTTAACATTTTACGTCTTTGTTCACCTCATCGACCGACTGGTACAACGCCGTGGGATAGTGCCCCGTGAAGCAGGCCATGCACAAATCCTTGCGGTTCCCCGCCCTGAGCAGCGCCCCGGGCGACAGGAACGCCAGCGAATCGGCGCATATCTCCTCGCGGACACCGTCCACCTCCTTGCGCGCCGAGATCAGCTCGTCGCGGGTCGAGGTATCCACCCCGTAGAAGCAGGGGTGCGTCATCGGGGGACTGGCAATGCGCACGTGCACCTCGGTGGCCCCCGCCTCCTTGAGCATCGTGACGATGCGGCGCGAGGTCGTACCGCGCACGATCGAATCGTCGACCAGCACCACGCGCTTGCCCTTGACGATCGTCCGCACGGCCGAGAGCTTCATGCGCACCCCTTTCTCGCGCAGCTCCTGCGAAGGCTGGATGAACGTACGGCCGATGTACTTGTTCTTGATAAGCCCCATTTCATACGGCAGGCCGCTCGCCTCGGCATAGCCCATCGCGGCGCTGAGGCTCGAGTCGGGAACCCCGACCACGATGTCCGCCTCGGCAGGCGCCTCGCCGAAGAGCAGGCGCCCCGACTCCTTGCGGTAGGCATGGACGTTGCACCCTTCGATGTCACTGTCGGGACGTGCAAAGTAGATATACTCCATCGAGCACATCTCGCAACGCTTATACTGCGAGAAATCGCGGCTCCGGATGCCCTCGCTGTCGATCGTGACGATCTCGCCCGGCTCGACGTCGCGGACGAACTCCGCACCCAGCACGTCGAAGGCACAGGTTTCGCTCGACACGACATAGCCGTCGCCCAGCCGGCCGATCGACAGCGGCCGCAGGCCGTATTTGTCACGGCAGGCATAGATGCGATTGGCGGTCATGATCAGGAATGCAAAAGCCCCCTCGATCATGTTCAGCGCGTCGATGATCGAATAGATGCGCGGACGGTCGTGATACTTGGTCTCCTTCTTGATCAGGTGCGCCAGGATTTCGCTGTCCGAGGTCGACTGGAACAGGCTCCCCTTGTTCTCGAGGTAAATACGCAGCAGCGCCGAATTGACGATATTGCCGTTGTGCGCCAGCGCGAAATCGCCCGTGTTGTGGCGGAAAAGGAACGGTTGCACGTTCTCGATGCCACCACCGCCGGCGGTGGTATAGCGCACATGCCCGATGGCCATGTCGCCCTTGAGCGTCGAGAGGTTTCCCTCGCCGAACACCTCGGTCACCAGGCCGCCGCCCTTGATGCGGCGGAACGTCGCGTCCCGGTCGACGGTCACGATACCGGCACCCTCCTGTCCGCGGTGCTGCAAGGCATGCAGGCCATAGTAGGTCAGCGACGCTGCGTCCTTGACTCCGAAGACGCCGAACACCCCGCACTCCTCATGCAACTCGCGGTCGCTAATCTGCCCCATCACCATTACCCGACGATTTTCTGCAAACGTGCCAAAATCTCCTCGTAAGCCTCGCGCACCTTGCCCAGGTCACGACGGAAACGGTCTTTGTCGAGTTTCTCGTTGGTCGTCATGTCCCACAGGCGGCAGGTGTCGGGCGACACCTCGTCGGCGAGCACGATCTCCCCGTCCGACGTACGGCCGAACTCGATCTTGAAGTCCACGAGTTTGATGTTCATCTTGGCGAAAAGGTTGCGCAGGATCTCGTTGATACGCGAGGTCATGGCGTAGATCAGTTCGAGTTCCTCGTAGGTCACGGCACCCAATGCCACGGCGTGGTGGTCGTTGATCAGCGGGTCGCCCAGCTCGTCCTTCTTGTAGCAGATGTCGTAGATGACGTTCGACGGCTGCGTACCCTCCTCGATACCGAGGCGCTGGGCCATCGAACCGGCGATGACATTGCGCACGATCACCTCCAGCGGGATGATCGTCACCCGGCGGCACACCTGGTCGCGGTCGTTGATCGTCTCGATATAGTGGGTCTTGACACCCGACTTCTGAAGCTCCTTGAAAATCAGGGTCGAGATGGCGTTGTTCAGCACGCCCTTGTTTTCGATCGTGGCTTTCTTGATGTTGTTGAAAGCCGTTGCCGCATCCTTGTAGTGGATGATGATCTTGTCGGGATCGTCG
>ERZ1106950.912-NODE-912-length-23293-cov-7.973277_pt1 | contig 23293 bp, 21 predicted proteins | sample MGYA00403675_ERZ1106950 | MGnify/ENA primary metagenome ERZ1106950 (study PRJEB35170, sample SAMEA104062410) | human gut metagenome | biome: human gut; feature: human-associated habitat; material: faeces | place: Denmark | collected 2012-06-13 ... | reverse complement strand
GACCATATCAATAAGGATGTTCCCGACCGGGTGTATAAATACGGCGTATATTGATTTTGACTGCGCACTCAAGAAGACCTGCTGCATGAATGCAGCAGGTCTTTTTTCACTTCCCAGGCTCCCCCCGGAATTCTTATGAAATACCGGATGCTCCAGAACTGCTTCATCCGCCTCAGTCTGTTCCGGTACTTCCTCATGCAGTGCTCCATTATCAGCTTTATGTGTACTCTAATCCGGGTCTATCAATGTGTTTAGACTGTACTAGGTGGTACTCGAACCAACGGAGATGCTGCTCCAATACCGCCCCCACAGTTCCCGGCCCTCCTGGGTCTCTCTGGTGTGTTGTACCATGCAGGTATAGACGGGCTCCGCAGCCAGCCAGCCCCGTCGAGCCAGAGCTTTTAGACAGGCTCCCAGCCCGTCATGTGTAAACTTCTCCCGGTACTTGCGAATCATCTCATCCGTAATGCCCATCTGCCTGATCAGGATTTCCGCATAGCCCATGCCATTGGGAAGCACACGGTATCTATTTTCTACCCGAATCCCGGCACATAACAGTCCGCCGGGTCCATGGGGCCGGTGGTTCGGTTCTGTTTCCCGGTCAGTTTCTCCATCGGTTCGTCATAAACGAGCCGAACCGCGGCCCGTTGTCGTACGGATAAGTTATTTTTCGGCCCAGTGTATAAAAATATCCAGAAATATTCCTCACTTAATGAGATTTAGAGTTTCTATTTAATAAATGTCTCTATATGAAATAACAAAATAGAAAGCTGAGAACAGCAAAAATATTTAGAATTTTTATTTCTCTTTTTACAGCGGAATATATCAAGTTATATAGATTGGTTCCTTAATCTCACTGAGCTATAATTTGCGACAAGAAAACTCTTCTTTGTATATATTAGGACATAAACTGCTAAAATATTCATGTTTAAACTTTTTCCACATAATAAAGGGGGAATGTAAAATTACATCCCCCTTTTTGATATGCCTGGCTCCTTATTGCACAGGTGGCAGACATCCAGTATGAATTTTTGACATGCTATAGCATCGAAAATATGATTGGCAGAAATGCAAAATATTAAATTTAGGACGCCGCCGGGACGGCAATAAACTAAAATTTTGCAATTTAAGGCAAAAAGAAAAACCCTGGAACCATTGAAGTTCCAGGGTTTCTTATGAAGTGCCAGATCAATCTGGATATTTACAACCCGGAAGCTCCGGCCTTCTGGCCGGCGGCGCCTTTGCGCCGTACAAGCGTTTTCGCCGCAAGCGAAAACCTTGGCGCAGGGCGGATTCACTCCGCCCGAGCATGTAAAATCTTCCCGGTAACCAAAAAATAGCCACACCTTTCGGTGTGGCTATTTTTTGGAAGGGACGGTTAAAATCGATATTTTCTCGTTTCAGGGAAAAGCCCCTATAGTGTGGTACACCGACCGCGCTCCCAGTGTAAATGGGTCGCGGTTGGAAAGTAGCCGCAACGTTTTTGTTTTGAGGAAAGGCTACACTAATATACTAAAAAGATAAAAGCACCTATGCATATTGGAGTTTCACATTATAAACTCACTATATGGTACCACATTATCAGCACCAAATACATTGCGCAAATACGTTTCGAATTGTGCGTTAATCTCTACAGTAACTAAAATAGCGAGTCTCTTCCTCGGCCTGGAACAACACACGTAAAACAAGTTTCGATTCCTAATGTATGTTGCAAGTTCTTTGCCTTGCAGGGATTTTTCGTCTTTATATAATGAATCTTCAAACTTGCAGAGATTCGATCCTCTGCCCATCACAAAAAGAACATTTTCGTACTCCTCACCTTTTACTCCATGGTCTGTGGAGTACACGGCATCCGGCTTGAAGAAATTAATAGCATTAATGACTTCACCATATTTAATTTCATAAAACTGTTTTAGGGTCGTCTGCTCATAGGCAGAATCATCACCAGAATTATATTCTTCCATATAATTTTCAATATCTGGAGGAATAGGAATCAACCTACTATCAGCAGCCGTCCTTAAAATGTCATAGATAGTTCCTTGTCTTGCGACACATAAATCACCTGTAAGCTCTCGCCACTGCTTCTTCTGCCTCTTAGTCTCTATTGGCTGACGCGTTGTTCCGAGAATCTCATACCTTCGTTTCCTCTATTTGATTTTTTATCTCAGTATTTTTAAGTTGACCTGCCCAGTATTTTTCAAGTGCCTCATAAAGCTGTTTCCGACATTCAAGAGGATAGTCGTTAAACGATAAATTCTTCTTTTCGTTAATGATTGATTGAAGCAGATGGGCAACTGATGTCTTACCAGTATTATTTTTACCAACTATCAGCGTTAAAGATTTGTCTAAAACGATATCTACATTCTTTAATAGTCTAAAATTTTCAATGTGTATCTTCTGTATGTACATATGCCTTTCTCCTCACCAGTATTAAATAAACTAAGTTTTCTAATCGGGTTTTCGGAATGGACTAATCCTTGATGCTTAATGCATTTTACAGTATCTTACTTTGGAAAAATTGCATCTTTGGAAATGAATACTGGTTTCTGTACAATGGTATTCTACACCATTTTACAGGAGGAATCAAATCATGCGCATCAGCATAGAAGAAAAGCACTCCCTGGTTGCTCGTTACCAGGCCGGAGAATCCGTCTCCGATATCTGCGCCGACTCCGGCGTGCCCAAGAGTACGTTCTACACATGGATCAAGCCGTACACTGTGACCATGACAGACTCCGGTCATGCTGTCAGCCAGCAGGCGTTTATCAAAATGAAACAGAAACTTCAAAAGTTGGAGAAGAAGATCGAGATTTTACAAAAGGTCAACTGCACGGTTTCAGCGTCGCTTCAAGAAAAGCTGCAAGAGCTTGCCAAATTGCATGGTCAGTATAGTGTCCATGCCTTATGCGAGGCGCTTTGTGTATCCCGCGGTACCTTCTACAACCATATCTTCCGGCGAAAAGAGGTAACAGCCTATGATAAACGAAGAGCCGAGATGAAAGAGCATATCCAAGCAGCTTTCGATGAGAGCCAACAAAGGTTTGGCGCAAATAAAATCGCTGCTGTGTTAGCAGATCGAGGCGTTCGGACTTCGCCCAAGTATGTGGCTGAACTGATGAGAGAAATGGGATTACAAAGTGTATCCATCTACTCCAAACGCGATTATCAGAAAAGTGAGCGGCTGGCAAAAAAGCAGAACATGCTACAGCAGCAATTCAAAGTGGATGAACCGAACCGTGTTTGGGTCAGCGACATCACTTGCTTTAAGGTCAATGGCAAGTATCTCTATATCTGCGTAATCCTCGACCTTTTCTCACGTAAAGTAGTAGCCCACAGAGTATCACCAAAGAATAGTACCTACTTGGTTACCTCTACCTTTCGTCAGGTATATCGGAACAGAAACGAGCCCCAGCAGCTGATGTTTCACAGCGACCAAGGCCCGCAATATACATCCAACACATTCCGGAAACTACTTCGCATAAACAAGGTTGTCCAATCTTTCTCAAAGTCCGGCCGTCCTCATGACAATGCTGTAGCCGAGTCCTTCTTTGCCTCCATGAAGCGGGAGGAGATTTATCGGACACAATATTGCTCTGAGCGCCAGTTCATGCAAAGCGTTGATACTTACATAGAATTTTACAACACCAAGCGCCCCCACAGCACGCTCAACTACAGGACGCCGGATAGGTTTGAATTGCTCCATGCGCAAAGGAAAGAACGGACAGGCTGATCTGGACAAAGGGTTCAAAACTGGGTATTTTTCATTTTTCAACCACCAAGCTTGCGTCTTTTATCTTTGCGATATGAATTACCGAGCTGTGCAAGAGAAAAGAAAACACCTGAAATACCAAGGCTTTCTCCCATGGAATAAGGGTAGGAGTATTGGGCAGTCTAAGAAAACTGTTCAATACTCCTACCCTTGTCCATATGGTTGCGAGGTATGGATTTGAACCACCGACCTCCGGGTTATGAGCTGCTGCCGGCGGTTCAATCCGTTGATTTCAGGCGCTTCCCGGCCCTTTTTATTCCGGGAATCTGCCAAATCCCGGAGGCCGTATCCTCTCCGCTCCGCCGAAATTTTTCCTGTTCTGGGTCAGATTATGGGTCAAGGCAGCAGCCCTGACTCAAAATTTGCGCCGCATAGAAACAAAGAGAGACCTCTCTGCCCACATAATATTGTTGCGCATTTCCGGCCCTTATTATAAAATCAGAGATAAATATTGAGAAGAGAATGGAGAGAGTGCCATATGGAGCAGCAAAAACGAATTCATTTGGCAGTGCTGACCGCCGCTCAATACGACGCGATCTTGAACCACTGCAACTCCAACATCTTTGTCACAGACGGGGAAGGCCGGATTCTCTACGCCAACGACGCGGCGGAGAGGGCACTGAACTGCACCTTTGACCGGTTGCGGCAGATGGACATCTACCAGCTGCGGGCGGACGGCTACACGACCCACTCCTCCAGTGCGGATGCCATCAAAACCAAGCGAAAGGCTTTTGCAGTCTACAAAAATAATCTGGGGGAGGAGATTGCAACCACCTCCATTCCGGTGCTCGATGGGGAGGGCAACATTGAGCTGGTGGTCACCCGTAGCGATGAGGTGGGCTCCATTCTGGCGCAGCAAAAGGAGTTGGACCGCTACCGCACTCTCTACCGGCAGATGCTCACCCGTTCGGACAGTCCAGCCGTCACCCTGATCGCAGAGGATCCCCAGATAAAGGAGATCGTCCAGACCCTGAAAAAATACGTCCAGTCGGATGTGACCATTCTCCTGACCGGGGAGTCCGGGACTGGTAAGGAGGTGCTGGCCGGCCTGATCCGTCAGAATAGTCTCCGCCGTGACATGCCCTTCCTATCCGTCAACTGTGCCGCCATCCCCAACGATCTTATCGAGTCGGAGCTGTTCGGCTATGAGAAGGGAGCCTTCACCGGGGCCAGCCGGGAGGGAAAACCGGGCCTGTTTGAATTGGCCAACGGCGGAACCATCTTCCTGGACGAGGTGGGGGAGCTGTCCCTGATGGCCCAGTCCAAGCTGCTCCGGGTGCTGGAGAGCGGCGAATTTATGCGGGTAGGCGGACAGAAGGTGCAGAAGACCGATGTGCGGATTGTGGCTGCTACCAATCGGGATCTCAAGGCGATGATCGCCCAGAAGGAGTTCCGGGCAGATCTCTACTACCGGCTCTGTGTGCTGCCGGTGTCTATCCCGCCGCTGCGGGAGCGCCCGCTGGACATCGACACCCTGGCCCGGCACTTCCTGGAGATATTCAACCGCAAGCACCGACAGGAGCGGCCCCTCCCGTCGGAGTTGTTGAGCGGTCTGCGGGCCTATTCCTGGCCCGGCAATATCCGGGAGCTGCGCAATACCATGGAAAACTATGTGATCACCGGGGAGCCTCCCCGGCTGGCGGATGAGGCGAAGCCCGTACCCGCTGCCGCTCCGCCCCAGGCCGCCGCCCCGTCCGCAGATCCCGCTGCCTCCCTGCGGGAGGTGGTAGAACGGGCGGAAAAGGCACAGATCCAGGCCGTGCTGAAGCTGTGTGGCGGTGATGTGACCCGGGCGGCGGAGCGGCTGGGCATCCACCGGAGCGTCCTGTACAAGAAGATCAGTAAGTATCAGCTCCGGCACAGGCCGACATATGACTTTGAATAGGATGGGAGCCAGCCCCATCGCAATCGCATAAGCCAACATATGCTCTCAGGAAGGTACCCGCAGACAGGCATGGATCTGTCTGCGGGTGTTTTTTTGCTTATTTATCTCAAATAGAAAAATTTTTCTCTAATTAAAGATAATTTTTCTCGATTTTGAGACTCCGGTGCACGGTCTACACAATTTAAACCACATATTTTTGTTCGAAATGTGCAGAAAAATACGCTCCCATTTTTGGCACAGGGCTTGCTTTATCTATATGCGTAACCGAAAAAACCTTCACCCATTCCAACCAAACCTGTGATGAAAGAGAAGGGAGCTTTTACCATGTTTGATCTGAAGAGCAAGCGCATCATCACCGTGGCCACCACCGGCGCCTGGCCCAAGAAGGAGAACAACCCCAACGTGCCCCTCCAGCCCGACGAGATCGCCGAGGAGATCTATCAGTGTTGGAAGATCGGCGCCGCCGTGGCCCACGTCCATGTCCGTGACGAGCAGGGCAACGACTCCATGAAGGTGGAGACTTTCAAGAAGGTCATCGACACTCTCCACGGCAACCACCCCGACTGCGACATCGTCCTCAACCTGACCGCCGCCGGAGGCATCGCCAACTCCGAGGAGGCCCGCATGGCCCCCTTCAAGACCCTGAAGCCCGAGATGGCCAGCTTCGACTGCGGCACCATGAACTGGATGCACATGGGCATCTTCAACAACAACCCGCCCTTCCTGGAGAAGATGGGCCTGGCCATGCAGGAGGCCGGCGTCAAGCCGGAAATCGAGGTTTTCGACCCCGGCATGATCTATGACGCGAGCTACTACCTGAAGAAGGGCATCCTCAAGGCCCCCCTGCACTTCCAGTTCTGCATGGGCTGCGCCGGCGGCATCGCCGCCACCATCGAGGATCTGGTGTTCATGCGCTCCACGCTAGAGAAGGTGGCCCCCGGCTCCACCTGGTCTGCCTTCGGCGTGGGCAAGGGCACCATGGAGATCATGTATTCCGCCATCGCCGCCGGCGGCCACATCCGGGTAGGCATGGAGGATAACGTGATGTACACCAAGGGCCAGCTGGCCGAGAGCAACATGCAGCTCATCGCCCGGGCCCGCCGGGTGATCGAGGGGTACGGCTACGAGGTGGCCACCTCCGACGAGGCCCGCCAGATTCTGGGTCTCAAGAAGTAAGCGAATCTCAGAGAGGATTCACCCCATCAAACGAGAGGAGGCTTTTCCATGTCCTTTGCCATCGGACTGGGCGGCATTGTGGTCGCGCTGGTGTTCCTGACCTTCGCCGTCTACAAGGGCTGGAGCATTCTATACAGTAGCATCATCGGCGTGATCATCATCGCGCTGACCAATGGCATGAACCTGTACAACGCGCTGACCGTGGACTACGTCAGCAGCTTTACCTCCTATGCCGCCAACTACTTCATCCTGTTCTGCGAGGGCGCCATGCTGGGCAAGCTGTACGACGTCAGTGGCGCGGCCTGGAAAATCGGCAAGACCGTGGTGGACAAATGCGGCACCAAGTTCGCCCTGATCGGCTATATCGCCGTGGCCGCCATTCTGGAGTACGGCGGCATCTCCACCTTCGTCATCTGCTTCGTCCTGCTGCCTCTGGCCAAGCCCATCTTCAAGGAGACGGGCACCCCCTGGTATATGTGGCCCGCTATCACCATCGTGCCCATCATCGGGCCGGAACTGATGACCCCCGGCGGCCTGCAGAGCCACAACATCATCCCCACCGAGATCCTGGGTACCGACCTGATGGCCGCCCCGGTGATGGGCACCGTGTTCACAGTGGTCTACTTTGCCATCTGCGGGCTTTACTTCGTGTGGGAGCTGAAACGGGCCAAGAAGGTGGAGTGGAAGCGCAACTCCCTGCCCCCGGTAGATGAGTCTGATGCCTTGGTCAGTGCTGAAAATGCGCCCAATATGATCTTCGCTATTATTCCCATCCTGGCCGGCGTGCTGCTCATCAACTTCGCGGATCTCCAGCCCATCTACGGCTTGGGAGTTAGCGTAATCCTCTGTATCGTCCTGTTCTACCGCAGTATCCCCTCTGGCAAGCTGGTGCCCGCCCTCAACGACGGCTTCGCCAACGGCGTCATGCCTTTGGTCATGGTCACCGCTGTGGTGGGCATCGCCCAGGTGGTGTCCCAGACCGACGCCTTCAATGTGATCCGGGAGCAGCTGCTCACCTTCACCAGCACCTCCAAGGTGGCCACCGCCTTCTCTGTGGTGGGAATCACCAACATCATGGCCCTCATCTGCGGCTCCGCTTCCGGCGCCATCGCCATGACTCTGGAGATGTTCAGCAACGCCTGGATCGCCGCCGGACTGGATCCGGAGTGGATCCACCGGGTGGTTGTCACCGCCTCCGGTGGCTTCGATACCGTGCCCTGGAACTCCTTTGTGGTGCTCATCCTGTCCATGGGCAAGCTGAACCATAAGCAGGCCTATATGCCCGTGTTCTGGGTGTCCTTGGTGGCCCCTATCCTCATCGCGCTGCTGGGCGTATTCTTCGTATAAACCGAAAAAGGAGTAATTGCTATGATTCAAACCATTGCGGTGCTGGGCGCCGGCACCATGGGCCACGGCATCGCCCACACCTTCTCTCGCCACGGCTACCGGGTCAACCTGTACGAGCCCTTCGACGCCGTTCGGGATAACGCCCCCCAGAAAATCCGGGAGGAGCTCCAGTTCATGGTGGACGAGGATTACATCACCAAGGCCGACCGGGATACCGGCATCCAAAACATCACCATGTACGCCAGCCTGGAGGACGCCGCCCGGGACGCCGACTACATCATCGAGGCCTGCCCCGAGAAGATGGAGCTAAAGCAGCAGCTCTTCGCCCAGCTGGACGCGGTGTGCAAGCCCACCGCCGTCTTTGCCACCAACACCTCCAGCCTGAAGCTGGCTGAGATGATCAAGGACCTGCCCCCGGAGCGTCAGGCCCGCTGCATGGTCAGTCACTGGTACAATCCGGCTTATCTCATCCCCATCGCCGAGCTGTCCAAGTTCGGCAACATGCCGGAGGACGTGTTCCAGGAGGTCTACGACCTGTACGTGGCCTGCGAGAAACAGCCCGTCCGGGTGCTCAAGGACATCACCGGCATGGTGGCCAACCGCATCCTCCACGCCCAGGCCCGGGAGTGCTTCTACCTGGCCGAGATCGGCGCCGCCCTCCCGGAGGACATCGACAAAGCGCTGAAATATGGCCCCTGCTTCCGCAACGCCACCACCGGCATGCTGGAGGTGGCCGACATGGGCGGCCTGGACGTGTGGCTGGCTGCCGAGGACAATATGTTCCCGGCACTGTGCAATTCTAACACGGCCTGCGACGCCATGCGCAAGCTGGTTGCCGATGGCAACCTGGGCATCAAGACCGGAAAAGGCTTCTTCGACTATCCGGAGGAGACCCGCACCGCCGCCCAGACAGAGTTCTACAAGCGGCTGATCGTGCAATTGAAAGCCAGTAAATATTACGACTAAATTCGGGCAGCACCTATATCTCCAGATGAAACACCCCACCTACACAGGAATTTTCTGGGTAGGTGAGGTGTTTGGCGCAAGATTTGCGCAGAACAAAATTAAAGGAGTTTCAATGCTCTGGGGGAGGAACCTCGTCATAATCACACCGGAGTTTCCCCGCTGGCGGGCACATTCGGAGAAGAGAATTACCCACCCTTGGGTGGGGCAAGCAGAGCACCTGGCTTGCCGCAAGCGGCAGCCTGGCGCATTTGCGGGCGTGGCCCACACCCACTTCGTGCCATGAGCACCCGGTGTGCCCACCAGCAGAAGGCAAGCGGGAGGAAGCCCCTGTCGCGGCCGTGTGGGCCCTGTGTACCGGTTTGAGGGCAGGGATGGAGGCGGTGCCCCTGAAGCGGGATTTCAGTGGCGTTGGGCCGCGTGTGGGGCGGCGGCTGTCCGGGCCATCCAAATCCAGAGAAAGAACGCCTTCGGGGGCCCCTGTTTGGGACCCTTCGGGGGCGTTCGATTTTCGTACTAGGATAAAGGACCGCGGCGGTAAACCGCCGCCGGCCCGATCACAACGCCCCGCAGTGCGGGGCGTGTCAAGGGATTGCGGGATTTCGCCTCAGAAAAACTTAGGTGGTCGCTGTTCGGGAAAACGGAATTTTAGGGGGTCGGTGGTTTTGGAAAAGCCAGTGCTTCCAGCCAGTTCCGGCCTTTTTGACCGACGCTGTTGGGACGTTTGGGCAAGGCACCTCGATTCTTGCCAGGGTACGCAAATTCTGCGTCGCAAATCAAAGAAGAAAGCCCTCCGGCAAACCACAAATGCGAGGGTGTTGACAATGAGAAAATTTTCCGCAAGAGCCAGTTCGCAAATGTGAATTATTTGATAACTCTGCACCGTTGGCCTGGCTATTTTCCTACTTCTGCGGTATGCTGTGTTGCTGCGAAGAAGGTATCAAAACCATGGCAAAGCGCAGAGCAAACGGGGAGGGAAACCTCCGCAAGCGCAAGGACGGCCGCTGGGAGGGCCGGTACACCGCTGGCCGCGCCCCGGAGACGGGCAGGGCCATCTACAAGAACGTCCTGGGTAAGACCCAGGCGGAGGCCAAGGCAAAGCTGAAACAAGCAATCGAGGAAGCGAAAGGACTGGACACGGCCAAGGTTGGCCGGTACACGGTGGGGCAGTGGATGAAGGTGTGGTTTGAGCACTACGCCAAGATAAAAGTACGGCCATCCTCCCACCAGACCTACCGGGGCTACATCGACAACCACATCAAGCCCAACATTGGCAAGGTCCCCCTGGAAAAACTCACTTCTCTGGAATTGGCTACTGGGCTCCGCCGGGGAGAACTTCTCGGCCTGAAGTGGGAGGACATCGATTTGGAGCGGGGTGACCTCCGGGTACGGCGGCAGATCGCCCGGATCAACGGTGAGGTGGTGGAGGCACCGCTGAAAACGAAAAACGCCTACCGCACCCTGCCGCTGGCAGAGGATACGATAGGCGTTCTGGAGGCACAGAGGAAGAAAACGGGGAGCAGTTCCTGGGTGTTCCCCAGCCCCACGGGTGTGCCGATTTTCCCGGACAGTATGCTGCATATGCTCCACCGGGTGCTGAAAGGGGCGGGACTCCCTAGGGGCAGATTCCACAATCTGCGCCACACCTATGCCACCCTGGCCCTCCAGAACGGAGTGGACGTGAAAACGGTGTCCGGGATGCTGGGGCACTTCTCGGCGGGTTTCACCCTGGACACCTACGTCCATGTGACCACAGCCTCCTAGCGTCAGGCGGCCCGAACGATGGGCAGTATCCTCTCTGGAAGGCTCCAGACCTGACCGCTCCGAGATCCCGTATGGGTCACGGCTTAGGTCAGACGAAAACAGCAAAAATAATCGGGCCAAAAAAGTGATGAAAATAAGAGAAAATCCGTCAGAATCCACGGATTCTGACGGGTTTATGGTTGCGGGGGATGGATTTGAACCACCGACCTCCGGGTTATGAGCCCGACGAGCTACCAAGCTGCTCTACCCCGCGATATGGTGCCGGAGACCGGGGTCGAACCGGCACGGGATTCCTCCCACGGGATTTTAAGTCCCGGGCGTCTGCCAATTCCGCCACTCCGGCGTGGAGGGCTCCAGTCTCTTGCTTTTGAGTGCTCAATTAGAATACCACAGTCAAAGCCTCTTGTCAACCCCTATTTTTAAAAAGCCGCCCGACAGGAATCGTATACATCTTTCCCTCCCTCCGGCATATACTGATATGTACACGACTTACGAAGGAGGTATCCCCATGCAACACACGCAGCAGGACGAAACCATTCTGCGCACCGAGCCAAAGGAAGACATAGATGACCTGATTTTCCGCGCCGATCCCGGCTGGATGGTCAGTGAGCGATAAAACCGCCCGCCCTCGGGCGGTTTTTTCCTGCCACTCTCTTTACAATTTCCACTCTTTTGGATATAATATGAGGGCTATTTTATGGAAATGAGTGTGGTTTTACATGCTTCAGTTTGATGAATACAAGGTAAAGCTCAACAATCTGCGCCCAGAGCTGGACGAGCTGGACCAGGCCTTGGGCCTGGAGACGGCCATCCGGGAGGTGGAGATGCTGGAGTCGGAGAGCGCTTCCGACGGCTTTTGGGACAACCTGGAGAAGGCCCAAAAGGTGCAGCAGCGGGTCAAGCAGCTACGGGACAAGATTGAGGGCCAGCAAAGGCGCAAGACCCAGTGGGACGACCTGATGACCCTGTGTGAGTTGGGCAACGAGGCCGAGGACGAGACTCTGGTTCCCGAAGTGGAGGAGGGCTTCGCCAAGCTGGAGGCCGAGATAGAGGAGGCCAAGCTGTCCACTCTGCTCACCGGCGAGTATGACGGCTCCAATGCCATCCTCACCTTTCACGCCGGCGCGGGCGGCACCGAGGCCCAGGACTGGGCCCAGATGCTCTTCCGCATGTACACCCGCTGGGCGGAGCGCCACGGCTACGTGTGCAAGACGCTGGACTACCTGGACGGCGACGAGGCCGGCCTCAAGAGCGCCACCATTTCCATCGAGGGTGAGAATGCCTACGGCCACCTCAAGAGTGAGCACGGCGTGCACCGGCTGGTCCGGGTCTCCCCCTTTGACGCCAACGCCCGGCGTCAGACCTCCTTCGCCGCGCTGGAGGTCATGCCGGAGATTCCCGACGATGTAGAGGTGGACATCCGCCCGGAGGATGTCGAGATGCAGGTGTTCCGCTCCTCCGGTGCCGGCGGCCAGCACATCAACAAGACCTCTTCCGCTGTCCGCCTGATCCACAAGCCCACCGGCATTGTGGTTTCCTGTCAGACCGAGCGCAGCCAGTTTCAGAACCGGGACACCTGTATGCGGATGCTGCGCTCCAAGCTGGTGGAGCTTCAGATGCAGGCCCATGCCGAGAAGATCTCCGACATCAAGGGTGTACAGCTCAAGATCGAGTGGGGCAGCCAGATCCGTTCTTACGTGTTTATGCCCTACCAGTTGGTAAAGGACAACCGTACCGGCTATGAGACCAGCAACATCAACGCCGTGATGGACGGCGAGCTGGACGGCTTCATCAACGCCTATCTGAAGGCGGAGGCCACCGGCAACTGGGCTGAAAAATAAATTATTTCCTACACGAATCTTTTGAGCAGCGGGCTCATAAGATTCGTGTGCTTTTTGCACACTTTTTTTCTCCGCCACCTTGTATTTTTGTTTCCAGTTTGTTACCATTAGGATGCCCCAAAAAACGCCTTTCATAGGGAAAGGCAATGAGGAAAGGTGGAATGTTTTCTATGAGAAAACCCGCAAGCAAATTCCTGTCCCTGTTCCTCGTGCTGGCTATGGTGTGCTCCCTGTTCGGGGCCGCCTTTGCCGCAGAGGAAGAAACCGCAACCCCCTATGTCATTCCCGATGTCGATGGTAAGGTTGTTATTCTCCATACCAACGACACCCACGGCGCGGATCTGGACGAGGAGGGCGCTTCCTTCGGCATGGCCGGTGTGGCCCAGCTGAAGAAGGACTTCGAGGCCGCCGGCGCCGATGTGCTGCTGGTCTCTGCCGGCGACTCCATCATGGGCAAGCCCCTGGTGAGCGCCGACCAGGGCAAGAGCGCCATCGAGTTCATGAACGCCGCCGGTTATGATGCCATGACCGTGGGCAACCATGAGCTGGACTTCGGCATCGACAACCTCAAGGCCCTGGCCAAGGATGCCGACTTCCCCATCCTGTGCGCCGACATGACCACTGAGGCCGACGGCAAGACTGTCTTCGATTCCAACAAGATCTTTGAGATCGGCGGCGTGAAGGTGGGCGTGTTCGGCCTGGCCACCCCCGAGACCCTGACCAAGGCCGACGCCTCCAAGATGCCCGGCATCACCTTCCCCCAGACCGACAAGCTGTACGCCGTCGCCCAGGCTCAGGTCGATGAGCTGAACAAGGCCGGCGCCGATCTGATTGTCTGCCTGGGCCACCTGGGCATCGATGACGAGAGCATCGGCAACCGCTCCATCGACGTGTGTGAGCACGTGAACGGCATTGACCTGTTCATCGACGGCCACAGCCACTCCACCACTGCCGATATCATTGCCAAGGTGGGCGACACCAACGTGGTCAACGGCGCCAAGATCGTCTCCACCGGCACCGCTCTGGCCAACGTGGGCGTGGTGATCTACGATCAGGAGACCGGCACCCTGACCGACGAGCTGGTTCCCGCCGCCTCCTACACCAAGACCGACGCCGATGTGGCCAAGCTGGTGGACGACCGCAACACCGCCGTTGATAAGGTCTACGGCGAGAAGATCGCCACCACCGAGGTGGATCTGAACGGCTCCCGCTCCGGCGGTGCGGCCACCGATCCTGTTACCAAGGCCGAGATGACCTTCCCCGAGGGCGAGGGCGTCCGCACCACTGAGACCAACCTGGGCGACTTTGCCGCCGACGCCATCCTGTGGCAGGCCCGCCAGACTCTGGGCGAGGAGAACGTGGACGCCGCGCTGACCAACGGCGGCGGCATCCGCGAGGCTCTGGCCAAGGGCGACATTTCCAAGAAGAGCCTGCTGGCCGTCTTCCCCTTCGGCAACACCGTGGCCACCATCGACGTGACCGGCGCCCAGCTTCTGGAGGCCCTGGAGGCCGCTACCTGCACCACCCCCGAGGCCATCGGCGCCTTCCCCCAGGTGTCCGGCATTGAGTTCACCCTCAACACCGGCGTTCCCTATGTGAACGGCACTCAATACGCCAACTCTACCTACTACGCTCCTGCCAATCCCGGCAGCCGCGTCACCATCTCCACGGTGAACGGCAAGGCCTTTGATCCCGCCGCCACCTACACCATCGCCACCAACGACTTCACCGCCAAGGGCGGCGACACCTACGGCGTGTTCAAGATCGCCGGCGGCTGGAAGGATGTTGGCGTGTCCCTGGAGGACGCCCTGATCAACTACACCACTGAGGAGCTGGACGGCACCATCACCGCCGGGCAGTACGGCGAGCCCGCCGGCCGCATCACCATTGTGGACGAGCCCGCCAACTATCCCGCCGATCTGGAGACCGGCTCCTGGTACTACAACGCCGCCGTGTATGCTTTGGACAATGGCATCATGAACGGCACCAACAAGGGCTTTGAGCCCACCGGCACCGTCACCCGCGCCACCGTGTACCAGACCCTCTATAACATGGAGGGTAAGCCCGCGGTTGAAAAGACCACTGTGACCGGCACCGAGGGCAAGTGGTACGCCAACGCCATTAACTGGGCCGCCTCCGCCGGCCTGTTTGAGGGCACTGAGTACGGCACCGACACCGTAATCACCCGTTCCGGTATCGCCACTATTATCGCCGATTACGCCTCCTACAAGGGTATTACCGTGGACACCTCCGGCATGGCTATGAAGGAGGCTCCCGACTACGACTCCATCCCCGCCGCCGATCTGGAGGGCATGACCTTCTGCTATTATGGCAAGGTGATGACCGGTGACCAGAAGGGCAATCTGAACCCCAACGGCCAGCTCACCCGCGCTGAGTTTGCCCAGGTGCTCAAGAACTTCAGCGTCCTCAAGCCCACCTATGTGGAGACCGTGGTTTCCATCCCTGTAGCCGCCCAGGACGGGATCCCTGCCCATGAGATTCCCGCCACCCTGACCCTGCCCGTCTCCGCCTCCAAGGACGCGAAGGTCCCCGGCGTGGTGATGCTCCACGGCACCGGCTCCAACCGGGACGAAGCCGGCATGGGTTACGCCCTGGCCGCCCCCCGTATGGCCGCCGACGGCATCGCCACCCTGCGCATCGACTTCATGGGAAACGGCGACTCCACCGCCAGCTACCGGGATTACAACTACACCTCCGCCGTCATTGACGCCAAGGCCGCCGCGGACTACCTGGCCGGCCTGGAGACTGTGGACGGCGGGAACCTGGGCGTCATGGGCTGGAGCCAGGGCGGAACCGACGCCCTGCTGGCCGCAGAGGCCCACCCCGGCACCTTCCAGGCTGTTGTCACCTGGTCCGGCGCCCTGGAGCTGAACGGCGCCTCCCTGTTTGCGGGTACCAGCTTTGAGGATGCCTATGCCCAGGCCAAAAAAGAGGGCTTTTATACGATGACCTTTGACTGGCGGGAGCCCTTGGAGCTGGGTGAGCGCTGGTTCCAGGAGGTGGCCGAAACCAACATTCTGAAGGTAACTGCTGACATCAAGGCCCCCATTCTGGCCATCAACGGCAAGGACGATACTACCGTCACCCCCGATAACGCCGAGAAGATTGTGAAGGCCGCCGCTAACGCCGACAGCCAGTTGCTGCTGGTGGATAACTGCGACCACACCTACAACGTGTTCTCTGGCGATTTCACTGCCCTCTATCAGACGGTGGACGCCACCGCCGCTTTCTTCCAGGCGCAGTTGATCCCCGCTGCCGCCCAGGCCGCGGCCTGATTGATCTCCCCCTACACACCAGGCACCCCCGGAGTCCAACGGCTCCGGGGGTGCCTTCGTATTTCTTGCTTTTCCGTATGCCGGAAGCAGCAGCTCTTTTTAGCCCCGTCGACAGGCCACAGCCCTGCAAAAAGGCCCGGAACCAAATCGGTTCCGGGCCTTTTTTCTCTCTGGCTCAGTACATGCCGCCCATATCGGGGGCAGCCGGAGCAGCCGGAGCGGGGGGCTGGGGCTTGTCGGCCACCAGGGACTCGGTGGTCAGCAGGGTGGCGGCGATGGAGGCCGCATTCTCCAGAGCGGAGCGGGTCACCTTGGTGGGATCGACGATACCAGCGGAGATCATGTCCACATAGGTCTCATTATAGGCATCGAAGCCGTAGCCCACCTTGTCGGCCTTCTTCACATTCTCCAGCACCACGGAGCCGTCGATGCCGGCGTTGGTGGCAATCTGGCGCATGGGCTCGGTCAGGGCCTTGGCAATGATGGACACACCGGTCTTCTCGTCGCCCTCGGTCTCGGCCAGCAGCTTCTCCACGGAGGCGATGGCGTTGACATAGGCGGTGCCGCCGCCGGCCACGATGCCCTCTTCCACAGCGGCGCGGGTAGCGTTCAGGGCGTCCTCGATGCGGAGCTTCTTCTCCTTCATCTCTACCTCGGTGGCGGCGCCCACACGGATGATCGCCACGCCGCCGGCCATCTTGGCCAGGCGCTCCTGGAGCTTCTCGCGGTCGTAGTCGGAGGTGGTAGTCTCGATCTGGCTCTTGATCTGGTTGACGCGGGCCTTGATGGCGTCGGCGGAGCCGGCGCCGTCCACGATGATGGTGTTCTCCTTGGAGACCTTCACCTGGCGGGCGCGGCCCAGCATGTCCATGGTGGCCTCCTTGAGCTCATAGCCCATGTCGGAGGTGATGACGGTGCCGCCGGTCAGCACGGCGATATCCTCCAGCATCTCCTTGCGGCGGTCGCCGAAGCCGGGGGCCTTGACGCACACCACATTCAGGGTGCCGCGCAGCTTGTTGACAATCAGGGTGGACAGGGCCTCGCCCTCCACGTCCTCAGCGATGACCAGCAGCTTCTTGCCGGACTGCACCACCTGCTCCAGGATGGGCAGCAGCTCCTGAATGTTGGAGATCTTCTTGTCGGTAATGAGAATCAGGGCGTCGTCCAGAACGGCCTCCATCTTCTCAGTGTCGGTGACCATATAGGGCGTGATATAGCCCCGGTCAAACTGCATGCCCTCAACCACCTCGGAATAGGTCTCGGCGGTCTTGGACTCCTCCACGGTGATGACGCCGTCGTGGGAGACCTTCTCCATGGCCTCGGCGATCAGCTTGCCCACGGTCTCGTCGCTGGAGGACACGGTACCCACGCGGGCAATGTCGGCGGAGCCGTTGACCTTCTTGGAGTTGGCCTTAATGGCCTCCACCGCGGCGGTGGTGGCCTTGGCGATGCCCTTTTTCATGACCATGGGGTTGGCGCCGGCGGCCAGGTTCTTCAGACCCTCGCGGATGATGGCCTGGGCCAGCAGGGTTGCGGTGGTGGTGCCGTCACCGGCCACATCGTTGGTCTTGGTGGAGACCTCCTTCACCAGCTGAGCGCCCATGTTCTCAAACGGGTCGTCCAGCTCAATCTCCTTGGCGATGGTCACGCCGTCGTTGGTGATCAGGGGGGCGCCGAACTTCTTGTCCAGCACCACATTGCGGCCCTTGGGACCCATGGTGATCTTCACGGTATCGGCGAGCTGGTTGACGCCGCGCTCCAGCGCGTGACGGGCTTCCTCGCCGTAGCAGATAATCTTAGCCATAACGTATTACCTCCAATTTGAGTCGGGTGGAACTCACCCGGAAGATTTCTTGTTCCAGAGAGCGGGCGCACACTGTGCGCCCCTACACGGAAAATTACTCCACAATGGCGAGGATGTCGCCCTGACGGACAATAGTATACTCCTCACCGTCCACCTTGACCTCGGTGCCGGAGTACTTGCTGGTGATGACCTTGTCGCCCTTCTTGACGGTCATGGTGATCTCCTTGCCGTCCACCACGCCGCCGGGGCCGACCTCGATGACCTCGGCCACCTCGGGCTTCTCCTTGGCGGCACCGGTCAGGATGATGCCGCTCTTGGTCTTCTCCTCCGCTTCGACCAGCTTGATAACCACACGGTCTGCAAGGGGCTTGAGTTTCATAAGGGGTTCCTCCTTCATGTATCATTCATTTTTCTTGTAAACCAATTCAGCAGGTTAGCACTCATTTTACCGGAGTGCTAACCTGCTTATAATAATAACCTCACTTGACGGATTCCGCAAGTCTTAATTTTTAAATAATCTGTTAAATTTCCATTCCGCGCGGTTCCTATTTCAATTTAACATTCAAAACCTGTTCAGATCTTCTTTTTTCTCCCGCTCTCTTCTGTTTTCTAATTTCGCACCCGTTTCTCCGGAATCCAATGGGTTCCTTCGGGAAAGAAAAAGTTTACTTTTTTAGCAGACACACGGACAGAGAGCTCAGAATCCACCAGCTCTTCACCGTCCAAATTGATCCGGTCGGCCCGCTCACAGGCGACGTGCATCTCCCGGCCGCGGCGCAGAAGGATCCGCGGGATATCCCCGGCGCCCCCCTTGGCGTACTTGCCGATCAGCGTCAGAATGGTCAGCCTGGAGACAGCCGGCACCACTACAAAGTCCAGCAGGCCGTCGTCGGGCACGGCGTCGGGGCAGGGGTTAAAGCCCCCGCCATAGTAGCGGCCGTTGCAGGCGCAAATGAGGGTAAACGCCTCCCCCGGCAGGCGCTCCCCGTCGATGGTCACCCGGTAAGGCCGGTGAATCCCCTGGACAATGGTGCGCACGGCGGAGAGCTGGTAGGCCAGCGGCCCGCTCACCAGGGGCAGCTTCTTGAAGTCTGCCGCACCAAAACCGATGCGGGCGTCGAACCCCACCGAGCAGACATTGAGGGCCAGCCGCCCGTTGCACTCAATGAGATCCACCGGCGCCTGGGGCGCGTCCAGCAGAGCCCGGAGATCGTAAAAGCGGCAGGCATCCGGGCCGAACATCCGCAGAAAATCGTTGCCCGAACCCATGGGGTAGTGGGTCACAGCGGCGTTGCCGAAGCCTGCGGCTCCGGCAACAGCCTCGTTAAGGGTGCCGTCGCCGCCGCAGGCATAGATGCGCACCGGCTCCCCCCTCTCCGCCGCCGCCCGGGCCAGCTCGGCCCCGTGGCCGGGGTATTGGGTGACCGCCGCCTCCCATGGCTCGTCTCGCCCGGCCAAGGCAGTGCGGAGCTTCTCCCGCATCTCCTGGGTGCGGTCGTATTTTCCCGCGTGGGGGTTGATTAAGAACAGGTGCCTCACAGGGCCCATCCTCCTTATCCGTTGGTCAGCTCCACAGGAGCAGGCGCTGCTCGGTGCGGGCCATGCGGGAGACAATGGCTGCCGCCTCCGCCCGGGTGAAGGTGCCCTCCGGCTGGAAGGTCAGCCGGCTGTCCACCCCGGACAGGATTCCCTTGGCGTAGAGGCTGTAGATGGCCTCCGCCCCCTCATCGCCGCTGCGGATGTCGGGCACCGACGCCTTCACCCGGGCCAGAGAGTTGAGTTCCGGCATGGCCTTGGCCAGACTGGTGGCGGCAAAGAGCTCCGCCGCCTCCCGCCGGGTGACAGCCCGTCCGTAATCCCGCTCGGTAAAGTCCCCCTTTTGAATCATGCCGCTGGCCAGGCAGTAATCTACCGCCGGCACATACCAGTACGGTCCGCCTTCGGTGCTCAGATGAAAGTCGTCCCCCTGGTAGCGGCTCTCAATCGTGGCCGCCAGCTTGAGGGCCTCCGCCACGGTCAAGGTCTGATTGGGCGCATAACGGTTCTTCCCCACGCCGGAGGTGAGCCCCACATTGTAGGCGATGTCCACCCAGAGGGCGAACCAGTCCCGGGGGGACACATCGGAGAAGGAGGGCAACTTGCCCCGGGTGAGGGGGAACTGGGCGGAGGGCACCCCCTTGGCCGCCAGGATGCCGGGCAGGTCATAGACCGGGATTTTGGTGACGGTGCTCCCTTTGGTGAGGGTGAGCACCTGAGTTCCGCCCTGCTCGGCCACCTGCACCTGGTCATAGCTCAGCTCATAGAGCACATTGGTGGTGCTCCCCGCCCCGTCCGGGAAGGGGAGTATACTGACCACGCCCCAGCCGCCCCCCTTTTGGGCGATATAGAGCCCGCAGTCAATGGGGAGAAGGGTGTCGTACTCTGGCTGGATGAGATACCGCCCATCCTGCCGGATCACCCCGAGCTTGCCGTTGAGGTTGACCGCCGCGATGCCGAGCTGGAAGGACACGATGCTGTCGTACTGGAGAGGGATGACCACATTCCGGCCAGCGTCCACATAGCCCCACTTTCCGGCCAGCTCACACTGGGCCAGCCCCTCGCTGTAGCCCCATACCGTGGCCCCCTCCGGCGCGGCGGAGGCCGGGAGGAAAAACAATCCCGCGCACAGGGCCGCGGCCAGCAGCCCCGCCAGGGCGCGCTTTCCCTTTCCTCGCCTCATATCAATCCCCTCCTCCTATCTTCCGTACTGGAACAGGTCGCACTTGAGCATGCCGTTATACAGCTTGCGCTTCTTGTCTGCGGTACGGCCAAAGGTGCGCTCGAACTCCGTGTGGGAGGAGAGCACGCTCACCCGCCACCCCTCCGGCAGCGTGCGCACCGCCCGGCCGAAAGCCCGGTAAAGCTCCTCCGCCTCCCGCTTCTCCAGGATGCGCTCCCCATAGGGCGGGTTGGTGACCACCCGGCCATAGGGCGCGTCCCGGCGGAAGGCGGCGGCGTCCGCCACCTCGAAGCGCACCACGTCCTCCACATCCGCCTTCTCCGCGTTGGCCCGGGCGATGGCCACCGCCTTGGGGTCGATGTCCCCGCCCCAGATGTCGTATGCCCCGTCGTACTCGCCGTCCATGGCCTCGCCGGCGGCCTGGAGCCACAGCCCGCTGTCCAGCCAACGCCACTTCTGGGCGGAAAAGGCCCGGTTGAGGCCCGGCGCCCGGTTTTTGGCGATGAGGGCCGCCTCGATGGCGATGGTGCCCGAGCCGCAGAAGGGGTCGCAGAAGGGGTCCCTCCCCCGGTAGCGGGAGAGGAGCACCATGGCGGCGGCCAGCGTCTCCCGCAGGGGGGCGGCCACCCCCACCGCCCGGTAGCCCCGCTTGTGGAGCCCGGCCCCGGTGGTGTCCAGCATCAGGGTGACCTCGTCCCGCATGATGGAGAACTGGATCTGATACAGCGCCCCGCTCTCCGGCAGGGTTTCCAGCCCGTACTTCTCCCCCAGCCGGGCAGCGGCCGCCTTTTTCAGCACGGCCTGGCAGGCGGGCACCGCGTGGAGCTGGGAGTTGAGGGAGTGCCCCTTCACCGGGAAGGCCCCCTCCCGGGGGATAAATTCCTCCCAGGGCAAGGCGCGGCAGCCCTCAAACAGCGCCTCGAAGTCGGCGGCCCGGTAGCGGCCCACCACCAGCAGCACCCGCTCGCCGGTGCGCAGGTTCAGGTTCACCCGTGGGATATCCGCCGGGGCGGCCTTGCACCGCACCCGCCCGTTCTCCGCCGCCACCTCCGGCAGCTTCAGCCGCCGCAGCTCCTCGGCGCACAGCCCCTCCAGCCCGAACAGGGTGGGGACCAGCAATTCCAGCTCTCTCATGTCCATCGCCTCGCTCCGTTCTCGTTCTCAGACAGCAGTATACCTTATTTTTCTCTGCTTGGCAAATCTGGAAAGCGAATTTGCTTCCCTTTTTCTCCGAGTTGTGCTAGGATAGCAGTAGTATTTCGAAAGGAGGAGTGCCCATGCCCATACCAAGCATCTGCTGGCTCGCCGCCCTCGTCGCCCTTCTGGCGCTGGAGGCCGCCACGGTGGGGCTGGTTTCCCTGTGGTTCGCGGTAGGCTCCCTGTGCGCCCTGCTCACATCCTTCTTTGTGAGCAACATCTGGGTGCAGTTTGCTGTGTTCCTGGCGGTGTCCTTCCTGTGTCTGGTCATCATCCGCCCCCTGGCCAGGAAGTACGCCGATCCCCGCCGGGAGAGTACCAACGCCGACCGGGTCATCGGCGCCGAAGGTGTGGTCACCCAGGCCATCGACAACCTGAAGGCCCAGGGCCAGATCACCGTGAACGGCGCCCCCTGGACCGCCCGCACCGAGGAGGGCTGCCCCGCCATCCCCGCCGGCTCCCGGGTCAGGGTACTCCGCATCGAGGGCGTCAAGGTCATCGTGTCCCCCCTGCCCGTCCCTACGCCGGGGCGGTAATTCCAAACCGAGGAAGAGAAAAAGGAGGAATCCCGCATGCCGTTTATCCCCATTATCATCATTATCCTGGTCGTCGTGCTCATTCTGGTGCTGGCCACAAACCTGAAGGTGGTGCAGCAGTCCAAGGCCTACGTCATCGAGCGGCTGGGCGCCTTCCACTCCGTCTGGGGCGTGGGCATCCACTTCAAGGTTCCGTTCCTGGAGCGGGTGGCAAAGGTGGTTTCCCTCAAGGAGCAGGTGGTGGACTTCCCGCCCCAGCCCGTCATCACCAAGGACAACGTCACCATGCAGATCGACACGGTTCTCTACTTCCAGATCACCGACCCTAAGCTCTACGCCTACGGGGTGGAGCGGCCCATGTCCGCCATTGAGAACCTGAGCGTCACCACCATGCGCAACATCATCGGCGACATGGATCTGGAGCAGACCCTCACCAGCCGCGACACCATCAACTCCCAGATGCGCGCCCTGCTGGACGAGGCCACCGACCCCTGGGGCATCAAGGTCAACCGGGTAGAGGTCAAGAACATTCAGCCCCCTCCGGACATACAGAGCGCCATGGAGAAGCAGATGAAGGCCGAGCGGGAGAAGCGCGAGGCGGTGCTCCGGGCCGAGGGCCAGCGCCAGAGTCAGATCCTGGTGGCCGAGGGCGAGAAGGAGTCCATGATTCTCCGGGCCGACGCCGCCAAGCAGGCCGCCATCAAGAAGGCCGAGGGCGAGGCCGAGGCCATCCTCAAGGTCCAGCAGGCCACCGCCGAGGCCATCAAGCTGCTCAACGAGGCCGATCCCAGGGAGGCGGTGCTGCGCATCAAGGCCCTGGAGGCTTTCCAGGCCGCCGCTGACGGCAAGGCCACCAAGATCATCATCCCCTCCGAGATCCAGGGCCTGGCGGGCCTGTGCGCTTCCGCCAAGGCCGTGTTCGACTCGGTGGAGCCCAACAAGCCCAAGCCCCCCGCTGAAAGCAAATAAAGCAGCGAATAAAGCGGAGGCCGCCCG
>ERZ1106950.901-NODE-901-length-23418-cov-8.165518_pt1 | contig 23418 bp, 20 predicted proteins | sample MGYA00403675_ERZ1106950 | MGnify/ENA primary metagenome ERZ1106950 (study PRJEB35170, sample SAMEA104062410) | human gut metagenome | biome: human gut; feature: human-associated habitat; material: faeces | place: Denmark | collected 2012-06-13 ... | reverse complement strand
TCCAGCTTCTTCAGCTCTGCCTTCTTCGCTTTCAATTCCTCTCTGATACTTGTCAGATTCTCTTCTAAGGTTGCGATGTCGGCGACGAGAGCTTCTTTGCTGGATGACTTCTCGGCGATGAGGGATGTGAAGTCGGTGGTGGGGATGTATGAGGTCTTTGCTTTATTCTTAGAACCCTTGGGACGCGGCATAGATGTACACACTCCTTTGAATTATTGGGTGAATGGTGTATTAAGTATATAGCGAGAATCGGCAGAAATCAAGATGCAGTATTAGAATATATCGCATATATGCCGCGCATTTTTCTCAATTTGATATCGGTGTATACATACCAATATGCCGAATCGAGCCAGATTTCATGATTGGTTTCCTAGTAATCAGATAATCTTCAGCTTCTTTAAAAAATTATAATCGATAAGATATCGCAAGAGGACATACTTGATCTTGTCCCTGAAGGAATAAATTTCAGACAACTTCGCATTTTCTCCTGTGTATCTATCCATTCGTGCCTGTGTTACCCAATTTATCGCTTTAAAAGAGGGGTTAGCAATAAACTGACTCAAACATCTTCTTATTCCTTCACGTTGGTCAATAAACCCTTTTGTGTCAACATATTGTGATATCTTTGTGTTATCAAAGACACGATTATATAACCGATCATATTTGATTTTCTCATCCTGACTTGTTATTTCTGATGCTCTTTCCGCGTAGACAACGGATACTGTATACCCTGCGTCCGAGAGAACATCAATATAAATTTGTAGTACATCATCCCATTTGACAGAAGAATCACATGTAATATGATACACTTCTCCCAAAGCACTATCTTTTCCGATAATTGCAGCTATTCCTCTTGAAACATCACCGCCAAAGGTAAACGAGGTCATTTTCTCAGAAATATCCCTAGAAAAGACAATACTCCTTCCATGGATGATGCGGTATAACCAATCTTCCTTTTCGTAAACTCCCAATTGAAAACGGACATTACTATAGGTAATGTATGGACGTATTATTGTCCAATTATTCTTACCGCTTTCCCGCAACAAGTTCTCTTCACGAGCTTTCGATATTGCATATTTATCAGATGACAAGAATTCTGGGTCATCCAATACATCTATAAGCCTTCCAGAGTTCTCTGTTATAGGTATATCCGAATCAGCATATACTCTTGAAGAGCTCAATAAGATATACTGTCTTGTACAATTCAAGAGCAGATCCCTTCTATCGGCAAATTCCTCGGTAGAATAAATCATAAAGTCTACAATTGCATCCCACATACTCTCATGACTCATAAGTTGGGATAGGAACGTTTTGTCATGTGCATTACCTATTACGTAATGAATATTTCCTTGCTTTGATGTATGTGGAGACCTCGATGTTATGAATACTTCATTCTCTTCATCAGAAGATAAATAGTCTACAAGATATCTTCCCATCGTTCCAGTTCCACCAAAAACCAATATCTTCATAATTACTTCTCGGTTTTTCCGATACTCCTTCTTTTGATTCAAATCAATGGTTAATCATTTTCTTCATTCTCTGTACATTTTTTTCCCCTAGTATGTTTTTCACCATTGCCCTTGTCCCCCGCGAGACACTAGGCTCAAGACTTCTGATAATATCCTCAGCTTTTGGGTCATCATGATAATCAACGAATACTTCAAAAAATACCGGCTTATCTTTAACCTCAGGATCGACAAACTTGCTCACATTCTCCATATATTCCTCCTTTGAATGAGCACAGATATATTCGAACCCTAGATCACAGACATAGTGTCTAACCAATTCAGAGGATTGGTTACCAAAATGTCCTCCTGCTGCAATAAATCTATGAACATCAAAATCAGATATTCCAACACGTTGTGAGTAGTTTCCAGACAAGTGAAACTGTACACCGCATCCATTATTGATCAGCATAATACGTAAGTTTTTGCCAACGTATCGATTTCCGACAGAGTTCATATCATAGAAAAATGCCAAGTCTCCCACAATTCCAAAAAAAGGTTTATCTGGATTACTAAAGGATGCACCAATTAATGTAGATACACCTCCATCAATTCCAAATCCGCCAGTATTAGAATACCCTAAAGTTCCTTGTGGCGGCATGAAATAGTTCCATGACATCAAGGAATTCCAGATACCAAAATGAATAACAGCATTCTCTGGCAATTGCCTAATTGTGTGTTGAGCAACCCATATATTGGAAAACGGTAATTCGGGAATCTTTTCATAGAGTCTTCCATATTCTGAAGTCCATGTTTTAAATAAACCATCTAAATGTGGACCATCATTCTTTGCGTAGTATGCAAAGAAATCACCCTCGTCCATCTCAAATACATACGTAAGTTTTTTGAACGTATCTCGTATTTCTCCATCTAAATCTACACGCCATACTTCCTTTGTCTTAAAGTGAATACCGGATCCAGATACATCACCAATATGGATAATCAAGTCGAAATTGTTATAATCATAATTTTTGCCGGACTGATAAGCTGGTAATTGCGCTTGGACACGATATTTGCCCCAAAAGTTACTTGTATTATCACACAGTACAACAGCATCATGATTCGCACAAAACTGATCAACAGCCTCAGTCAATTTATTCGACCACTTTTTATGAGCGCCAACAAAAACTCCTATTCTCCCATCAGGTAGTGACGGAAAGGCCTCGGAATATGTCACTCGCCTAATAATACGTTCCAAAGTCTTCGGATTGTCACACGATTCCGGTGTAAAATTGGTTTGTAGGTCAATATGAACCGGCCCGCCGCCTTTATGTGTCAGCTCAAGAATTGCTTTATTAATCTGTACATTTGCAGCCCACTCATCTTCCTCTGTTGGAAGTAATGCAGGAATATGTACGCTTAACTTAACTGTGTCTTTAGGTTGTTGTGAACGGTCTATAACCTGTGCGGTATATGACCCAATTCTTCCAAAAGGCTGCATACCAGTAACAGCCAATACAGGAAGTTTTCTATAATAAGCTTCCGTGAGTGCTGGAAGGTAATTCCTCGATGCTGTTGCACCCGTACACGTAATAACAACTGGCTCACCAGTTTCAGCAGCTAGTCCACATGCCATATATGCGGCAGAGCGTTCATCAACACAAGAATAAATCTCAAAAAATGGATCGTCCTCCACACTTCCTACAAAATTGACATTTGTTGTACCGGGACTTGCAATTATCCTTTTTATTCCATGTCCTTTTAGCAAAGCTATGAGCATTTGAGTATTACGTTCAGCAGAAAAAAACTTAGCCATGTTTACATCTTCCTCCTATCAATAATGTTCATTGCATACTTAAGAAGTTCATCATTTGCTATTTTCATATATAGAAATATTACTACAGAGTAAGATATTATACCTACAAAAATTTCAATCAGCAACTGTGCTATTCCGTCTAATGGTATAAAGGACGTAACCCGCACAAAAATAAACATTATACAACCAATGATACAAGAAACAAATAAATCTTTTATAAACGGTCGGTAGTCGAGTTCATTACGAATCATGCTAAACTGAGAAGCAATAACTGTTAATTCAGCAATAAGGGTCGCATATACAGCCCCCATCGCTCCATGCTGAGGAATTAGAATTATATTTCCAATTAGATTGCATAACAATCCGGCTGTTGTTGCCACAATATAGACTTTGTTCTTATATCTCGGAATCAAAAACTGCTTCCTTATTGATACTGAGAATGCAACCATAATAATACTCGGAGCAATCCACCGAACGATTTGAATACATTCAACAAACTCCTGACCGAAAAACAACGGAACAAATTCTGGAGCTATTGATATGATTCCAAAGGAGAATGCACAAGACGTAATGATTCCTATTCTAAGCGCAAAAGTAAAAATTTTATTAGCTCTCTCATTATCATTCGATGCCAGCAGGTTAGAAATACGAGGTAGAAGAACATCACCTACTGCCGTAATGACCGTCGACAGAATTGTGAATATCTTGTCTGAGTTCTCATAAAATCCAAGTTGCTGGTATGTGCTCAGTGTCCCTAGCATTACCTTATCAAAGTGACGAAGCAATAAATTCGCAACGCTCGGTATAAAAAGGAGAAAAAGAGGTTTTACTTCACACATAATTCTATTAATATTGGGCTTACGTAGTTTTATATACTTGGGTGTCAATACAAATAGAGATGCCTCTGATAGAAAAAAGGCAACAAACGCCATAATAAAAGTGTAAACAGCTGTGTCTTCCCGACCCCGAACAAAAACGAATATGGCTGCTATGTATATTACCTTTATTATAACACTACGCAAAACGGTGACTCTAAAGTTCTCTAGGCCTTGAAATACCCATTTTACATCAACGACAGCAGATAACAAATAAAAAATCATTATCAGGGAAAGTTTTTGGTTATCTCGATTAAGACCGCAGAGGATAATTACAATATATGCCAAAGTGGTTATTGTAGATGTAGCCAAGTGAAGCCAGAACAAATCTGAATATGTATTCTCTAGAGATTCTCTATCGTTTTTTGCAGTCGCAATTTGTCTGGTTCCATGTGCGTTAATTCCAAGCCCAGCAATCAAGACAAAATAGTATGCAATAGAATAAGCATAGGAATACTTCCCGATTTCTTCAGCACCAAGAATTCGAGAAATATATGGTGTTACGATTAACGGAGAAAGCACCGTAACGCCTTGATAAATTAGCTGGTAGATTATATTTATCCCAAGTTTTGGTGATTTACTTTTGTTCATTTTCTACTACTCCGATTATTAGCAGCATAACAATGAAATTGTTGACTGCCTGACAGAGATTTATCCCTGATCACTCAAAAAGTTGCTAAATTTCCCAAAACTCTATTTAAATAATCTTGGGAGTCAGAAACTGTTAAATCCAATTTATGTTCAACTTCATTCCAATTAGTTTGAGAACGACTTATATAGTTCTCCGGATCTAGTCCCTCTGCAGGAATGCACCTGTCTTCAAGTCCAGATAACGATAAAAGATTCGAAATCCGAGAAAATGCTTTTACATTTGCAGACGACACAAAAAAGTTCTTATGAAAAATAATTGAAAATGCAGTCGCATGAAATGAGTCCGTAAATATACAATCTGCTCCCACTATATATCCAAGGAAATCAGATGGATCTGCATCAAAGACTCTAATATCTCCAAAGTGTAATTCCGTCATTCTGAAATAATATGCCATATAAGGAAAAGTTACTATTTTCAGCTTACGCAGTCTTGCATATTGAGCAATTGACTCGAATAGTGTTTTTGATCCATGAATCATATATACAAAAATATAGGATTCAGTTATATTGGGTCGTCTTACAATCTCTTCCCATTCCATTCTGGTTAATAGAAAAACCGGGTCAATTGAAACCTCAATCTTTTTATTTGTTATCTTCGTCAAATATTCTTTCGCTTTTTCTTCACGCACTGAAATATAGTCGAAGCTTTGCAAGTATCTACTTGCATCACTTTGAAGAGATGCTGGCAATTCATCAACGCCCATGCTTGCGGCATAAGATGCTTTTACACAATTCCCGTTAATTACATCGAGCCAGTAAATTCCCACCAAATTTTCTTCAAAAGTTGGACGCCATATTTGGTCACTTCCACAGATATAACAATCATACAATCCATTGACTTCTTGGAGTTCATCTGATGAATAATATTTGGTATGCGGAATACTCTCCTTGAATTTATCAAGTGAGCGTCTTCTTATTCTGATTTTTTTTCTCACTAAAGCTTTGCAAAAATCTCTTTTCAAGTCATTAAGCAAGCAATCAATTTGGCCTTTGTAGATTCTATTAAGATATCTGACCATTTTTGATCCATTCTGTTCGTTAACACTAAAGTTTAGCGTTTCGCAATAGAATCCCATGCTGTTAATTTTTTTATTTAAGGCATATGCCTGTAACAAAGCTCCATAATTTCCGGTATTTCTATAATTAGTTACTATACACACTCTAGGATTCATTCCCTTTTATTCCTCCATTGTTCAGAAAATAGCACATAATTATTGGCGCATAAGATGACTGGCAGGTAATAAAATGCTATGTAAAGGCTTCCTGAGGTCAGCTGCATAATCAGAATAACAAAGACAAAAAACACCAACATATAATAAGTATCAGAATCTGCGTTAATGTTTTTCTTGTTTCGTAACAAAGAAAGAATAATATACATACTCCATAACGCTAAACCCACAAATCCAGTCTGCATTAACATTTCCAAAATCAAGTTATGTGAGCTATGTGTCGTGCTTCCAACAAATGTTGTATTTAAATAAATGCCTCCCCCATTAGTTACACCATAGCCATATACTGGCGAATTCCTGATGTTATTGATAGCGTTAAACCATAATCCAGTTCGACCTGTTAATGTGGCGTCCTTGTGAAGGATGTTTTCGATGATGTAACTGAATTTCTCTTGTATATTGAAAAAGACTAGGCCAATTTCCGCCAAAACATATGTGCCGATAACAAAAATAGGGTTGAATAATTTGGATAACCTGTTTCCATAAACAAACATAACATAGAGTACTATTAATGCAATGCCAACAATTGATTTTGCACTCCATGCACGAACGAGTGACAAAAGAGCAGTTATTATCATCACCCATGTGTATCTGCTAATTTTCACATTGTTCATTCGATCAAGTACAATACATACTGCTATAAAAGGGATATAATAATACCCTAAGATATTGTCGCCAAATGCAAAATTGTTATAATTCCCACTCACTTCAAGGTGTCCGAAAAAATCTTGATTTATATACTGAAATAATGTTGTTATTATCATACAGAATGATACATACTTTCGGATTACAAGAAGAAAAGTTATGTCCTTTCTTTGTAAATAGTATTCAACTATCTGTGTAAACGCAAATAGTTTCAACCCATAAAACAATCCAGGAATTATGCTTCTATTGTTTAAATAACATGATAGTGTTAGCCACATTGCATAGAGTAATAACGGAATACACTCTGTCTTTAATTTCAGCCTACCCTTCAAAAATAATACTACAACATATAAAATGGCTGCAAAAATGGCAACATCATATAACGGCCCAACATTAAAGATATGGACCTCAACAAAAGGAAAAAGCAGTAAAAAAGCCTTTAACTCTGATTTTTTTATTCGTGTTTGTGGTATTCGCATAATCATTACTCCAATTTCCTAGCATGATGCTTTGATTTACGCAATATTTTTACGCGTTTATATATTAGATACACTGGTCATTTTATATATGTATGTCGTCATATATCTTTTATATAGTTGCATTTAATAGAGAAAGATAGTGAAGCAATATGTCTATACTGGTTTCTATCAAAATAATTGACAAGTAGTTTCCGTTATCTATTCTAATCCTAGCAATATACAAACTTTTTTTGTTATGCTATTCTTCTTCAATACATGTACCGTTACCAATGGAACTGCCACTCCAGATATAAAACATATTAGACATGTTGAAAATATTCCGAGTCCAACCATTCGAAGAACATTTCCCAATAAGGCGCAAAAAAACGGTTGATGGATCAAGTATATGACAAAAGACTTTCTTCCAAAATATGCGAACACATTTTTCAAACAGCGCTTCTCAAGTCTTCTCACTAGAATGAATAAGTTGTCTATGACAATCAGTGTTGGAAAGACCTTCATAATCTTAAATAGGTCGGATGAAATATTCCACGCTCTAATCGAAGTCACGGCCAATACAATCCAACTAATTAGAGATATAATCTTGTACAATAATTGTCTCCTGAGATTTACCCCCCCCCCCAAGCGATTCCAACAACATAATACATGCCATAATACATTGTTCTGTATAGTATAGTCATTTTGGGGTTAATAACGAACCTAAGAATCCACACAGCAACAGCAATAAAAAGCAAGATATAGATCAATTTGTCTTGTATTTCTCGCGAATATACGAATTTGATAACAAATAACGTAAACCCACTCACCAAAAACAGGCTGTAAATATACCACAAATGTACACCATAAGGATTATCTCCCTGTAGCACTCCACACGCATAATTTGAAACGTCAACTAATCGATAACCTGTATTCTCTAGCATCCGATTAATAGCGGAAATCTGATTTACAGTAAAAAACAGAATGTACAGCAATACGGAATACAATACAAAAGGAACAACCAGCGTTTTTACTTTTTTTGCCAGAAATTTCTTAGGCTCTTTTATGTATTTATCCAGCGATAATGAAAATACATATCCAGAAATCGCCATAAAAAGCGGCATATGAAACGAGTAGATAAATGTTTTCAAAAAATAGGCTATATCATTTGTAAGCATCTCATCTCTAAATGTATGACCCAAAACAACTAAAAGGATAGCTATTCCTTTGCAAATATCGATCCACTCAACTCGACTTTGCTTTTCTAACTTATCTGTAATTACCATAGATTTTCTCCACTACTTCGCGAATTACTCCCTCGCCGCCTTTTGCCTTTGTAATATATTTTGCCACTGCTTTCACTTGCGGCATAGCATCCGCAGGGCAGCACCCGAAGCCTACGAACTTAATTAAATCAATATCATTGATGTCATCACCAATATAGCATATATTCTCAGGGAGTATTCCCTTTTCTTGACAAATTCTTTGAACTACACTCACTTTATCCTTGCATCCCGCTTCCAAGATATCTAGTTTTAACTTTTCCGCCCTACGACGATTCAAATCAACACTCTCACTAGTTATGATACCGGTAATGACTCCAGCTTTCCGTAAAAGACTAAATCCCATTCCATCACGAGTGTTGAATTTTTTTAGTTCATCCCCAAATTCAGAATAATACATACCACCATCGGTGAGACAACCATCACAATCTGTGAGGAACATCTTAATTTCTGGTGCCCCAAAAGACGAAGATATACCGTTCTTCTGCATCAGTGCTTCGATGATTACCCAATCGCTAGGCTCATCAATCTCAAAGAAAGAATCTTCACTCATCTCAACTGCTTTGATATTTCCAGATATACGGTTTTGTGATCTGAGAAGTTCGGTTTTTGATGTAATATAAAAAGCACCGTTTTCTACAAGATAAGAATCAAATTCTTGTCTCCGTGGTCTATGATACATGTCGTAGTTAGTCGAATACGCAAAGCCATTTTCATCAATTCCCCAATGGAACCGTTTTTGTGGAACCACTGATAACACGCTATCTATTCCTTCTTTTGTGAATGCTTCAAATCCACGATCGAGGTCGGTGCTCATCAGCAATGGAGAAGTCGCTTGGATAAGAACAATATTTTTGAAATCATAGTTTGCTGCAAATTCAAGCATAGCAAACTCTGTGGAAGCTGTATCAGAAGCGGATTCCGGCGACCGTCCTATAACCTCTGTTTTTGAAAACAAGGCTGCCTCAATGCCAGTCTTGAATGACTCAACTGTCTCCCTAATTTTTTCGCTGTCAGTTGCTACATACACTTTATCAATATACTTGCATCCACATGCAGCCTTGACCGTCCAGTACACAAGGGGTTTCCCACTGATTAGTTTTATATTCTTTAACGGTATAGATTTACTTCCACCTCTTACCGGGATAAATGCGACATTCATTTAAATACCTCCTAATTTCCTTCCTTGTTGAGTATTCTTTCTATTCTGTGCATGTTTTCTTCTGTAATTGAATATAATCTATCTTGCTCAGCAAGCAAGCGTTCTGTTGTTTGTAAGCCATTTTTTTCATGTATTTCCATAAATTTCTCAATGATTTGTTCACACAAATTCTCTGGCTTTTCATTAATATCGATATACCAGTCAAGTGCATTGATATCTTCCAAAAACCATCTGGTTTTTCTTTGATTTCCAAGAGAAATTATATGGCAATTAACTCCAAAGGGAACCCATATGCCATGTCCACGCATACCAACGACAACATCCATGTTGTTATAAAATTCAATTAATCTCTCCGCTCCCCATGATGACGCAGAATGAAACTTGAAATCAACGTTAAACTTTCTGAGATACTTAATAAAAGCTATTTCTGAATCACAATGCGTAATGAAATGCATAGTATAGCCAAATGATGTTAACTTGAGCATTGCTTTTGCAATTTCATTTAGTATTATTTCTGTGTTGTCTCCCATTCTCATGCTTGCCCTATCCAAAGCCACATTAAAAGCAACTTGGCGCGTATGCTCTTTTTTCTTAATCTTTGGATAGATCTTTCGCGTAATCATTGTAGGACAAGGTTGATATACCACCTTTGACCTCAAAGAGTCATCTATAAATGACTGAATCTCTCTTACACTTCCATTATTCCTTAACCCAAAGAATGCACTCCTTGCCACCAAACTTTTAATATTTTCCTCAAATAGTTGATTTCTCTCTTGTCCAGAAAAATAATTATACCCAACAGCAAATACAATGAGAGGCGCAGAGATCGTTTCATATTGATCTCGTCCACATGCCCACTCCCACCCTGAAACTTGATTCTCATTTGTATCCGGCATAAATGCACCATGCCCACCAATTACAACAGCAGAATTGGAGTTGAGTTTTTCGATATACTTATCGTTGACTGGCTTAGTAATCGGAATCAAATCCCACGAAACACTACCTAATTTTGAGTCGAATAAGTCTCTGATACATGTTGACAATGCCGTATCCCCCGCATTCCCAGCAGAGTAAAATGTAACATGAGATAAGCGATAGTTAGCCATTGACCTCTTATATTTCAGTATATAAATTGGCTTCCTGGCGTTAACAATTATTCGCATCTTTTGATGCTCCAAAAATGCTAATTTTTCTATTTCCATAAATACACATTTCTCCTTAAACAGCCATCCTTAAGCCTAGACTCTCCCATAAATATCCTCATAGCGGATAATATCGTCTTCTCCGAAATAATCCCCTATCTGAACTTCTGTTATAATCAGATTCTCTTTATCATCAGTGTTTGTCAATCTGTGTTTGCAGCCCTTAGGAATAAAGATTGAACTGCCACAGTGTACCTCAACGATAGATTCGTCCAACTGTACAGTACCTGTTCCGTGTGCTACAATCCAGTGCTCCTCACGGTGTTTATGAGATTGAAGGCTCAGCTGAGACTTTGGATTTACACTGATTACCTTCGATTGGAAGTAGTCATTCATCACTGTTGTCTTATAAAAACCCCAAGGGCGTTGATATATTTCGTAGTCTACGATTCCTTCGTCAAGATCAGAAAACTCATATGTTAAATCAGCATGAATGTCCTGTAGCAGGAGTGCATGCATCTGGTTTTTAGTAATAATGTTTATCAGCTTTCCATTCTCATCTATTATCGGCAAGAACCTAATTGCATTGTTCTTAAACAATTCTGTTGCTTTCGTTAACCCATCTTCTTTTCTAAGATACTGAAACTGACGTGTGTACACAGAAGAAATTGATGCCTCAATTCCAATGCCTTTAATAAATGCTCTACGGATGTCTCCATCAGTGAGTGTGCCAACCACCTTATCATCAAAATCTACTATGATAAGAAATCCTTTTTTATTTGTGTCAATCTTCTTAAGTGAATCAATTATTGTCGCATCTATCCCTGCAACAAACATACTCATGTCAGTCATATTTGCAAACCTCAAATAATTCGGTGCCGATGACAGATTGATCGAATACCCGTCATCGGCACCAATCGAACCTATCTCAATGTTTTCTATACTTCAGTTTATCGCGCTGTACTTGTTCAATCGGGAGAATCTCGCTCTCCTTATAGGTTAAAGCATCATGTACAGCATTCAGATTTCTAACCAGCTTACGGATTCCGTCAGGTTCCAAAGAAGCTGCGTGGTCAGTACCTTTCCAAGTTCTATCCAGTGTATAATGCCGTTCAATGATATCCGCACCGAGAGTATACGCTGCAACATCGACCGCAATACCGAGGTGATGACCCGAGAATCCGATAGCCTTCACTCGACTCTCATATGCCTCACGCATACGAGTAATCTCCAGCAGGCAAACATCCTTGAAAGGTACCGGATAACCAGAAGTACAGTTGAAAAGAACAAGATCTTTCGCACGACCGTTAGCTTCGAACAGCTTCACGATTTCCTCTTCTTCTTCATGACTTGTCATTCCAAAGGAGAGCTGAATCTCTCCTTCATAATTATCACAAAGCCACTGAAGCATTTCAAAATGCGTGTTGCACGCCGAAGGGATTTTAATAAATTCCGGCTTCAAAGACGCAATTTCTTTCGCGCTCGTCATATCCCAGACGGAAGTGGCATATGTAATACCCGCCTGTTCGCACCACTCTTTCAATTGCGCGTGCTGATCAACAGTGAACTCCAAGAATTCACGGTGTTCACCGTAGGTCTTTCCGTAAGAGTTCACAGGATTCGGATGCGGGGCATTGTACTGTTCAGGGGTCAGAAGTTCCTTCGGACAACGCTTCTGGAACTTGATTGCATCGGCCTTGCAAAAATGCGCAGCCGTCTCAATGAGATCATGGGCGATCTCCATCTGCCCCATGTGGTTACAACCAGCTTCTGCAATTACGTAAGGTTTCTTAAACATTTTGTTTTCCTCCAGTTTATAATTTCTGTGAATTGCCCTGTATAACTTATTTCAGTGGTACTAGAGCAAATCTCAAGTCATTCAAAAAATTCTCATTAACATTAACCCTATAATCAGCGTTTGTTGTTGGTACAGCACTCGTACATATCCCAACTGCATATAAAAAGTGTATATCGAGAAGATTCAATAATTCACTTGGAAAAAACGCGGGCATTACAAGGACATCTTTGCCGAAGTTATAATTCGTCAGATCCCTAGGATGTAACTTGACAATCGGCTTGCCGTATGCCGAATAGTACTGTACCATCTTTTGATAGTAATCTATTTTCACAGATTCGGAGATATAACCGTCCTCAGAGATCGGTTGTGTATACACAATTCCCACATTATCCAAAGCACCAGATTCTACCGTTGCAAGGAAATCTCCCAAAAAGACATCCAGAATTACTTTTTTTGTATCATTATCTAAAGAAGATAAGAGTTCTTTCACATTCAGTACAGATAATTTTGACTTCCATTCTGCCGGGTATATCTCTGGTTTTTGTACTAATATTGCTTTAACCTTCTCTTCCTTATAGAAATCTACAACGGTTCCCGTAACTCTCTTAATAAAAACCTTAAGCTTAGATTGCGGCGGATTAATGGCTGTAAGAGCACCTTCTTCTACGAAGAAAGCTTCCTTACACTTCTTAAAGAAAAGGTTCGCAGTTGAGTATATGTATTGCAGATTCCATGCAAAATTGTATAGGGTGAATTTTCCTTCAACATCAAATCCCCATTTCTCTTCCAAGAACCTATACTGCTTTCGGTTTTCAATCTCCTCAAGTCCCAATACATCCTTCGTTTTATTTCTAATCCGACATGACACCACATATCCGTTTTTCATTAGAACAGGCGCAATTTTACAGAACTGAGAGTAAATCTGCGAATCATTTGCATTGAGCAGCAATATACAGTTTGCTTTGCTCCTGTTTTTGTTAATGTAAAGAAGTGATAAATAAAGGTGATACAGCGTCACGCAGATATACAGCTCCCTGTATTCAGCATTTGCGTTTTCGTTCATTCTCCATGCTCCTGTACTTTCACAGCTATCATATGTTAGCTTAATTTTTTCATTTGTGTCGCAATATCCGCATCCACGATTTCTTCGCCAGTCTTATGCCTCAGTTGCTCCTTCGATGCCTCGCTCAAACCGTTGTTAATCACGCAGTTCATGTCGCAGGTGCTACACTTGTCCAGTTCCTCTTTAGTGACCTTGCCATCTCGGTAGTCACGGCAAATCTTGTTCTCGTACATGCTATACGGATGCTTGCTGAACAGCGCCTTAAACTTATGCACCAGAACCCAAGTCGCCGGTTTCCAGATATACTTGTGCATAGCTGGGGATACAGATCCAATCATCCAGCAGTCACGGTCGCAGCAGCGAACCTTCTTGCGGACTTCCTCTGCCTGCGAGCTGTTCCACAGTTCGTCCCAGCTCTGAGTGTTCAGGTTCCCCATAACCTCTTTGTCCTTGGTGCCGTTGCAGGGCATGACATCGCCATACGGATCAATAAAGAAGGTGTCAAAGCTCATGTCGCAAGGCAACAGACGTTTCTGTCCGTAGATGTAGTTAATCAGGCCGTGGTTAAAGTAAGCGCGGAACCACTTCTTCGGGCTGTTGCTACGGAGAAGTTCGTTAACTAGATCCTCAAAGTTCTTTGCAACCATCGGACGGTCATGAATGATGTTTTTGGCCTCCACGAAATAGAAGCTATTATGAAGCGATGCCGTGGCAAACTCCATGCCCATCTCATCAGAAATCTTGTACAGCGGTACGAGGTCAGGAGCATTCTTGTCCTGGACTGTCATGCCAAATCCAACATCCTTCATGCCCATCTCACGCAGGGTCTTCAGGGTCTGATAGCCCCGCTGATAGCCATTCTGAAGGCCACGAATCTCATTATTGGTCTGCTCCAATCCCTCAATAGAAATACGAATACCGATCTGTGGGAACTCCTTGCAGAGGTCAACAATGCGGTCAGTGAAGAAGCCGTTGGTGGAGATAACGATACGGTCAGACTTCTTGTAAAGTTCGCGCACGATATCCTTCAGGTCGGTACGGATAAAAGGCTCACCGCCGGTAATATTGGTAAAGTACATCTTCGGCAGCTTCTTGATTGTCTCAATAGAGATTTCCTCTTCCGGCTTGGAAGGAGCTTTATATCGATTGCACATAGAACAGCGCGCATTGCAACGATAGGTCACAATGACTGTACCATTCAGTTTCTTTTCTGTATTCTTAGCCATAATACTTAATCCTCTCTATCACAGTTTTTCATTTTTCTCTTTACTGCGTTGCCAATATACTGATTAAAAGAATGAAATGGAATAGCGATTAAGACTGTTATAAGTATTGTCATACATATAAACCACCCTGACGACAACTTATCGCCTGCAAGAGAAAGTATGCATATTATGAAACCATGAAGTAAATATACTTCGTATGATATTTTCCCAAGAAGGATACTGATTCTATTTCCAACTTTCAACCTATATGTAACAGTAAATATCAGTGTAATGATTGCTATTCCCAGAATTGCTCTAATCAGATACTCTCCAATAAACACTACTGTTTTAAATTTCAAATACAATAATCCAAATGCTAGTGAAGAAAACAAAGCACAAGAAATTGTTACTGCATATCTATTTTCAAGCAGTGATGACAACCGTCGCTTAACGTTGTTACTACTTAATAGATAACCATATGCAAACCCCAACGCCTCCACATTCCATCCGAATCCGATATGGAATAAATACCCCACTAAGCTATAGAACAACACGCCAAAATATACGATATACCCCCCCCCCCGAAAGATTTTAACTCATCAGCAGCATAAGCAAATAAATAAAAGAGAAGTAGAACATACACGAAACGTAATCCACCCAGATATGGGTTGAATCCAAAAGCCTTCTTTATAAGAAGTACAAGTATAAATGGTATCAATAAGGTCAAAATTCTATTTCTTATGAAGTTTTGTCTATAATTGTTCTTATTTTCAAAGCTATAGCGCAACCCATAAGCAGAAAAGAGGAAATACAAAGTTACTGCAATATAGGCAAAACTTCCAATTAGGTCTTGAACCTTATTCGAATAAGCTACTGGGATATGAACAAAAATCACAATTATACAGCATAGCCCTTTTAGAATAGTTGTTTGCTCTTTTGAAAGAAAATACTTTTTGCATTCTTCCTCTTCATATGACTTCACTCCATAGAGACATACTCCGGCGTAAATCAACAACAGTAATATCGATAAATACATAGACTCACCCTCACGCGTTCTTTACTTTTTGTACAATTCCAGCGTCTGCTCAACCACATCATCCCAATTGTACTTACTGCAAATAAAGTCAGCCGCCCCATCTTTCAGTTTCTTTACTGCATCAGGATTATCGCAAGCATATTGCAGTTTTTCTTTCAAATCATCAATATCCGACTTTTTGAAAAGTATCGCTTTATCCTCTACTACTTCCGCACATTCCGCAATATCAGAGGTAAGGCAGCAGTTGCCATAACTCATTGCTTCCAAAAGGCTCAGAGGCATCCCCTCAAGGTCAGAAGGAAGTGTGTACACATATGCATTGCTGTACAGTTCTTCAAGCATTTGTCCCTGCACAAATCCGGTGAAAATAATCCGATTATCGCCCTCTGCAATTTTCTTTAATTCTTGCATAAAGGCATCCGTGTCAGAGCTACCACCCGCGATCACCAGCTTCTTTTCTGTCGTAATCCCCTTAAATGCCTCAATCAAATATGTAATTCCCTTCTCTGGAACCAACCGCCCTAAGAAAAGGATATATTCATCTTTATCAAGTCCGTACTTTTCTTTTATCAGATGTGGGCTACGGATAATCGGTCTATTGACTCCATTTGGGATAAATACCGTCTTTCTCTTATAGGTATCCGCAAAATACTTCTGAACACCCTCTGATAAGACGATGATCTCATCTGCAAATCTAACTGCGACCTTCTCACCAAACCTGATATACTTGCTGGCAAAGCCACCCCATTTGGCGCGCTGCCAGTCAATGCCATGTATTGTCGCTATGCACCGTTTGCCGAACAATTTCGGAAGCCAAAGCATGGCACAGGGCCCTTCCGCATGGAAATGAACCACATCATACTTGCCAAATGCAGTGCAAATTGCAGCAAAGAAGGAAGAAGTCATTGCCGCGAGGCCCTTACGATTGATAGTGAAAACAGACTTCAGTTTTACACCTCTATATTCCTCAAGAGAACCTCCATCAAATTCTTTCCCACTTACATGGTGACCTGACCGATTGTAGCAGGTAACAGAATGACCCTCCTTAACCATTCTCGTGGAGAGTTCCTCCACGACAATCTCTATACCGCCTTCCCGTGATGGAATGCGCTTGTGTCCAAGCATTGCAATATTCAATTTATCCTTCATCTTTCGCGCACTCCTTCATTTGAAATCTTCTCTACACATCTGCGTTTGCTCAATCCCTGCCGAACAGGTCCCTTGTATAAACCTTATCCTTCACATCATCCAAGCACCCATCGTACCTGTTTGCGATGATGGCATTACTCATGCTCTTAAACTTCTCCAAATCGTTTACCACGACAGATCCAAAGAACTTTTCGCCATCTTCCAGTGTCGGCTCGTAGATTATCACCGTTGCGCCCTTTGCCTTCACACGCTTCATGACACCCTGGATGCTGCTCTGGCGGAAGTTGTCGCTGTTGCTCTTCATGGTCAAACGGAAAACACCGATGACTACGTTTTTCTCATAACTCTTATTCCACTGGTTCTCCTCGCCATATCCGTAGTACCCAGCCAATCTCAGTACCCTGTCTGCGATGAAATCCTTCCGTGTTCTATTGCTATCAACAATGGCAGACATCATGTTCTGCGGAACGTCGGCGTAGTTAGCAAGGAGCTGTTTGGTGTCTTTGGGCAGGCAGTACCCGCCATACCCAAAGCTGGGGTTGTTGTAGTGCGTTCCGATACGTGGGTCGAGGCACACACCCTCAATAATCTGCTTTGTGTTCAGGCCCTTGCTTTCAGCGTAGGTGTCCAGTTCGTTGAAGTATGCGACGCGCAGAGCCAGATAGGTATTTGCAAACAGCTTGACCGCCTCGGCCTCAGTAAAGCCCATGAACAGCGTGTCGATATTCTCTTTGACTGCGCCCTCTTGAAGCAACTCAGCAAAAGTATGAGCGGCCTGGGTCAGCCTCTCGTCCTCCGCATCTGCACCAACAATGATTCTGCTGGGGAACAAATTATCATAGAGGGCTTTACTCTCGCGGAGAAACTCAGGGCTGAAGATGATGTTTTTGCAGTTGTACTTCTCCCGGACGGAGGCCGTATATCCAACCGGCACTGTGGACTTGATGACCATGATTGCATTCGGATTCGCCTTCATGACCAACTCGATCACATTTTCCACAGCCGTCGTATTGAAATGCTGGGTGACAGAGTCGTAATTGGTCGGAGCCGCAATAACAACAAAGTCCGCATTGCTATAGGCGCTCTCGGCATCCAGCGTTGCGGTCAAATCCAGTTCCTTCTCAGCGAGGTATTTCTCGATATACTCATCCTGAATCGGGGACTTTCGATTATTGATAAGTTCCACTTTTTCTGGTACAATATCCACGGCATAGACCTTATTGTGTTGTGCCAGCAGCACTGCGAGGGACAATCCCACATAGCCGGTACCGGCAACTGCAATCGTGTACTTTTTCATGCTTACTCCTCTATCTGGTAGGAATCTCTATATTAATCACTGTGGTTATCATCGGAGATGATGTTGTCATCAATGGCTGCTCACAGCGCGGAATCGTCTAAACTGAACTTATCTGTGTTCTTATAGGGTAGACCTGCTACGATGTGTATATCATCTTATCCACACTCGGTACCCCTACGGGCTCATCATCCTCTACCCTCTCGACTGCCCATTTCGTCTCATATCCTCATTTTCATCAAAACAATTTCATTTATTGTCGAGGTCGTTCCCTGCTGATGATTTGTTCATTTATTACAATCATCTTCAATAATCATCCTCATTTATTTGTAAAACTTGTACATCTTCTATCTTTCTCACCCTATACCGCCCCAGAAAAATGAGCTTATCATCTTCCGTTCTCCTCTACCCCAAGCTATCCCGGAAAGATAGCTTTTTTCCCTGCCCCTCATTTTCGACCGTTATCCTATATACTGCATGAAAAATGAGGTTATCATCACCCACTAGCTTCGACCCAAAATTTTCCCGGAAATATAGGATTTTAGAGGGGGTAAAAGGGTGATTTATCGGACTATAAATGGCGTTGGATGGATGATAACTACACCGCCGTTTTACCCATCAAAATGCGACTGAAAATTTAGGGTAGACATTCAATGAAAGAAAGCCGCCCGGAAAGATAGATTTATCGAGGTGTCAAAGGCTCATAAACCACAATATGTAGTATCATTCACCATTTTCAGGCACAATATATTGATTTTCACCAGCTTTCAGAGCAATAAAAATAGCCCCATAAAAGGGACTTTTTTCAGTTTGAGAGTGTACCCTAAATTTTCAGTCGATTTCATCTCAGGTTGTAAAAAGCTCACTTATACAGAAAAAAGTGATTAAAATCACTTTCTTGCTGACAGAGTGATTTTAATCACTTATGCGAAAATGAGGTCTACATCCCGGAGGTAGTAAAAAGCTCACTTATTTATGAGAAGCTCATTACGGGCAAAGTGATTATAATCACCTGCTGGAAAGGGAGATGATTTGTGAGTGATTTTAATCACTTTTCTATTCGGCGGGAAAACGAAACGCAAATAGTGCAGAAGCGAAAAACATAGATATTGCGTACTTTTTGAGCATACTCACAGGGGCATTGTGTTGATTTTCAGAGTGATTAAAATCACTTTCAGCCGGTCGAGTAGGGGCTTCGTAAGTGATTAAAATCACTTTCAGCTCTAGGGCAGTTCCGGGGAAAAAAGTGAGCTTTTTACACCCTCCCAGTTTCCGGCTTTGAACCGATTTCAGCCCCCCTGTGGGCAAAAAGTGATTAAGCTCACTTTTTCCTTTGGCTGGGGAGCTTGAAAAAAGTGATTAAGCTCACTTTTCAAAGCCAGGGTTCCTCCCGGAATAAGTGATTAAGCTCACTTTTCCATAGCTGGCCGGATTGACTACTACAGCACCGACTGTTCCTACCAGATTGACTGCTCCTGCCATATTGACTGCCTACTCCTGCCGGACTGCCTGCTCGACAGAAATGTGTGTATTATAATAGGTAGAAACTCGGTTCGGATTGGGGCTTTTGAGGAGCAAAATGGGCAAAAAAGGGGCAAAAAGGGCAAAAAAAGAAGCCCGCCAGCGTACCATGTAGGATTTACACAGTACGCCAGCGGGCGGGTGTTTAAGGGGTATTCAGTTAGGCTGATGCCGGGGTGAGCCACTGCTTCACCAGATCGATGCTGACATTTACAGCTTTGGCAATGAAATCGTTGTCCATTCCCATGTTATGGAGATTGATCGCGGTTTCCTGTTTTCCCTTCAGTTCGCCCTCAAGACGGCCTTTGTTTTCAACTCTATCTAACACTTCACACATATTCCGGGGACCTCCTTCCACTGCATCATTATATGCTTCCTCAAATCGATTATCCTTAGTCATTACTGATAGCAACTGCATGGTTTCTTGAACATGCTTGATTTGCCGCGCATCGGGCACATAGTCTCCGTTCTCCTGCATCTGCACAAAGTAATCGGCAACGATACGGAAATCGCTCTGGAACATATCAACCTGCTCTCTGGTAAGGTATGCAATTTCAAACAGGTTGATTTTGTAATCGTTTACGAATTCGTCAAACTCAGGAGGGATATCCAACCGTTCCTTCAAACTGAGCGGTTTATCCCAGTGACCATTATAGCCATAGTACAGAACCAAGGTTACAACAGGATATCTGCTTTTCGCATCATTGTCTGCCAGAAGCTGTGCCCTATACTCCGCGCCATCGTAGCCAAGTACTCTGAGCGGCATATCCGCATCTGCTTTTGTCTGGTTTTCCAGCCCAACACACGCCACACGGATATTTCCTTTCTTCCAGCGCTTTGCCACATCGCGCTCAAGTTCATGTAGCTTGCCATCGGCTTTATAAAATGCGTTGGGTGACTGATCTTCCAACTCATCTGCAGACAGAACCTTTTTACCCTTGAATAGAAGTACATTCACAATGTCGGAGAACACATCATTGTGGGCTTCAAGGATTTTCTGTGCAATGTCTTTTTCTCCCACACAGCCACCGCCTTTCTTATCGAATTACAACAGGATATTCTACTCCTATTGTACTTTCATGTTACCACAGAAAGCTGGATTTATCAAGTCATGCGCCTGTGAACAATTTGAAAACAGAACGGTAAAAAAGCCCGCCAGCGTACCATGTGAGTGATTCACACAGTGCGCCAGCGGGCTTGCTTTTTGGGACTGCTTTTGAGATTGCTTTATGGGTTACATTTCTTGCAGGGGACATATCCCTTACTGATAAGCTCGTCGCGTGTTCCGTTGAAATAGAGCTTGTTGCTCTCCTTCATCTGTTTTACGCTGCTGCAATCAGGATAGTGGAATTTCCCGGTGTTCTTGTTTGCGACATAGTCTGTGCCTCCAGCACTGCTCCCAGTGCCACTCACTACAGGAGCACTCGTTGGCTTCGTTTGTACGATTTGTCCTGCTGTGAGCAATTCCTCTCGGCTGGCCGACTTCTCAGTTCGGATACTCAGGTCTGTTCCATCGGTCGTGATGACGATATCACCCTGCAAGTCTGTCCGGCAAACATCGACATCCGCATCACGAAGTCGGCTAAGCGGATTGTCATCGGGATGCCCATAGGAGTTCCCTTTGCCCACCGGTATAACTGCCACCTTTGGCATGATCTCCCGGAGGAACGGATATGTCGTAGATGTGTCTGAGCCGTGATGACCGACCTTCAGCACCGTCGCATCCAGCCTTACTTCGGCATTCAGGAGCATCTGCTCCTCTGGCCGCTCCGCATCTCCTGTGAACAGGAAGGATACATCTCCAAGGTCAACTCGAAGGACTATGGATGAGTTGTTGGTATCCGTCCCCTCATTCAGTCCCAGAATCGTTACGGTCGAGCCGCCAAGTGGGTATGTATCTCCTGAACTTGGTACCGTGATGCCGTTCCCCTTCTGTTCAGCGTACCGGGCAAAATCCCGGAAAGCATCTGAATCGTAAGTCGTAACCGGGCAAAGCGTCACATCTGCGTCGGCATAGTTAAATGCACCTGGGATGCCGCCGATGTGATCCTCATGCGCATGAGTGCCCACAACCATGTCAAGATGTGTGGCCCCACTGTTTTTCAGCACCGTGTAAATGATCTGAGAATCGGCCTTGTTGCCGCCATCGATCAGCATGAAATGCCTATCGCATTCAATCAGCGCCGCATCTGCCTGTCCGACATCAATGAAGCGAACTGTAAGTGTGGAAGGCGGCGCTGTGGGAGCTGGCGGGTCTGTGAGTGATGGTGGGGCGGAAGTTTCAAATAGTTTAGTTGCTGATGCTCTTAATGTCCCTCCATCTTCTTGAGCGGCCAGTACTTCATTTGATGTCGCATCTGAGACATACTGATGCGTTACGCTCTCGCCTATACTCACGCCGCACGCCGTTAATGATATACACATGGCGACGGCGACAATAAGCCTACCGATTCTCCGAATATTCACTTGATCATACCTCGTCTTACTCTCTGGACCTTATTCCTCTCACTCTACCAGGCAGTTGTACACATCCCCCAGGAATTCATTGAAGTCTGCTGTTGCACATGTGACGACATGCTCTGCATCGACATTCTCCATCTCGCCGATTTCCATACTGTATTCACCGTCACGCTGACAAGATTTCATATAAGAGATGGTATCCTCAACCGCCTCCTCGATGAGGGCGATGAGCTTCTTTGCATTGATTGTATACCTTATCCCCGGCTGAACGTGCCCCAACGCATCCGCAACGGGGCCTTTGGAGACAACCTCGCAGATTCTTCTTTTTGCGGATGTATGCGGCCGTCTATGCAGGAAGCTCTGCAAACAAATGATCGCAACCATTTCTTCGTGGGTCGTATCATATTCTTTCAAGTCAAGCGATTTCAGGTCTTTCATAATCAATGCTCCTTTTCCATTTTCAGTTGTGTATTACTCCGGGCTATGTGTTTATCCCGGTCATCCACAACATATAACAATTTTATGCACATAGCAACGGGACACGGAAAAAAGTATGTTCTGGGCTGAATATCAATGAGTGCCGGTGTGCAGTAGAATGTACATTCGACCATAACTATCCCGTCTTGTCACATCTCGAATTATCCCCGCCACCATAATAGCATATTGTGCATATCTCCACAATATTCTTTTTAAGTCGGACACCCTATAATTAAAAGATAAGGCAATACTCTGCGCACTTTCAGAGCGACACTTTGAGCGTCATCAAAGTTATACTCTGAGCGCCATCAGAGAGATTGCCCGGGTGAAGGGTGGTGACCGATATGATAGATTTCAGCCCACTATGGGAGACGATGCAGAAAAGGAAAATGACCCAATACCAGCTTCTCAAAAGCGGCATCGACCACAAAACGCTGGATACACTGAAAAAGAATAAGAATGTCACGTTGGTCACGCTGGAGAAGCTGTGTAGAATCCTTGACTGCACCCCAAATGACATCGTGAGATTCATAGAATAAACCGCTGGCATTGCTGGCGGTTGTTTTAATTTACGGCAACAAAAAAAGCCCCCACCGGGCTGAATCTCACAGTGCCGTCTGTAGTCATCATACCCGATGGGGGCTATACTATTTCACTCTCACGCCGTCTCAGCTTCCAGCCTGTCCTTTGCCCGCTTCTTCATATAGCGGCG
>ERZ1106950.898-NODE-898-length-23464-cov-14.531633_pt1 | contig 23464 bp, 24 predicted proteins | sample MGYA00403675_ERZ1106950 | MGnify/ENA primary metagenome ERZ1106950 (study PRJEB35170, sample SAMEA104062410) | human gut metagenome | biome: human gut; feature: human-associated habitat; material: faeces | place: Denmark | collected 2012-06-13 ... | reverse complement strand
GAATTTGATAACAGACAGCAAACCGACTGAATAAGCGGAACGCTGCCAAACATTATCAGTGCATAAAAAGAATAAAAACAGAACATGAACTAATTAAATCAAAAAATATGAGTTGGTCTATCATTTTAATGAAAACGCCATTGAACGATGAATCAGATTTGTCGGAAGTGGATGAGACACTGCCTATAACAAATAGAAATGCGTTCGTGAATTGGATGCAGAATACTTTTCTTGTTTCCGATGATAATTTGTCAGATAGCGAAATGATACTGCAATTAGGCAACGAGTGTGGCGTGGAGATTTCTTGGGACGATAAAGAAAATATCGAAAATATACACTTATGTTTTCATGGAAGCGAAAATGAAGAAATAATATTGTGCTTCGTGAAACAACTATGCTCGCATTGGAATTGTAGGGCTATTGACGTGGAAGCAAGTGAATTTATGCTTTTGTAAAATCATTTATTTTGTTCTGATAACAAACAGCGAACCGACTGAACAAGCGGAACGCTGCCGGACATTAGCAACTGAGAGTTAAATATGGAAAATTCAACACATTCATGGAACGAACCCTATGACGAAATGTCATTTGGGGATTTAATTAAGAACTGTGATAAATATGATGATCCTTTTGATTATGCCATATTTTGCAGTGAAGAGAATTTCTTAACTGGGATATTTTATGTTTATCGTGTCAGTTGGGATGTCTATCCTACTGATGATGAAGAAACATCACTTTTGAAAGATCTACATGAATGTGGATGCGACGAATTAATATCCTTGGTTGATATGTATGATTTTCAAAATGTCATACATGAGCAAAAAGATAAGAAAGCAGATTCAACAATTGAAGATTATTGGGCTGCTTTGCAAAACAGAATAGATGAAATGAAAACTTATAATAAACAGCAAACCGACTGAATAAAGCGGAACGCTGATAAACATTAGCATCGAAAAATTATAATTAAACCAATATGAAAGCAAAGATAGGGAACATCTATACTATCTATAATAATCGTTTAAGGCTTTATACAGCCTGTCAGATTATAAATATAATAGAGGATAAGGGTGACGCAATTTGTCTTTATCTGGATTGGACTGGAGAATCTCCTCTTCATCCAGTACAGATGGAAAATCTCCAACCTCTTTATATGGATTTCATGTATTGGGAGCGGCAATTATGTGTAGCCAATGTCGATATAGATGTTCCAGCTTATTTTATATTTGTAGGTAATATTCCTCCTCTTACAAACGAGGAAAACTCATATTTTGGTACAGGGAATTATGGGTATGATGTATATAGGCAAATTAAATGGCAACAGATTCCTGAAGAAAGGAGAAAAGCGTTTAAGATTGCAATGAAAAGCAAGGAAACAGTATGGCTTAATGGAACTGAATATAAAATAAGTTCGCACTATATAGATGACACCCATTGCCCGTTTTCCAAAGCAGATGAATTAAAAGTATTCCCATGTCTTTCTACGCTGGTTCTTAAAGAATATCATCAGGGGCTCATTGATTATTTGGATGATACACCGTTTATTACAGAACTGACATATAAGGGTAAAGGACAGAGAAGTCTTGATTTTCGTGGTACAAGCCTACGAAAACTTCTCATAGATTTGACTGGAATTGATGAACTATGGTTGAATGATGAAATGGAACAGTTATATCTTTTGAATGATACAATTAGTCCATGTGTTATTCATGCAAGAGATAACGGGGCTAACCTTCTCTTACAATACCGTAAAATATTTCACCCCTACCCTGAACTTTCCAATCTCAACAGTCTTCATGGCATAGAAATTAATGAAGTAGATATGAACGATATATTCTCCGTTTACCCTAATCTGAAAGAACTCTGGTTATGGGGAAAACCCGGGTATATCAGAAACTTCTCGGCACTCGAAAGGTTTAGGAACATTGAAGTTTTCGCAACGAGGAATCTTTTTGGCTTCAGTTCAGAGGATATTCCTGTGCCAGAACGGATGGAACATCTAAACTGGCTTTGGATGACAGGTTTGCCAGAAGATGCGGCAAAATGTATAAAAAAATTATACAAGAAGCGAAAAAACGAAGGAATGAATCTCTCCGTCACGCAGGCAAGAAAACCAGAGTGGATAAAAGAAAATATGGATAATCCATTCAGGGATTGGGATGACAGTGATTATATCTCACCCTCTTCCGCTAAAAAAGCCATTATCCAGTACAAGAAGACACGAAACGAGTTACTCGCCCTGAATGTTCAAAATGATCCGGAGGCGCAAACTAAAGCAATTGCAGCGGTAGAGGAATATACAAAGACATTTAATCGAATGAGATGTATCGAAACTGATGAACGGGATCTGGTATACGAGGTATTGTGTTCAATAATTGACTGCATGAATAATCCAATAATTGATAAGGCAAGATTGCTGGATAGATTCGAGGAACTACGGGATTTTTGAGAAACAAGTATAAAAACCGTAAATAAAAAAACGATGCTAACAAACAGCAAACCGACTAAATAAGCGGAACGCTGCCAAACAATATGAATATCTGGAAATACATCTATATAAAGTTTTACCAATTTAGGCGGTGGATGTTGGGTAAAACACTCGGAGAAGATTATGCCGCAATGCTGTTTGTGGCATCGCTCGACTGTTTGTTTTATTGGGGGATTGTAACTTTTACCGATGGCTTTATCGGCTATCGTTTACTTCCTAACCACAAACCTCTGTATGCGCTTCTTTTTATCGGTGGAGCTTTAATTATTGCGAAAGTCCGTAACCGTTCCATGTGTAAAAATGGAGCTTTTGAGCGTATAAAAAAAGAGGTTGAAGAAGAACCCCGAAAAATGTTTTGGGGAACACTCTCGCTGTTATTTATTTTATTTGCATTTGCTTTCTTTGCATCGTCGATGTATTTGTGGGGGAAAAGGATGATACCAATTTTAGTTTCATTTTAACAAGTAAAAAAATGAGAACACCTATCATAAGCATACTTTTGGCGACCGTATTTGCCACAAGTTGCGGCGAGCCGCCCATGCCGCCGTCGGACGAGGAAATGATACGTCACTTCACTACGCACGAGACGGCGTTTAACAAGGTGTACGAAATCATGGCGGATTGTACGGAAGGGAGTTTTCACTACCCGCCGCTTTCCCCCGAAAGCATCATCATACTCGATTCGGCAACGCAAGAGATCGAACTATCTGATGAATCGAATGACGAACAAGACAGCCCGGTGTATGGGCTGTTGAAGCCGGAACGAATACTGCTCGATTCCTTATTGGCAGAGATCGGATGCGGTCTCGTCCTTGTTGATCGTCAGGAGCGGGAAACGGTAGATTCGCTAAAGTTGAGACTCGTAATGCCGTACTACTCCCACGGTATCGCGGTTGCCGGAACGTCCAAGAGCTTCGTTTACGATCCTGAATTGAGAAGCCGCCGAAATATCAGCATCACCGAACACGGTGACCTGAACGAAATCTACCGCAGGACATATAACGACACCACGCTGTACAAGCCCATCAAGGGAAACTGGTACATCGAGTTAGACCACGAAAGATAACGGCCCGGAGTTCGTATCGAAGTTATGTATCACTTTTGCGAAAGAAAATACATCATACAACAGATAATGGCTATCGCAAGAAGCCATAACAGAACTGCAAGGACTTCGTTAAACCCTCTCTTGGCATAGTGGGACATCACGGCTTTGCCTCGCCGTCTGTAAATCCTGCCGACGAGCGACATAACGGCAAATGTAATCGCGATAAAAACGATACAAGACAACCATAACAGTACATCCGGAAGCAGCCGGATCGTTACAATCATCATAGGGAATATCAAAAGAGCGAAAATATAAATCGAGAGCATCATTTCGCCATCGATCCTGCTTGTCCCTCTTGCTCGTTTCCATTTCTCTCCCATCCACCAGAGGTAGTCCCAGAAATAAAAGCGCCGTTTATGTTCCTGTGGTTTCATCATGCCCAATGTATAAATCCGAGGTGAAACATCAGCACGACATTCATCACGGTTAGGGCGATAGCGATAAGAACTATCCTGGCGAGTTTCCTGCCGGGATGTTTCATCTTTCCGTAATGTTTACGGAGCGCTTCACGCCGTCCGGCTGTATAGCGTAGCTTGCAGAATAAATCGGGAAGAAAGCAGAGAGGAATCACTATGGCCAAACCAATCATCCAGCCGAAAAGGCGCAATATCGGTGGAAAACCAAGCGGTATGAGTAGGACGAAGAGCCAGCACCAAAACAGTAGCATACGTCCGTTGAGATTGGTACGCTCCCTTTCGTGCCATATCTCGGCTACATACCACATATAGTCGATGAAGCAGATCCGGTATTTGCGTTTGTCCTCTTCCATGCCGTCACCTCCATGCGAAGAACATTGTCAAGCAGGCGACTAACGCCGCGCCGACCAATACAATCTGAATCCGACGGCGTGTTTCGGGCTTGCAGCCGTCGAAAAGCCATAACTTTCCGTTGAACTGCCAGTGACACGCCCATTTCCAGCGGAGCAACAGCCCCGTGAGCCAGAACGCAAGCAGTCCGGCCGTAAACAGCAACCCATATTTCGGGTTGGCTTGCGCCCACTCGAAAAATGATTCAGCCTTGCTGTTCATTGCTTCGTATATATCGGTAGCTGTCATAGGCTTATAATTAAAAGGATTCCGAATACAAAAATAATATTTTCCATTCACTTAATCACCACTTTATACCCGAAAACACCGCGAAAAATCTTCCCCAGCTGCTATAAAAACAGTATTTTTGTAAAAATGAAAACCGGGCAATGAGTTTCAACCGCAAATATAAGTTCAGCATCATCGACTTCCTGTATTATGCAGGTCGCACACGGTATATCTACAAGTGGTATATGCCGTTGGAAGCTATCTTTCTTATTGTTTTCGGTGTTATTCCTCCGTTTCTTATAATAAGATTCCTATATCGGGGAATGCCGTCGTGGTTGATGTTGGTGTTGTTTCTCGGCTGGGCCTGGGCAACAACAGAGGTATATTCAAAGATTGAGAAGAAATACTTTACCAAAGCAAGGGAGCGTGCCTATTACCGCCGATACCCTGAAAGGAAAGACAAGAACTATTTCTGGCTTCAGTTGCTGTTGCCACTCTGCCTGTTTGCGATTGATTTCAGCATAATCTTTTGGCTTTTCTTTGTGTATCAATGAATAGGAAACAGAACGGGATAGGCAGTTCAACATACCGCCTTCTCCGCTCGTTGTGCCGTTGCGGAAATTGAAAACAAGCCACCGTTGCCTGAACGGAGGCTGTTTGCGAGGGCTTGTATTCATTTAGTTCTGCTCCGGCAGGAGCTTGCAAAGCACCGGGTCGTTCTTTATTCGTTCCAGCTCCTCGGCGACGATGCGGCCGGCCTCGGCCTTGATGCGTTCGTAGTTTTCCTGCACGACCTCTTTCATGTGATCCGTCCCGTTCTCGTCCGTAAAGTCGGTAATTGGGGGTATCTTCTCGTACCGGGCCGTTTCCGCTTTCACTTTTTCGTTGTCCACGACAATCTCGCAGTGGAAAATCTTTTGTTCGATTCGCTCGTCGAAGTTGTCCGCCACGGCCCCGACGAACATCCCCTGGGTGAGCGTCGAGATCTTCGAGGCCGGGATCAGGCTGTCCAACTGCGTGCTTATCGAAGTGGACTTGTCATTGCGATTGATCGTCATGCTCTGCCGCTTCTGCAATACCTTGCCGAAGCGCTCCGAGAGTGTCTTGGCCGTCTCGCCCACCACCTGCCCGGAAAAGATGTTGCCCACGGTATTCATCACCACGGCGGCCTCCTTGTCGCCGTAGTCGCGTTTAAGCTGGCTGAAGTCTTGAAAGGCGAGTAGCACGGCGACCTTGTTGCTTCGTGCCGTCGCGATCAGGTTATCCAACCCTTTGAAATATATGGTCGGCAGCTCGTCGATGATGATGCCCGATTTGAGCTGCCCTTTCTTGTTTATGAGCTTGACAATCCGTGAGTTATACAATCCCAAAGCCGCTCCGTAAATGTTTTGCCTGTCGGGGTTGTTCCCCACGCAGAGTATTTTAGGATCGTCCGGGTTGTTGATGTCGAGCGTGAAGTCGTCGCCCGACATGACCCAATACAGCTGCGGGGAGATCATGCGTGAAAGCGGAATTTTGGCCGATGCGATCTGGCCCTGTAACTGGTCTTGAGCGCCTCCGAGCCAGGCATCCATAAAGGGACTGAGGTAGTTTTCGAGTTCCGGGTAAGAGGTCAGGATCGGGAAAATATCCTCGTAGCGCTTGTTCAGAAACTCGATGGCGTGCGGGAACGTACAGTACCGCCCGTTGTCGTAGATGCGCAGGAACCAGATCACGGCGGCGAAGAGGATAATGGGACTTTCTACAAAAAAATCGCCCTGCTTCTGCACCCAGCTTCGATTGAGGTTCAACATGATGGTGTATGCAGACTCGTAGGCGTCCGAAATATCGGTCATGAAGTCCGGGTGAATGGGGTTGCAACGGTGCGAGCGACGCGGGTCGTCGAAATTGATGATGTAAAACGTCGGAACCTTCTTGTAGCCCCGCTGGTTATTCAGCAGGTGGTTGTAGGCGATCTCCGAAAGGTCTGGAAATTTGTAGTCGTAAACGTATTGGGTGTAGCCCTTTTCGATTTGCTGTTTAATGAATTGATTAACAACGCAATAACTTTTCCCGCTGCCCGGACTGCCCATACAGATACAAGCTCTCTGCGGATTTACGACGTTGGCAAACCCACTGTGCCACTGCTTGTTATAGTAAAACTTCGTCGGCAGATTTATGGAGTATTCGTTCTCGATCAGGCGGGTTTCCTGTTGGAAGGATTCGTTCTCGTTGTTGAAGGGGTCGTCCATCATGTTGTTCTTCAGCAGGCGGCTCATCCACACGCCGCCCATCAGGAGGCAGATATACCCGGCCGATAGGGTCAGGATGTAGAAAGCGGCGTTCGCCACCGCCGGCAGCGGCAAGTCCAGCAGCCACCAGTTGAAAAAGAACAGCACGCCGCCCGTCGCCAGGGAGGCGATGATTTTCCGCCACGTGATTTTCTCCTCTATCACGCCTTTCGTCCCGAGACACGAAAGGGAGAGGAACACGACGGCGAAAATCTTTGTCCAGAGGATATTCCGGAACAGCCCCGCCGTGCGGTTGAAGTTCAGCAGAATCCTATCGACCACGCCGATATTGATTCCCCATTGCTCGATCTGCCCGTAGCAGAACCAGTAGATATTGATCACCACGAACAAGATACTCAATGCCCGCATGAAATCCATTGTTTTGGCAAGACCCCGAAGGTCGTCTTCCTGTTGCATAACCGTAAAATTTAATAGGTGAATAATGAGATGTTATACTTTCCTGCGCTGGGAGTTTTTCCGCTTCCGCTCCCCGGAGGGTGCGGGAGGCGCTTGTGCGGAGGAGAATCCCCGCGCGTTCTCCCCGGGGGCTGGCCTGCGTCCGAAGCGCAGCTCGAAGACGTTGGCCGAGTATTCCTTTCCCAGGTGCGAGCCGTTCACCACCGAGCGTGTCTCGTGGTCGATGAAGGTCACGCCCACGATGCGGCCCGTGTCGTTGCGGCGCAGGCAGAGGTCTACCCGCAGGCCGCGCAGACGCTCGCGCAGCTCCTCCTCCGTGGGTTCCCCGAGGAGCGCTTTCCCGACCCTGCGCCGGATCTGCCGCCTCGTGTCGTCCTTAGCGAAGCGTTCGGCGCTATGCTCCATGTGCCGCTCCAGGCCGTCGTACCCGACCTCTTTCCCGAAGAGGGAGGATTTGAGCGGTGCGGCCACGGCCTTGTCACCGTTCCCGTCCAGCACCGTGTAGAGCAGCCCCCGGTAGGGCGTTCCGTTCCGCTCCCCGCGGACTTCCTCTATACCTATGTTATATAGGGAAAGCAAGGCCCGGAACTCGCCGAGGGTCTGGAAGCGGTACGCGGCCACGGCCGGCTTTATGACCGCCGCCACCTGCCGCTTCAGGTCGCCCCGCGTGTAATCGACGGGCGCGAACCGTTGTCCTTCCCCGCGCCTTCTCCCTTTGGCGGGATGCAGGCCGTATTCCCGTTCCAGCTCCTCGGTGACGGCCACGCTGCGCTCGTTGCGCCTGCTGTCGTTGATCTTGCGCCCGTCCTGCGTCACCTGCACCGAAACGATATGGACGTGTTCCCGTTCGATGTCGGTATGCTTGAAAACAATGTAGGGCTGCCCGCCCCAGCCCATACGTTCCATGTAGGCCGCGGCGATCTCCGCGAGCCGTCCGTCGTCGAGGCGGTCTTCGGGGGCGGGGTTGAGCGATACGTGTACGACGGGTTTCTCGGTGCGGTAGTGCGAGGGCATCCAGCGCAGCAGGTCTTCGGCCGTCGCCGCGACGCTGAAGCGTCCGTCCGCCGGCTCCCTCACGATATGGGTCAGGAGCACCTTTCCGTTGCCCTGATCGACCTTTTCCTGGTTGTAGGCCAGTGCGCCGTAGACGTCTTTTCCGGTGGTGATATTGGCTACCATCGCTGTTTGAACTCTTCGGAGAGCGACACGACCTGCTGCCCGAGGGCTGCCAGTTCGCGTGTCGCTCTCTCCAGTTTATAGAGCAGCGCGAGCGTTTTCTTCTCTGAAAAATGCGCGTGCAGCTCCTTCACCACCTGGTTATAATTCGTTCCCACGGCCCGGAACTGCGCGTGGAAAGCGGTCAGCTTCGCCACGTATTCGAGCGTTCCCCGGTCGGTCTTTACCACGCGGAACGCCTCGCCGAAGACCCTCGCCTTGATAAAAGCGGCCTTCGACAACAGCCCGGACTGCTCGTAAAGGGCGAGGAAACGGGCGTGTTCCACGGCTGAAAAGTTTACCGAGAAGCGGTAAACGGCCGGGTCGTTTTTCGAGGGGCGTCCCCCTTTGCCCCCTCGGGGCCTTTTGTTCTTTTCCATCGCGTCGAAATTTTAAGGAGAGGCCACGGCCTCCCGGTTCCTGAAAATTCCGATCCCTTCGCGGCGTGCCGCCGTTTCGGAAAGCGCCGACTTCGGAGGTGCTTTCACCCCCTTGCGGGCAAGCTGTTTTTTGCTGCAAAACGAGAATCGTGCAGCAGAAAACACAGCTTGCTATTTGCCCTTTGCAAATACCTTCTGCCCGCTCGCGGACAGAACATTGAAAGAGCCGCCGTAAGATGGGGCAAGGACGGCTTCATTCGCGTCGGGATCGTTCACGCGACAAAGATACCGACCTATTCAATCGCTTGTACCATAAGCGATTACGCCACTTGCGTCCACTTTGACGCCACACACGGCCATAGCGAAAAAAGGGCATACAAGCCGTGTTTTTAAGGGTTTACTTTGCACGTGAGAACGGATACGGGCAATGACGCATCCCCCTGTGCACACACGTGCGGACAGATGCAGAAAACACCGTGTGCAGAGCAGTGAGCGGGTCTTTGTCCGGGTATGTGGATGCGATTGCGCGTGAGTGTATAACCGGACACGCGGCCACGCACCGGCATACCGGCGTAACAGCCTGCCAGCGTACCAGCGCACCGGCATATATGCGTGCCGGCATACCTGCATAAAATCTCATGCAGTCACTTGCCCGGATACGTGAAGCGATGAACGAGTACCCGATTGTATAATTAAAAACGCATGAAACAATGAAAGAGAAAACGAAATTCGTGGCCTTCTCCACCCAGAAAGGCGGAGCGGGCAAAACCACCCTTACGGTGTTGGCAGCATCCTACCTGCACTATGTAAAAGGTTTCAATGTCGCGGTCATCGACTGCGATTACCCCCAGCACTCCATCGTGGAGATGCGGGAACGCGACCTGAAGCTGGCCCTCGAAGACGAACATTACAAGAGGCTGGCTTACGAACAATTCACCCGGCTTCAAAAGAAAGCCTACCCAGTCGTGGAAAGCAACACGAAAGAGGCGTTGGCCGATGCCGACTACCTCCTGCCGCAGGGCGATTTCGATTATGTGTTCTTCGACCTTCCGGGCACGATCAACAACGAAGACTTGATCCACTCCCTGGCCGGAATGGATTACGTCGTCGCCCCGATCAGTGCCGACCGGGTTGTCATGGAAAGCACCCTGAACTACGCGGTTGTGGTCAAGGAGCATATCATGGGCCGCGAGAAGTCCCGGATGAAAGGTCTGTATATGTTATGGAATATGGTGGACGGGCGGGAAAAGACAGAGCTGTATCAGGTCTACGAGGCGGTCATGAAAGAGTTGGAGCTTCCCGTTTTGAAGACCTTCCTGCCCGACACCAAGCGTTTCCGCCGCGAGCAAAGCTCCAGCCGCCGCTCTGTCTTCCGCTCCACGCTCTTCCCCGCCGACCGTTCCCTGATCCGGGGCAGCAATCTGGATAAACTCGTGGATGAACTGATCGAACTGTTAAAGTAGGATCTCATGAGCGGAAAAGAACATGACGACGGTTTGGACGCCTCCTTCATCATCAGCCAGGCCAAAAGCCGGAACCGGGCGTTGCATCCTTATACGCTGGAAAAAGAGGAGGAGGCATCGGCTCTACCGGAACCGGCCGACGAGGCCGCCACCTCGCCGGCTCCGAAAGAGGAGGGACGCCGCCGAAGAGGGAAAGGGCAGGATTACGAGCGTCTTTTTATCCGGAACGCCCCCTCCAATACCCGCAGCGGCAAAACGGTGTATATCCGCAAGGAGTTTCACGAGCGTATCACCCGGATCGTGCAGGTTATCGGTAAGAACGAGCTCTCGCTGTACAGCTACCTGGACAATGTGCTGGAGCAGCATTTCGCGACCTATCAGGAGGAAATTTCGGAACTCTACAAGAAACGGAACTCCGATATTTTTTAGTTATGAACCCAATATTTACAACCCATTAAAAAAAATCTATTATGTCAGACAAAGCAATTATTTCGTGTGTTATCCTGGCGGCCGTCCTTTGCGTGGCCGTGCCCTTCATCTTCCGTGTGTGCCGCTACCGGCGCAGGATGAAAAACCTGATCGTCCCCGACGGCCCTTCGGGGGAGGTCGCCGTGGGGACAGTCCCCACCCCCGAGGCCGAGTACCTGGCCCGTTACATCTGCCTGCTGCGGCTGCCTTTCGCCGGTAACAAGCACGTGAAGATACGTCCGTCGTATCACGAGCGTATCCGCGAGATCACCCGTGTCATCGGTCGTGGCGACGTGACGATCACGGCCTACGTGGACAAGGTTCTCAAGGCGCACCTGGACGATAACCGGGAAACCATCGAGCGGCTTTTCGAGGAGCGTGAGGCCGTTTCCTCCCGGCAGCCCAAAGCGGAGGAGCGATGAGCGGGGCGTTGTGGCTGCTGACCCTCTTTGCCGTGGGGTACGCCTTGTGGGCGGTCTTTCGCCTGCGGCGGATGGCGCGGGAGGAGCCGGAGGGCGCCCCGGCCCCCGAAGAGAGGCCGGGCCGGCAGGAGATCATCGGCAAGAGCCGTTTTGTCCTCGACGTGCGCCACTCCCGGCCACAAGCTGCCGTAGATGCTGGAACTGAAAAAGTTACGGAAAAAGCCGATATATTTGTCCCCGCAAATGTACCCGAACACCCCCGGCAGATTCCGCCGGAAGACCTGGACGAGGTATTCGGTGTCGCCCCCGAGGGGGAGCCTAACGAGCCTCTGGAAATCGACTTTCCGCTGTACGATGAATCTTTCCCGGATGCGGACGCGGAGGAGCCGGATTATGACGAGGATGAAGACGACACCGAAGAGCTGCCCCTTTTGGGCCGCTCGCTTGCCCAGGGGGTTAGTTTTGAACAGATGGGCGAAGCCTACCGCCACGTGGTACATGATCCACCTTCAACAGACGAGCAAAGGGAGGAAACGGGACGTGTCCTCCTGGGACTGAAACAGACCGATATGTTCGAGGTCATCGTTTCGGGCCACCCCGACGGGAACGACAGGGTAACGTCCCTGATCGACACCTACCTCTCGGCCTTCCACCGGCGGATGTCCGAGGGGTCTGCGGAAAGCCCATCTCCGCGGGGTTCCGTTCCCACGGGTTTCGACGTCCGTGAGTTTGTTTAACGAAAAAAATGACGACACGATGAAAGAGAAAGAGTACGGATAGCGCGTGAGGCTATCCTCGAACCACTGAAAAAAATCCGAATCAAGAAGTTAAACCCGGTGCGGGGATGGATAGGCCCCGCACCACCATTCAAAAATTATCGAGTTATGAGCAAGAAAAAGATTCTTCTTCCGGCGGCGTTTCTCTTTGCCGCCATCTCCTCGGCCTTCGCGCAGGGCAACGGCATTGCCGGTATCACGGAGGCTACCAACATGGTAACCAGCTACTTCGACCCCGGCACGAAACTCGTGTACGCTGTGGGGGCCGTGGTCGGCCTTATCGGGGGCATCAAGGTCTACAATAAGTTTTCGAGCGGCGATCCAGACACGTCGAAGACCGCTGCGAGCTGGTTCGGCGCGTGCATTTTCCTGATCGTCGCGGCGACCATTCTGCGTTCTTTCTTCCTGTAATCAGAACTGTAAAACAGATAGTTATGGAATACGGAATCAATAAGGGAATCGGCAAGAGCGTGGAGTTTCGGGGCCTGAAAGCGCAGTACCTCTTCCTCTTCGCGGGCGGCCTGCTGGCGGTCTTCGTGGTGTTCGTCGTCCTCTACATGGCGGGCGTCGATCAGTGGGTGTGTATCGCTTTCGGTGTCGTGACGGCTTCGGTGCTGGTCTGGGCGACCTTCCGCCTGAACGCCCGTTACGGGGAGTTCGGGTTGATGAAGCTGCTGGCCTCCCGTCAGCATCCCCGTTACCTGATCAACCGCAAGTCCGCGCGGCGGCTGTTTCCCATAAAAAGAAAGGAGGCCCGCGCATGAGAAATATACTGAAGGCCGCCACGCTGGAGAGCAAGTTCCCGCTCCTGGCCGTGGAGGGCGGCTGTATCATCAGCAAGGACGCGGACATCACGGTATCCTACCGGGTCGAACTCCCGGAGCTGTTCACCGTCACGTCCGCCGAGTACGAGGCGATCCACGCCGCCTGGTGCAAGGCCCTGAAGGTCTTGCCCGAATACAGCGTGGTACACAAGCAGGACTGGTTCATCCGCGAGCGTTACCGTCCCGCCACGGGCGGGGAGGATATGAGTTTCCTCTCGCGCAGCTACGAGCGGCATTTCAACGAGCGTCCGTTCCTCAATCACGCCTGCTACCTGCACCTGACGAAGACGACCAGGGAGCGTATGCGTATGCAGTCGAACTTCTCGACCCTCTGCCGGGGCAACATCATCCCCAAAGAGGTAAACCGGGAGTCGGCGACGAAATTCCTGGAGGCGGCCGAGCAGTTCGAGCGCATCCTGAACGATTCGGGTTTCCTGACCCTCGTCCGCCTCACGGGCGACGAGATCACGGGCACGGCGGAGCAGCCGGGCCTGCTGGAGCGGTACTTTTCGCTCTCGCTCTCGGACACGACCTCGCTCCAGGACATCGAGCTGGGGGCCGAGATGCTGCGCGTGGGCAACAAGCGGGTATGCCTGCACACGCTCTCGGACACGGAAGACCTGCCGGGGCGCGTGGGCACAGACACCCGTTACGAGCGTCTTTCCACCGACCGCTCGGACTGTCTGCTCTCGTTCGCGGCCCCCGTGGGGCTGCTGCTCTCGTGCGACCACCTTTATAACCAGTACGTGTTTTTGGAGGATAGCGACGAGAACCTGCGGATGTTCGAGAAGCGGGCGCGCAATATGCAGTCGCTCTCGCGCTACTCGCGTTCCAACCAGATCAACAAGGAGTGGATCGACCAGTATCTCAACGAGGCGCACTCGTTCGGGCTTCAGTCCGTTCGGGCGCATTTCAACGTGCTGGCCTGGTCGGACGATCCGCAGGAGCTGCGGCATATCCGCAACGACGTGGGCAGCCAGCTCGCGCTGATGGAGTGCCGTCCGCGTCACAACACCGTGGACGCCGCCACGCTCTACTGGGCGGGTATGCCGGGCAACGCCGGCGACTTTCCGGCCGAGGAGTCGTTTTACACGTTCATCGAGCCGGCGGTCTGCCTCTTCACGGAGGAAACCAACTACAAGTCCTCCTCCAGTCCTTTCGGCATCAAGCTCTGCGACCGGGTAAGCGGCAAGCCGCTGCACCTGGACATCTCGGACGAACCGATGAAAAAAGGAATAACCACGAACCGAAATAAATTCGTTTTAGGCGGTTCGGGCAGCGGCAAGTCCTTTATAATGAATCATATAGTGCGCCAATACTGGGAGCAGGGCACGCACATCGTGCTGGTCGATACCGGCAACAGCTACCAGGGACTTTGCGAACTGATCCGCCGCAAGACCAAAGGTGAGGACGGCGTGTATTTCACCTACACGGAGGAGCATCCCATCAGTTTCAACCCCTTCTATACCGACGATTGCTACTTCGACGTGGAGAAGAAGGACAGCATCAAAACCTTGTTGCTGACGCTTTGGAAAACCGAGGACGACAAGATCACGAAAACCGAGAGCGGCGAGCTGGGCAGTGCCGTGAACGCCTATATCGAGCGTATCCGTGCCGACCGGAGCATCGTGCCGTGTTTCGATTCCTTCTACGAATACCTGCGCGACGACTACCGCCGCGAGCTGGAGGAGCGGGAGATCCGGGTCGGGCGCGAGGATTTCAACATCGACAATATGCTCATCACCCTGCGGCAATACTACAAGGGCGGGCGTTACGACTTCCTGTTGAACTCCCGGGCGAACATCGACCTGCTCTCGAAGCGCTTCGTGGTCTTCGAGGTGGATTCAATCAAGGAAAACAAGGAACTTTTCCCCGTGGTAACGATCATCATCATGGAGGCTTTCATTAACAAAATGAGGCGGCTCAAGGGGGTGCGCAAACAGTTGATCGTGGAGGAAGCCTGGAAGGCGCTCTCGACGGCTAACATGGCTGAATACCTGCGTTATATGTACAAGACCGTCCGTAAATACTACGGCGAGGCCATCGTCGTGACGCAGGAGGTCGAGGACATCATCTCCAGCCCGGTGGTCAAGGAGGCCATTATCAACAACTCGGACTGCAAGATCCTGCTCGACCAGCGCAAATTCATGAACCGCTTCGACGCGATCCAGTCGCTGCTGGGCCTCACCGACAAGGAGAAGGCGCAGATCCTCTCCATCAACCAGTCGAACGACCCCTCGCGCAAATATAAAGAGGTGTGGATCGGACTGGGCGGGGTACAGAGTGCCGTCTACGCCACCGAGGTCAGTAAACAAGAGTATCTGGCCTACACGACCGAGGAAACGGAGAAGGTGGAGGTTCAGCGGCTTGCGGAGCAGCTGGACGGGGATATGGAACTGGCGATCAGGCAGCTCGCCGAGAGCAAACGCTAACGGGAGGATAGGCCATGTATCGCAGGTGTATCGGATCAGACCCCACGGCGGCGCGTTTGGATTTCGCGCTGCATGAGGTGGCGGGTGTATGGGAAAGCCGCTCGGGTTCGCCCCGGGTTCGCATCTACCGCAACCCGTCCCGCCGGGGCGGCGGGTTTTATGTGGAGGTGTCCTACAAGGACGGGGCACGCTTCTCCCGGCCCGTGAGGAAGTATTGGGGAGGCATCCGGTACTTCGACCTCTACGGGCGTATCGGCCTGGCTTACGATGCCGGCCGCGAGGTGCTTCAGCTCTCCGCCTACGGGGATTATTACCGGGCGGCGGAATGACCGCCCAAGTATTCACGAATTAAATGACGAAAAAGATGAAACGATTGATTTTAATGCTTCTGGTGGGGCTTTCAGGCTTCACGTACCAGGCAAAAGCGCAGTGGACGGTCATCGACCCGTCGAACCTCGTTCAGAACATCAAGAGCGCGGTTCAAAGCTCGACCACGGCGACCAACATGGTCAAGTCGCTGCAAGAGAGTATCAAGATTTACAACCAGAGCAAAGCGTACTACGACGCCCTCAAATCGGTGCATAACATCATCAAGGACGCCCGCAAGGTGAAGCTGACGCTCGAAATGGTCAGCGAGATCACGGAGATCTACACCTCGGGGTTCAACCGCATGGTTTCCGACCCGAACTTCACGGTGGACGAGCTGGCGGCGATCTCGGCGGGTTACGCCCGGCTGCTGGAGGAGGGCGGCGCGCTGGTGTCGGAGCTCAAGACGGTCATCACCGGCGGCAACGGCCTCTCGCTCTCGGACAAGGAGCGCATGGACGTGGTGGATCAGGTCTACACGAGGATGCTGGAGTACCGCAACCTCACGCGCTATTACACGCGCAAGACGATCTCCGTGTCCTTCATCCGCGGCCGCGAGAAGGGCGACGCGCACCGCGTGCTGGCTCTTTACGGGAACCCGAACGAGAAGTATTGGTAACCTGAAAACGGAGGCAGCAATGGATTTCGACAATTTACACCAGGTTCTCCGGAACCTGTACCAGGAGATGATGCCGCTGTGCGGCGACATGATCGGTGTGGCGAAGGGCATCGCCGGGCTGGGCGCCCTCTTTTACGTGGCCTACCGGGTGTGGAAGGCGCTGGCCAGCGCCGAGCCTATCGATGTGTTCCCGCTCCTTCGGCCCTTCGCCGTGGGCTTGTGCGTGATGTTCTTCCCGACCGTGGTGTTGGGTACGATCAACGCCGTGATGTCGCCCGTGGTGCAGGGCACGCACGCCATCCTGGAGGGGCAGACGCTCGATTTGCAGGCTTACCAGCAGCAGAAGGAAGACCTGGAGGCCGAGGCCCGCAGGCGCGAGGGCAAGGCGTGGTTAGTGGACGACGACGTGTACGAGCAGCGGCTCGCCGACATGGGTATCACGGACTTGGGCGAGATTATCAGTATGTGGGCCGAGCGCACGTGGTACGACGTGAAGACGGGTTTCCGGCAGCTTGTCCGGGACTTCTTCGAGCTGCTGTTCAACGCCGCGGGTCTTACCATCGACACGCTGCGGACGTTCTTTTTAGTGGTCTTGTCGATCCTGGGGCCGCTGTCGTTCGCCCTCTCCATCTACGACGGCTTCCACTCGACGCTCGCCAGCTGGATTTCCCGCTATATCAGCGTGTACCTGTGGCTGCCCATCGCCGACCTTTTCTCGGCGGTGCTGGCCAAGATCCAGACGTTGATGCTCCAGGCGGACGTCATGGCCCTGCAAGATCCGAACTACATCCCCGACAGCGGCAGCGGTGTCTATATCATCTTTCTCATCATTGGCATTATCGGCTATTTCACGATTCCGACGGTTGCCGAGTGGGTGATCCAGTCGGGCGGCGCCGGGGGTGCGATGAGCGGTATCAACAAGGCCGGGGCGTTCGCCACGGGTGTCGCGGGCGGTATCGTCGGCAACATGATCGGCCGTACGTTCGGACGGCGCGGCCGTCATGGCTCCTCTTCCGGGGACAACGGGGGCGGCGGTTCGGGTTCGGACGGCGCACCGCGGGGGCGCAACCTGGCCACGCAAGGTAACAGTAATCATTCATAACAATTTACGACAATGGAATTTAAGTCATTGAAAAACATAGAGACAAGTTTCAGGCAGATCCGGCTCTTCGGCATCGTGTTTTTATGCCTGTGCGCGCTGGTGGCGGTATTCAGCGTGGTCGCCAGTTTCCGTTTCGCCGAGGCGCAGCGGGAAAAGATCTACGTCCTGGACGGGGGCAAGTCGCTGATGCTGGCCCTCTCGCAGGATTTGAGCCAGAACCGCCCCGTGGAGGCCCGCGAACATATCCGGCGTTTCCACGAGCTGTTCTTCAGCCTCTCGCCCGACCGTGCGGCCATCGAGAGCAACATCACCCGGGCGTTGTTCCTGGTCGATAAGAGCGCCTTCGCCTATTACCAGGATATGCAGGAGAAAGGCTACTACAACCGCATCGTGTCGGGCAACATCAGCCAGCGCGTCGAGGTGGATTCCGTGGTGTGCGACTTCAACGCCTATCCCTACCGGGCCGTGACCTATGCCCGGCAGCTGATCGTCCGCGAGAGCAACATCACCGAGCGTTCGCTCATCACGCGCTGCGAGCTGATCAACTCGCAGCGCTCGGAGAACAACCCCCAGGGGTTCATCATGGAGAAGTTCGAGATTCTGGAGAACCGCGATTTGCGCACGTTAAAAAGGTAAGGCTATGGCAAAGAACAGAATAAAGGCTTTCGGGGAGCGGGTCGAAGACCGCCTGCGCCGCGCTTGCGGGGCGCTCTCGCCCGATAAGCGGGTTATCGTGATCCTCACGTTGCTGCTGCTCTTTTCGGCCCTGTCGCTCTACTTTACCGTGTCGTCCATCTACCGCTTCGGCAAGGGCGCCGGGGAGCGGATGCAGATACGGCATATCGAGCGGCTGGAGCTGGAGTTGAAACAGCGGCGGGAGGCGGACAGTGTAAAACAACTAAAAGATTTCGATTATGACAACAAGCGAGAAACAGAGTAAACAGCCGGCGGCGGGGAAAAAGGAACTCACGCCCCGGCAGGTACAGGCGCGGAGGAAGATGATCGTCTTCCCGCTCTTTTTCCTGGCCTTCGCCGGGTGTATGTGGCTGATCTTCGCCCCCGGCGAAAAGCAGCAGGAGGAGTCGGCGGCGGGTTTCAACACGGAGCTGCCGATCCCCGAATCGGACGGCATCATCTCGGACAAGCGCGACGCCTACGTGCAGGAGGAGATGCGGCGCAAGGAGCGTGAGAAGATACGCTCCTTGCAGGACTTCGCCTTCGGGGCGGAAGAGGAAGCGGGCGAGGCGGAGGAGGCGGCCCCCGCCGTGCCGGAGGAACGTGCCGGAGGCTCTTCGGGAGCTTTCCGAACCTCCCGTGCCGCCTATGCCGACATCAACCGCCAGCTCGGCAGCTTCTACGAGGATACGGCCGGGGAAACGGACGAGAGCCGCGAGATGCAGGCCCGCATCGAGGAGCTGGAGCGCCGCCTCGAAGAGCAGCAGGCGCAGAAGACGGCCCGGGAGGAGCAGGTGGCGCTGCTGGAGAAGTCCTACGAGATCGCCGCCCGCTACATGAACGGCGGGCAGGCTCCCGAGGCTCCGCGCCCGAGTTCTTCCACCGCCTCCGGCAAGGCCGCCGTGCAGCCCGTACGGCAGGTACGGCGCAACATCGTGTCGCTGCTGGCGGCCCCGATGCCCGATTCGGTCTTCGCCCGCGAGTTCGTCAAGCCCCGGAACTGGGGTTTCAACACGGTGGGCGATAATTCCCGGGAGCCGGAGCGCAACAGCATCCGTGCCGCCGTGCAGCGTACCGTGACGCTCACCGACGGCGGGGAGGTCACCTTCCGGCTGCTGGAGCCGATGCAGGCGGGCGGGCTGCTCATCCCTTCGGGCACGCTCGTGACGGGGGCCGCGAGGATCAACGGCGAGCGGCTGACGGTCAAGGTCGGCGCCGTGCAGCATGGCGGGGCGGTCGTCCCGGTCGATCTGACGGTCTATGACATGAACGGCAACGAGGGTATTCCCGTCCAGGGGTCGGAGGAGATCAACGCCGTGAAGGAGATCGCCGCCAACATGGGCGCGGGCATGGGCAGCAGCATCACGATCACGGACGATGCCGGCTCGCAGCTGCTCTCCGATCTGGGGCGCAGCGCGATCCAGGGCGTGTCGCAGTACGTGAGCAAGAAGATGCGCGCGGTAAAGGTCACGCTGAAGGCCGACTACGGCGTGCTGCTGCTCCCGCCCCTTCAATAAGGGTAACAAACGACGTACTTCCGTACACCACTGAAAAAAAATCCATTTTTATCAACAATCAAAAATTTATCGAGTATGAAAAAGATTCTTCTGGCACTCGCTTTTATCGGGTGCATGTTCGCTGCCCACGCGCAGGAAAAGCCCTCCACGGGCGATTTGTACGACGGTCTTACCCGTCCGCTGACCTTCAACCGGGTGATCCCGCCCTACGCGCTGGAGGTGACTTTCAACAAGACCACGCACGTTATTTTCCCCTCGGCCATCCGCTACGTCGATCTGGGGTCGTCGGATCTGCTGGCGGCGAAAGCCGACGGCACGGAAAACGTGCTGCGGGTGAAGGCGGCCCTGCGTGACTTCTCGCGCGAGAGCAACCTGGCGGTCATCACCGAGGACGGGGCCTATTACAGTTTCAACGTCAAGTATGCCGACGAGCCGGTGAAGCTGTCAGTCGAGATGGCGGACTTCCTGCATGACGGGGAGGCCGTGAACCGCCCGAACAACGCGCTGGACATCTACTTGCAGGAGCTGGGCTGCGAGTCGCCTCTGCTCGTGAAGCTCATCATGCAGTCGATCTACAAGAACGACCGCCGCGAGGTCAAGCATATCGGTTGCAAGCGTTTCGGGGTGCAGTACCTCCTCAAGGGCATCTACGTGCATAACGACCTGCTCTATTTCCACCTGCAACTGAAAAACTCCTCGAACGTGCCTTTCAACGTGGACTATCTGACCTTCAAGGTCACGGACAAGAAGGTGGCCAAGCGCACGGCCATCCAGGAGCAGGTCGTATGGCCCGTCAGGGCGTACAACAACGTACAGGTCATCGGGGGCAAGCGCACCGAGCGCATGGTCTTCACGCTCCCGAAGTTCACGCTGGCCGACGACAAGCATCTGGTCGTGGAGCTGCACGAGCAGCAGGGCGGGCGACACCAGACTTTCACGGTGGAAAATGCCGACCTGGTACGTGCGCGGGTTATCAACGAGCTAAAGGTCAAGTGATATGAAACGGGCGATATTCATTCTCACGCTGGGGCTGTGCCTCCTGCTCTCGGGCGGGGCGCACGCCCAGCGTGCCCTGCCCGCCATGCGCGGGCTGGAGATACGGGGCGGCATGGCCGACGGCTTCCATACCCCGGGCAACCGCAATGAAACCGGCTACTGGTTCGGGCTGGCGATGAGCCGCTACGCGAGGAACGCCGACAAGTGGGTGTTCGGCGCGGAGTTCCTGAACCGTTACTACCCCTACAAGCAGGGGCGCATCCCCGTGGCGCAGTTCACGGCCGAGGGCGGCTATTATTACAAGTTCCTCGCCGACGCCTCCAAGACCTTCTTCTTCTACCTCGGCGGCTCGGCGCTGGCCGGGTACGAGAGCGTGAACCGGGGCGAGAGGCGGCTTTATGACGGCTCCACGCTCCTGCACCGTGACCGCTTCCTCTACGGCGGGGCCGTCACGCTGGAGGTCGAGGCGTACCTGAGCGATAGGGTCATCCTCTCGCTCATGGGGCGCGAGCGCATCCTTTGGGGCACGACGACGGGACATTTCCACGCGCAGTTCGGCCTGGCACTGAAATTCATTCTCAATTAAACTTGCATACGACATGAAAAAGATGAAACCGATATTGGCCCTGGCGGTCTGGATCGCCGCCCTGGGTCTTTTATGCGTATCCTGCGACAACGAGCTGGATATACGGCAGGCGTACACGTTCTCCTTAGAAACGATGCCCGTTCAGAAGCGCATCCGCGTGGGGGAAAGCGCCGAGATCCGCTGCACGCTCGTGCGGGAGGGCCGTTACGACGGGGCGCGTTACTCGATCCGCTATTTCCAGCCCGACGGGCGCGGCGAGTTGAGGATGGACGACGGTACGGTGTTCCTGCCCAACGACCGCTATCCGCTCGACCGTGAGGTGTTCCGCCTCTATTACACATCGCGCAGCGACGACCAGCAGACCATCGACGTCTATATCGAGGACAATACGAGGCAGACAGTGAAGACCTCCTTCACGTTCCAGAACGAGAACGGGGAGGAAGAGGCCGAGAGATCATAAAAACAAGTGTAACCAGGAGAAACGCCCGTCGAACGGGCGTTTCCCGTAATACGGAAAACCATGACAGAACAAGAGAGAAAAGATATAGCCTACCTCGACACGGGAGTGTACGAGAACCCGTGGCGTGAGAACCTTTTCGAGACGCTGCCCGAGGAGCGTAAGACGGCGGAGGTCTGCCGTTTTGCCGTCCAAAAATCGGCTTTTAACATCGAGTTCGTGCCCGAAGCGATGAAAACGCCGGAGCTGTGTTCGGCCGCCGCCGGCCACCGGGGCGAAACGCTGAAATTCGTTCCCGAGGATCTGAAAACCCCGAAGATGTGCCGTGCGGCCGTCGAGAGCAACAGCTATGCGCTGCACTACGTTCCCGAGAGGCTGAAGACGCCCGGGCTGTGCCTGGCGGCCGTGAGGCGCAACGGCCTGGCGCTGGAGGCCGTTCCCGGGAAATTGCGGACGCCGGAGATATGCCGCGCGGCGTTGAAGGCCGTGCAGAGCGACGACTACGAGCTGCTGCGGCATATCCCGCACCCCGATATATGCCTGGAGGGGTTGAAGAAGTTCGGGCTGTCGCCCGCGAGAAACTTCGAGGTCTTCGCCGCCCTCGACCCCGAGGTCATGACCGAGGAGCTGGCCCTGCACGGCGTGGGGATGGACGCCGCCTGCCTGTCGCTCGTACCGAAAGAGCTGCGCACGGAGGCGGTCTGCCTGCGTGCCGTGAGCGGGGACGGTATCCTGCTCCATGAAGTCCCCGAGGAGCTGCGCACGGAGCGGGTCTGCCAGGCCGCCGTGTCCTCGAACTACCTGGCGCTGGAGTACGTGCCGGAGCATCTGAAAACCGACCGTCTGTGCGGGATGGCGCTGGAGCGCGATTCCCTGGCCATCCGCTTTTTCAAGCCCGAACAACTCACGCCGGAGGTCTGCAACCGGGCGTTGGCCCGTACCGACGACCTGCGTGTCCTCCGCTATATCCCCTTCGAGGAGATACACCTGAAAGTGTTGGGGTTCTATTGCACGAATTACGATAAGACCTTCGATTTTTTGGAGAACATGAACCCCTGGTTCCTCACGCCGAGGGTGGCCCGGGAGATCTTCGCCCTGGAGCCGGAGCTGTTCTTCCGTTTCCCCGACTATGCCAAGACCGGGGAGATGTGCCGCCGGGCCGTCGGGCACGACGGGAGCTACCTGCAATACGTCCCCGAGAGGTTGAAAACGCCGGAGCTGTGCATGGAGGCCATACGGCGCAGCCCCTATGCCGTGGCCTACCTCCCCGAGCATATGAAAAGCCCGGAACTGTACATGAGCCTGGTGCGGGAGAACCCCCAGAACCTGAAAGGCGTACCCCGCGAGCAGCGGACGCGGGAGATGAGCCGGGAGGCTTTCGAGCGCACCTACGGGAGGGACAAGAGCGATTTCTCGGTCATCAGCGCCTTGAACGACCCGGCGCTGGTCTTGCAGGTGTTCCGCGAGCAGGACGACCCCGCCAAGATACACCGGTTGATGAGTGTCCTGCACCTGAACCGCCGGCTCATCACGGAGGAGGTGGCGCTGGAGGCCGTGCGCAAGGATTCGGGGGTGTTGTACGACATCCCCCAGACGGCCATCACGCCGCTCGTGGCGGACACGGCCGTGCGGGACAACCCGAGGATGATCCAGTGGGTTCCGAGGGAGCTGCGCACGGCCGACCTGTGCCTCTATGCCGAGGCCGCACATCCCGAATTGCGGGTTTACGTTCCCGACGAGATCACGAAAGGACGCAACATCTACTCGTTCCACCGCCAGGTGGACGCCAAGCTGCGGCAACCGCTCGAATACGAACAATACAAGACCCTCTACTCGGGCGGCGCGGTGCGTGTGA
>ERZ1106950.887-NODE-887-length-23708-cov-7.634042_pt1 | contig 23708 bp, 22 predicted proteins | sample MGYA00403675_ERZ1106950 | MGnify/ENA primary metagenome ERZ1106950 (study PRJEB35170, sample SAMEA104062410) | human gut metagenome | biome: human gut; feature: human-associated habitat; material: faeces | place: Denmark | collected 2012-06-13 ... | reverse complement strand
CGCCGCTATATGAAGAAGCGGGCAAAGGACAGGCTGGAAGCTGAGACGGCGTGAGGCATATGTATAGCGTGAGAGTGAAGCAGGCATAGGAGGAAATTGAGTACAGCCCCATCGGGTATGATGTACAGGGAGTGGTGATGACCACAGCACTGTGAGAATCAGCTCGGTGGGGCTTTTTTGCTTGCTTTTTGAAAAAAATTCTTTAAGCCATTGATATGTGCGAATAATTGTAATATCTTGTGGGTGGCAGGGAAATACACATAGCCCAGAAACGCCCTTGGCCGAGAACAACCGAAAAAAAGGAGATTACGGAAAATGAAAGACCTGAAATGCCTGATGATAGAAGATTACGCTACCACTCCGCTGGAACTGACGGTGCTTTATTGCATAAAGGGCTACCTCCGCAGGATAGGACCGGGGGATTCGATTCTACGGCTGTCCAGAATCATTGAGCCGAAGGTGGTCAGCCTGAATGCGGGCGATTTACCTTTGCCGATGCGAACCGTCGTTCAGGGGACAAAGCTCGCAGAGTTCGTTGAAGATGCGATCCTTGATTCCATAAGGAGTCAGTGGAAAGGCTTGAGCCAAGATCAGATCGATGATTTGCGCCGCATTGAGGGAAAAGTGTTCATCCAGAGCATGAGCGTGGACTTTATCGAGTTTCTGGTTGATGCGTATCGGTGCTTGGTGTATTGAAAAGATAAGGCCGCTTTCGTATATTCATATTTAAATAAGGAACATAAAGGACTGCCGTTTACAAATAGTTCTCAAAAGAAATTTGGAGAATAGGTTGATAAATCGAGATTGATTGAGTATAATGAGAGTGGGCTTAAAGCTCCGTGTAGCGGCACGATAAGCTGTACCCCGGCTGGGGAGGATAATTACCAGCACATACAGATACTCGCAAGAGTATCGCGCCCACACCGGGGAGAAAAGGTGAGTCCGCGCGGGGGACTAAAATTTCCTGCGGCTCTATAGATGCTTGGAAGGGCATCGCGGCTGACGGCCAGCATAAAACCGCTATTTGGAATGACGCGCTGGATGACGCTGGTTGTCCAGCGTTTACTATTAGAACGGCGCTATCATAAGTCCTTTTTCGGAAGAGTACGAGGGAGGATGTGATAGACATCGCAGTCACGCAAGAACGACAATATTAAGATGGAGATAAGAGACTATGAGCATGACTGATTATGTATTTCAACAGACAACTGAATACATTGACCGTATGCCTAAGTCTTTGAGAAAAGAATACGGTCAATTCTTTACCAGTCCAGAGACTGCGAGATTTATGGCGAGCTTGTTCACCGTTCCTGATAGGAGAATAATTTCTATTCTTGACCCAGGAGCTGGTTCTGGAATTCTCTCTGTTGCTTTAATCGAACGATTGCAGACCGAACCGGGTGTTGATAGAATTGAGTTGGTTTGCTATGAGAACGATCCCAATATTCTTGACATCCTAAAGTCAAATATTGTGTGGGTGAGTGACCATTCGGTCAAAGAGATAACATATCAGATTATTCCAGACAATTATATACTAAGCCAAACGTCAGACTATAACGGAATGTTCGATGCTGATCCTGACCCTAGAAAATACGACTTGGTTATCGGCAATCCGCCGTATATGAAAGTTGGAAAAGACGCGCCAGAGGCATTGGCGATGCCGGATGTGTGCTATGGTGCGCCGAACATGTATTTTCTATTTGCGTCCATGAGTTTATTTAACTTGCGGCACAATGGAGAAATGGTGTATATCATTCCAAGGTCGTGGACATCAGGAGCATATTTCAAGCAATTCAGAAAAGAATTCCTGAGCATTGGTGCGCTTGTACACATTCATTTGTTTGTGAGTAGAAGTAAGGTTTTTGAGAAAGAAAGCGTTTTGCAAGAGACAATCATCATTAAGGTTCAGAAAACGACAATAAAGCCTGATGTGGTTACGATATCCACAACACAGAGCAATAGTGATTTTTCTAATATAACTGAGTTTAGTGCGCCTTATGATACAGTTGTTAGTGGGGGAGAAAGCTACGTTTACCTCGTGACAAATGAAGAAGAAGCAAATACACTCAAGACTTTGAATAAACTGGATGATACCCTGCCGAGTATAGGGCTTCGAATGAAAACCGGCTTGACGGTGGATTTTAGGAATCGAGAGGCTTTGAGAGATAATGCCGAGGGAAATGCCGTTCCCTTGTTTTATTCTCAACATATTCAAAACGGTAAGGTCGTATTCCCGGTTGGAAAAGAGCATGAGTATATTGAAACAGAACAAAGTGGGCTTTTGCAGGGAAATACAAACTACTTGTTTGTTAAGAGATTTACCGCAAAAGAAGAACCGCGCAGATTACAGTGCGGCGTTTATCTGGCCAGAAAGCATCCAGAATACACACAGATTAGTACGCAAAATAAGATCAATTTCATTTGTGGTATGAAGGCTCTTTCCGAATGCGTAGTATATGGACTGTATGTTCTGTTCAATTCTACGCTGTACGATTGCTATTATCGTATTCTGAACGGATCGACACAGGTTAACTCAACTGAGATAAATTCTATGCCGGTTCCCAAAATGAGCATCATTGAAGCAATGGGAAAAGAATTGATTCGAGTAAGGGATATGTCGGTTGAATCCTGTGATAATATCTTGAGGAGCTATATATGAGAAAGCTAGATGAAGCAAAAGAGATTCTGAATGCACTGGGGGTTCCTGCGAAGCAGCAAAATGGAATGTGCTGTTGTGTTCTGCTGGCAATGGCAAATCTTATGGAAGATGATTCATGGCAAGAAGCATCAAATAGTTGGATTCGTATCCATGATGTTATAGCTTTTGCGAACAAGAACTACAACACCACATACGCAGAGAACAGCAGAGAAACGTTCAGAAAACAGGCGATGCATCATTTCCGAAATGCTGCATTTATTGAAGACAATGGAAAGGCGACGAATAGCCCAAATTATCGGTATCGCCTGACAGATGAACTGCTGGCGGTTCTTCAGAATTACGGAACAGAGAATTGGGGAGAGAAGTTGGCTTCGTTTCAAAGTAATCACGATACCCTGATTCAGCAATATGCGTCAAAGCGGGCATTACGGAAAATGCCGGTAAGAATAAACGGCGAAGATTTTACCTTTTCTGCCGGGAAACACAACGAGCTTCAACGGGCAATCATCGAGGAATTTGCGCCGAGATTTGCACCAAACTCAGAGTGCCTTTATATTGGAGATACAATCGAGAAGGACCTTGTAAAGGATGAGGATAAGCTCCGCAGTCTGGGCTTTGAGATCACTCTCCACGATAAGATGCCTGATGTTGTCCTATATTATGAGGAGAAAAACTGGTTGTTTTTTATCGAGGCAGTGACTTCTGTCGGACCGATGGATCCAAAGCGCATAAAGGAAATCGAGGAGATGACCTCTGGAGTAACTGCCGGGAAAATCTATGTTACTACATTCTTGGATTTCAAAACATACAAGAAATTCTCAGAAGCACTAGCTTGGGAAACTGAGGTGTGGATAGCAGAGATGCCAGAACACATGATACACTTGAACGGAAACAAGTTTCTTGGCCCTAGAGAAGACTAAATGATTACACCTTGTGGATTTATTAGCTGCTTGTGACAGACGATCACATCTTGACATCTCTTGACAGCCAGAGTATACTGGACGCAGTCCAGTATACCGAACACATCAAAATCGGCTCCGGGGGCTTCGGCCTTCCGGGGCTTTTAATATTACAGGGGGAGAATAACCCTTAAACACCAGCCCGCTGGCGTACTGTGTAAATCCTACATGGTACGCTGGCGGGCTTCTTTTTTTGCCCTTTTTTGCCCCTCAGAAGCTCCAATCCGAACCGAGTTTCTACCTATTATAATACACACATTTCTGTGCAGCAGTCAATCTGGTAGGAACAGTCAATCTGGCAGGAACAGTCAATCCGGCCAGCTCTGGAAAAGTGAGCTTAATCACTTTTTGCCCACAGGGGGGCTGAAATCGGTTCAAAGCCGGAAACTGGGAGGGTGTAAAAAGCTCACTTTTTTCCCCGGAACTGCCCTAGAGCTGAAAGTGATTTTAATCACTTACGAAGCCCCTACTCGACCGGCTGAAAGTGATTTTAATCACTCTGAAAATCAACACAATGCTCTGTGAGCAAGCTCAAAAAGTACGCAATATCTATGTTTTTTCGCTTCTGCACTATGTGCGTTTCGCTTTCCCGCCGAAAAGAAAAGTGATTAAAATCACTCACAAATCGTCTCCCTTTCCAGCAAGTGATTATAATCACTTTGCCCTCAACGAGCTTCTCATAAATAAGTGAGCTTTTTATTACCTCCGGGATGTAGACCTCATTTTCGCATAAGTGATTAAAATCACTCTGTCAGCAAGAAAGTGATTTTAATCACTTTTTTCTGTATAAGTGAGCTTTTTACAACCTGAGATGAAATCGACTGAAAATTTAGGGTACACCTCTAAAACAGTAAAAGTCCATTTTATGGGGCTATTTTTATTGCTCTGAAAGTCGGTAAAAATCAATATATTGTGGCTGAAAAGGACTAAATGATACTACATATTGTGGTTTATGAGCCTTTGACACCTTGATAAATCTATCTTTCCGGGCGGCTTTCTTTCATTGAATGTCTACTCAACAAACCGTATTGACGTAGCATTGCCAAAAAGAACCTATTTTGCACACTATATAGTGCGCTAAAATTGGTTGTATTTCACAGCTATATGTACTGTAAATGCAAGATATCTATACAAAACGCTGAACTTTTGACCACTGTGGCACAAAATTGGCGCAACTTTTTCAGAAGAATCATAGAAATGGCGGAAAACAGGAGAAAACAACAAAAATCCATGAGTTTATCATTAACGTCTGAAACTGCTGTTGAGTACACTATCTGACCCGCTAATGATACCTACATCATAACGGTTTGTTGAGTCATGAAAAATAGAGAAAAACAGATGATTTCTACTTCAAAAAACAGCTGTTGAGCAGAGCATGAATGGTGATGATAATTACATGTCTTGTGCGGTGAGAGTGAATGGCTTGTTCATAGTGAACAATGAATGGCGAGAATTGGACAGGCTGATATATACAGTTTTAACAAAACTCATGCGCCGACAGGGCTCGATTCAACAATCCAACACTTAGAAAAACGTCATTGCAGGGTATACGGGGTTCGACTGTACAAATCAACACTTCGGCTATAGAGAAATAGAAACGAGTGTACTCAACGGATGTTTTATGAAGTAGAAACATGATTGCTGGGGTAATTGGATACGACAGTATAAGAAAACACTTAGCCGAGTGTGGTTATCACACATGAGGAATTAGAGAGAAAGACCATCTGCGATGAGCAGATGTGTACATAGATTAGGAAGTTAACAAAAATGGAGGAATACATATGAGCACAGTTACTTTAGATAATAAAACGATTTTAGTTACAGGCGCAGCCGGCTTCATAGGTTCTAACCTTGTGAAACGAATCTATCAGGAGGCTCCTTCTGCTACGGTAATCGGCATCGACAATATGAATGCCTACTACGACGTGGCACTCAAAGAGTTCCGCCTGAATGAGCTGGCCAAGTATCCCACATTCACTTTTGTCAAAGGCAACATCGCTGATAAGGAACTGATCACTGAACTGTTCGAGAAGTACAAGCCATCTGTGGTCGTCAACCTTGCAGCACAGGCTGGTGTGCGTTACTCCATCACCAACCCGGATGCTTATGTGGAATCTAACTTGGTCGGCTTTTTTAATATCCTCGAAGCATGCCGCCATTGCGAGAGTCTGGAGCACCTGGTGTATGCTTCTTCTTCCTCCGTCTACGGTTCCAATAAAAAGGTTCCGTACAGCACGGATGACAAGGTAGATAACCCGGTTTCTCTTTATGCAGCTACCAAGAAATCCAATGAGCTGATGGCACATGCCTACTCGAAGCTCTACAACATTCCTTCCACTGGTCTGCGATTCTTCACCGTGTATGGTCCTGCAGGTCGCCCGGACATGGCCTACTTCGGATTCACCAACAAGCTGGTGAAGGGCGAAACTATCAAAATCTTCAATTACGGCAATTGCAAGCGTGATTTTACTTATGTGGATGACATCGTTGAGGGTGTTGTCCGTGTGATGAAGAAAGCACCGGACAAGAAGAACGGTGAAGATGGGCTGCCGATTCCGCCGTATGCAGTTTACAACATTGGCAATCAGAATCCGGAGAATCTGCTGGACTTCGTGCAGATTCTGAGTGAGGAGTTAGTAAGAGCGAAAGTGCTGCCGGAAGATTACGATTTCGAGGCTCATAAAGAGCTGGTTCCGATGCAGCCTGGTGATGTGCCTGTGACCTATGCAGATACCAGTGCGTTGGAGCGTGACTTCGGATACAAGCCGAGCACCAGCCTGAGAACTGGTCTGAGGAACTTCGCTGAGTGGTACGCTGAGTTTTATAAATAAAAGAATTAGAGGGATAGAGAAATGAGAGAGTTTAAAGATTTAAAAATTGCTGTGGCTGGTACTGGTTACGTGGGTCTTTCCATTGCTACGCTGTTATCTCAGCACCACAAGGTGACTGCTGTGGATATCATCCCTGAGAAAGTGGAACTGATTAATAACAAGAAGTCTCCCATTCAGGATGAATACATTGAAAAGTATCTGGCAGAAAAGGAACTGGATCTGACTGCGACTCTGGATGCGAAGGAAGCATACAGTGATGCTGATTTTGTAGTGATAGCAGCTCCTACAAATTACGATAGCAAGAAGAATTTCTTTGACACCTCTGCAGTGGAAGCTGTAATCAAGCTGGTCATTGAGTACAATCCGGAAGCCATTATGGTCATTAAGTCTACAATTCCGGTTGGCTATACGGCTTCTGTGCGTGAGAAGTTCCACTGCGACAACATTATCTTCAGTCCGGAGTTCCTGCGAGAGAGCAAGGCATTGTACGACAACCTTTATCCTTCTCGTATCATTGTTGGTACTGATGTGGAGAATGCTCGTCTGGTGAAGGCAGCACACACTTTTGCAGAACTCCTGCAGGAAGGTGCTATTAAGGAGAATATCGACACTCTGTTCATGGGCTTCACTGAAGCAGAAGCCGTTAAACTGTTCGCCAACACCTATCTGGCATTGCGTGTCAGCTACTTCAACGAACTGGATACTTATGCCGAGATGAAGGGGCTGAACACTCAGCAGATCATCAACGGTGTTTGCCTGGATCCGCGTATCGGCACTCATTACAATAACCCGTCCTTTGGTTATGGCGGATATTGCCTGCCGAAAGACACTAAGCAGCTGCTGGCAAACTATGCCGATGTACCGGAAAACCTGATTGAGGCTATTGTTGAGAGCAATAGAACTCGTAAAGACTTCATCGCCGACCGTGTGCTGGAGATTGCTGGTGCTTATGAAGCGAATGACAGCTGGGATGAGAGCAAAGAAAAAGAAGTTGTTGTCGGCGTTTACCGTCTGACTATGAAGAGCAACAGTGATAACTTCCGCCAGAGTTCTATCCAGGGTGTCATGAAGCGCATCAAGGCTAAGGGTGCAACTGTGATCATCTATGAGCCGACGCTGAAAGATGGCGAGAAGTTCTTTGGGAGTGTAGTTGTGAACAATCTTAAGAAGTTTAAGGAGATTAGTCAGGCGATTATTGCTAATAGATACGATAGTTGTCTTGATGATGTGAAGGATAAGGTATATACACGCGATATTTTCTGCCGCGATTAACGGTACCTTTAAAAACAAGAGGATGAGGGATGGAGTATGTCTGAGAAAATAAAAATTATTGTCTGTACCCATAAAAAATGCGATATGCCAAAAGATCCAATATACTTGCCACTTCATGTAGGAGCGGCTGGAATGAAAAATAAAGATGGAAGCCCGTTGGATTTTGGCTATGTACGGGATGACACAGGAGACAATATTTCAATACGGAATTGCAACTTTGGGACACAAACGGGATTGTATTGGGCATGGAAAAATCTCGATTCAGACTATAAGGGTCTTGTGCATTATCGAAGGTATTTTGTGGGGAGAAACTATAAAAGGGGTGATATGCTTGGTTCAGTGATTACCAAGAATGAGATTGATCCTATGCTTGGGAAATATAAGGTTTTTGTTCCCAAGAAAAGACGCTACTATATTGAGTCCTTATATTCTCATTATGCACATACTCATGATGAAACACATTTCAAGATTGTAGAGGATATAATAAGTATTGACTGTCCTGAATACTTGGATGCATTTAAAAGGGTAATGAATAGAAAATGGGGATATATGTTCAACATGATGATTTTAGAGAAAAATCTCATGGACGATTATTGCTCATGGCTGTTCAATATTCTTTTTCAGGCAGTTGAGCGCCTAGATAAGTCTAATTTATCGGCTTTTGACAGTCGCTTTTGTGGTAGAATTAGCGAAATTTTGTTTGATGTTTGGTTGGAGAATAAATTACAGACAGGTAAAGTCAATAAATCAGAGGTGAAGGAACTTCCATATATGGAAGATGTAAATTGGGCTTTTAAGGTAAGAGTCTTTCTTTCAGCGAAATTCCTCCACAAAAAATATGGGGTAAGTTCATAACAGATAACATAAGGAGAGCGGTAGAATGAAGTTTAAATATGTTGTAGTTGGAGCCGGGCTTGCCGGAATTACAATTGCCGAGAGGATTGCCACCCAGCTCCATGAAAAAGTGCTTATTATTGAAAAAAGGCCGCAGATAGGTGGCAATGTTTATGATAAATACGATAATGCGGGAATCCTTGTCCAGATGTATGGTCCACATACTTTCCATACGAATGACAAGGAAGTATTTGATTTCATTTGCCAGTATTGTGACTGGCATGAGTACCAGCACCGTGTAATGTCCTATGTTAACGGTAATTTTGTGCCGATGCCGATATCTTTGGAAACAATTAACCAACTATACAATATGAATCTCTCCGAAGACGAGATGGATGCATTTATCGAAAGTCGGCGCGAAAAAATTGATGAAATCAAGAGCAGTGAGGATGTTGTTCTAAGCCAAGGCGGTCGAGATATTTACGAGAAATTCTTCAAATACTTCACAATAAAGCAGTGGGGTGTGTCTCCTGCTGAGTTGGATAAGTCCGTTATCAGCCGCATTCCTTTCCGCAAGAATCGCGATACGCGCTATTTCACTGATAAATATCAGGGTAATCCCAAGGGCGGATTCACGCAGATGTGTCAGAATATGCTAAACCACCCTGAAATCAAGATAATGCTTAATACTGACTATAAAGAAGTAATTGGTACCATAGAGTATGAGAAACTGATATACACAGGACCAATTGACTACTACTTTGACTATTGCCTTGGAAAATTGAAATGGCGGAGCATTAAATTTATTTTTGAGACATATAACCAGGAATCGTATCAACCTGTAGCAAGCACACGTTGGCCAATGGATTATGACTACACTCGTATTACGGAGTTTAAGAAACTGACTGGTCAGGAAAGTAAATGCACAACGATACTCAAAGAGATCCCCTGTGATGGAGAGGAACCATTTTATACTTTCCCGACGGCAGAATGGAAGGCCTTGGCTCAACAGTACCGTGATATGGCAGCTAAAGAGAAGAATGTAATCTTCCTCGGTAGGCTTGCAGAGTACAAGTATTATGATATGGACGACGTGATCAGACGGGCACTGGATGTATTCGAGGATATGAAGGGTGAAAACTGATGCGGTTGCTAATATTGACGGCGTTTTATCCAATACCTGGAGTGACGCACGAGAGAATGTTTGTACATGTAAGAAATAGATACTATCAGGAACATGGAGCTGATGTAACTGTTTTAAATTTTGCAGCTCAAGATTGCTATGAGATTGATGGCATAAAGGTTATCACGGAGGAGAAATTTGAAAAAGAAAATGATAAGTATGATATAGCAGTCAGTCATTCTGCTAATGTACGAAATCACTATAAGTTTCTGAAAAAACATGAACAAGAATTTGAACACCTTGTATTCTTCTTCCATGGGCATGAGACTTCCATATTCGCGAAGGATTACCCAAAGCCATACAGCTTTACATCGGACGGAAAATTGATAAAACGTGCAGTCCAATTTGCTTACGACAAATTTAAGCTCAAAATCTGGAGGAAGTTTTATATAAGGTTAGCTGAAAAATCTGAGTATATATTTGTAAGTGACTCTTTTTTCAGGAGAGTTCAAAATAATTTAAACGTCACACCACATGATTTACATAACCATTGCCACGTTATACATAACAGTGTGGGTGATTTTTTTGAATCAGCTAATTATGATGCTCACGCCACAAAAGAATACGATTTCATATCGATTCGTTCTAACCTAGATGCCCCCCAATATGGTGTGGATCTGTATGTAGAACTTGCGAGAAAATATTCTGATAAGAAGTTTGTTATTATTGGCAAGGGTGATTTTTTCAAATATGTCAAGATGCCCCCCAATATGGTGTGGATTAATCATACACTTGACCACAAGGATATGCTTTTCTATCTGGATAGTTCACGGTGTGGAATCATGTTGACAAGGTCAGATACTCAGGGCGTTATGACATGTGAAATGGCTACATTAGGCATGCCTGTTATTTCATCTGATATTGATGTTTGTCAAGAAATTTTGTCTTGCTTTTCGAATGTAAAACTGGTTAACAATGAGGTTGGAAGTATAGACATAGAAAAGCTATACAAGAGTCTTGAAGCAGGACTTCCTTATCCCAAATGTAAGAAGTATTTTGCCGAAAACACAATTGCAAAGGAGCTGGAATTATTTCAATCCTTAGTTGGGTAGGCAGGAGGAGATATGTGAATGAAGGAGATTCTAAAAAAGTGTGTAGAAAAAATAGTTTATACGGTTTATTACCCATATGCCTGTATAACAATAGGCAAGCTCTATAATAAAGAACACAAGAACGGCAATCTGCGACATCTATCAGATGATGATTTTGAGGCATGGAAAGCTGGGATGTTTGGCATAATCAAGGAGCATTGTTCATCTAATTTTGGATTTGGGACAAGACTGGTCTATGAGACATTTGCCAAAGCTAATATTAGTGTTATTCGTTGCCGTGAATATGCAAACAGAGAGCTACCAATTGTTGTTTTATGTGTAAAAAACGATTTAAAAAGACTTCAGATGTTAGTAAGACACTACAGGAATTTGGGTGTTGAACGATTTGCATTTCTTGATAATGGCTCAACAGATGGGACTTTTGAATGGATGCAAGATCAAGACGATATCGATCTTTTTAAGACCTTAGATAAGTATAACTGTCTCGTTAAGGAAGGATGGCTGAATCGAGTAATTAGTTACTATGGCTTTGGCCAGTGGTTTATTCTGACGGATTCTGATGAGCTGTTTACATACATTGGTATGGAGAAACATCCGTTAACTGATTTGATTAGGTATGCTGAAAGCGAGGGCATAAAGAGATTCAAGGGAATTAATATTGATATGTATGCTGACGCTGCATTGTTTTCGCTTGCTTCCAGCGATCTAGATATAGAGAAAGCATACTGTTGGATGGACAGCGATAGTTATGTAGAGGCGCCAAGAAGGATTGGCAATTCAGTGATTACGGCTGTAACAGGGGGGCCAAGGCAGAGGACAATGGATGTTCCCTGCTCAGTAATGAAGTATCCTTTGGTCTTCTTTGAGAAGGGGACTATTAGTGCAAATGCCCATTATCAATTTCCATATTCATTAATTGAAGCCTCTCCTTGTATTGTTGGTATACTTCACTATAAGTTTTTGGATTCTGACAAGAAAGAATTTGAGCGAAGAGCAAAATTTGACACTGGGATGAGTGCTGGAAATGCAAAAACAGGTATTTACTATCAGCAATATGTTAAAGTTGCGAGTGAAAATTCGAATATGACTTTTATGTACAGTGGAAGCGTGAAATATGAGAATTCTGAATCATTAAAGAGAATACCATTACTTAAATCTGTGGATTTTGACAAGGAGACGGTCTAATGATTGAGAAGATTATAAAGGGAATACGGAGCCCACGAAAAATCCTGTTGTATTTATCTCGCCCGCTTGAGGCGGCGGGGTGGTTTGATAAAATTCCCGATGAGAAATGGATTCCAATTAGATACTGGCTTCGTATGGGCAGCCTACCAGATTTAAAGAATCCAAAAACCTATAATGAAAAATTGCAGTGGATGAAACTGTATAACAGAGATCCTTCCTATACTCGTTTAGTAGATAAATACGAGGTTAAAAAATTTGTCTCAGACTGCATAGGAGAACAGTATGTTATACCCTCTTTAGGGGTATGGGAAAGATTTGAGGACATCGACTTTGATTCCTTACCAGAGAGATTTGTACTAAAAACAACCCATGATTCGGGCGGAATAGTTATATGCAAAGATAAAAGGAACTTTGATGTGGATAGGGCTAAACAGATTTTGACAAAGTCATTAAAAAACAATTATTACCTTCGTAAAGGGCGTGAATGGCCCTATAAAAACGTGAAGCCAAGAATAATGGCAGAAAAATATATGGAAGACAGCAAGACAGGAGAACTGAGGGATTATAAGTTCTTTACATTCGGGGGGGGGGGGTATGTGCATTATTTGTTGCGTCTGACCGCCAGAGTGTAGGTGAAGAAGTAAAGTTTGACTACTTTGATGCAGATTTTCATCAACTGGATATTACCACAGTGCATCCGCACTCTAAGAACGTTATTGAAAAACCTGTCTGCTTCGACGAAATGAAGAATATAGCAGAAAGATTGGCAGCAGGTATTCCTCACGTTCGAGTTGATTTATATGAAGTAGATGGCAGGGTGTTTTTTGGTGAGATGACATTTTTTCATTTCAGTGGAAGCACACCTTTTACCCCTCCTTCATGGGATGTAACATTTGGAAACTGGCTGGAATTGCCTACCTGTTTTCAAGAACAATAATATGAAAAGTGGTGACCAGAATGAAAAAATGCGCTGTTGTCGTTGTTACCTATAATCGCAAGATGATGCTAAGAGAAAATATTGAAGCTCTTACATCTCAAAGTTTTAGTGAACACGATATTATCGTTATTGATAATGCAAGTACAGATGGAACAAAAGAGATGGTAGAGGGATTAAGCAGTCCTTCTATTCGTTATTATAATACGGGTAAAAATTTGGGCGGTGCCGGCGGTTTTTCTTATGGATTGAGAATAGCTGCTGAGGATCAATATAAATATGCATGGCTTATGGATGATGATTCTATTCCTGAAAGCGAGGCGTTGAAATCTTTAGTTCGAAAAGCAGAGGAACTTGAGAATAATTTCTCTTTTCTTGCGTCCTTGGTATATTGGACGGATGGTAATTTGTTTCCGATGAATTTCCCAAGATGTGATTATACAAAGATATCTGAAACTTCTCATGCGTATGTGAAGGACCTTAAACTGCTCCCTGTTACGGCTGGTTCTTTTGTTGGCTGCTTTGTAAATTTGCAAGTGGTATGTGAGATAGGACTTCCAATATCGGACTTTTTTATATACGGTGATGATTTGGAATATACGCATCGCTTAAAAAAAGTAAAGCCTTGCTATTTGGATTTGGAAAGTTCAATTCTCCATAAAGCGCCATCCAACAAAGGAGCAGATATAGCTTCAGCAAGTGCAGATAGGATAGAGAGATTCTTTTATCAATCACGCAATGGTATGTATGTTGCTAGGAAGGATCATAAGATTCTATTCCGCTTCCTTGAAATAGGAAGACGAGCCTTACGTATTGTGGGGAAAGCACCGAATCATAAAACGAAACGTCTCTGGATGCTAATAAAAGGTTCAATTTGCGGGTTATTTTATAATCCGCCAATAGAATATCCTAACAATAATAGTGAGGCTTAAGCTGGCTTTTAGGGCGCAATATTAACCCGATTTGTGCAAACTAAAAACTAGATTAAGTTTCATGTAATAATTACATGGAGGTTTGCATAAATGAAAGTCAGCGTTGTAGTTCCAGTTTACAATGTAGAGAAATATCTTAGAAGTTGCGTAAATAGCATACTTAATCAGAGCCTGCGTGATCTTGAGCTAATTCTAGTAGATGATGGAAGCCCGGATCAGAGTGGAACGATTTGTGATGAGTTTGCCGCATCGGATGATAGAGTCAAAGTTATTCATAAGAAGAATGCGGGAGTTGGAGCAGCCAGAAACGACGGTCTTAGTCAAGCGACAGGTGAGTGGATCATTTTTGGTGATTCTGACGACTGGTTTGAAATAGATGCCCTTGAGAAACTTGTAGCATCTGGTGAAGAAACCGGAGCTGATGTTGTATTTGGGGATGTTTACCTTGTGGAAGGTGGATTAAAAAAGAAGGTTGAGTTTTATCGAGATGAATTTTTAACTTCTGAATATGCGCTCAAGTGTAAATTGATTGCAGCAGTATTCAGCCGTGCTTATTGCTACAACCCACCAAAGGAAGGTAAAGCATTTGGGTATGGTGGACCGTGGAATAAATTAGTTCGACGTAGTTTATTGATTGAAAATAATCTAGAGTTTGATACTTCTGTGAAAGGTATTTTCGATGATCTAATTTATACCGCATATATCTTCGCATATGCAAATACCATTAGTTATAGGCATATAGTGGTGTATGATTATCGGCATGTTGCTACATCAATTACAAGAACATACAAGCCTGTGTTTCTTGAAATCAATCACGCAATTTTTAGGGCGTGGGACAATTACCTAAATCGGTTTAACCTTAAGGAGGAACTTCTTCAACCCTATTATGCTAATGTTATACGAAGATTTTGCCTGTTATTAGGTTTGTATTTCTTTAACCCTAAGAACACGGAATCATTATTGGATCAGTTTAAAAAGCTAAAAGCAATAATGAAGGAAGATCCATATTCGTCAGCAATAAAGAATGTAGATATGACCGGATTTCATAGTAAATCTGATGGACTGGTTTGCAAGGCAGCTAAGACAGGGTCGCCATTTTTTGTGTATTGTGCTTTTCGGCTTGTTCAGATAATTCGTGGTTGATGTGGGGGCGAGAAATATGGGTATTAAAAATAAAATTAAGCTGGCATTTGGTGATAAGGGTTTATACAGATTAAAAGTAATCAGAGGATATTACAGGGCTATTAAAAGCAAGCTGGGAGATAGATCGGAGTGCAAACTTATATCACCTTCCTGGGAAACTTATAAAGTCTTTGAAGACAAAAGTAAACATGTTTTCTTTGGATATTATGATATACAACAGTTTAACAAAGAACAAGATAAACTACTGTTGATGAAGGCTAATCGCTATGCTGAAACGGAAAAGGACCCTGCTGAGTTAATTTGGGTTGATATGAATAATGGAGATGAACATAGAATAGCGAATACTTCAGCCTGGTGTTGGCAGCAGGGAGCTAGATTGAGGTGGCATCCATTTGAGGACAGTATAGTTATGTTCAATGACTGTTTAGATGGACGTTATATTACAAGACTTTGGAATATAGCTGAGAATAAGGAGATTGGGAGATTTCCAAGCGCTCTTTATGACGTTACATGTGATATGAAATATGGATTTTCGCTTAATTATTCAAGATTACAGCGACTGCGTCCCGGCTATGGATATAATAGTCTACCGGATGATACACAAAACATGAAAGCTCCTCATGATGATGGCCTGTTCCGTGTTGATCTTGAAACAGGGGAAACGTCTTTAATGGTATCGTTAGCAGAACTTTCTGAACGCTCCCCTGAGTCAATTGAATTGTGGAACTATATTAATCATATTAGTGTGTCACCAAATGGAGAAAGGTTGATCTTCTTTCATATCTGGACACCCGATACTAAAGCAAGATGGATGGTAGCATTGTATTGTATAAATGCAGATGGAACTGAATTAAAGTGCCTGGAGCATGAATACAGAACATCCCATTACGATTGGATTGATGATGAGCATATTCTTACGACTGCAGGCGGCTTTGAGAATCGTGAATCACGATATATTATTTACAATGTCAAAACAGGGGCGAGAAAGATATTAAAGGGAAAAATGTTAAAAAATGATGGTCATCCTACAGTGTTGAGTGATAAAAGAAATTCTATCACAGATACTTATCCATTGAGGAATAGCCGACAGAAACTGTATTTCTTCGACATGGAAACTGGTGATGATGAGCTGATTCTTGATATATTTTCAGATCCAAGGCTGTATGAGGAAAAGAGATGTGACCTACATCCAAGAGTCACACCGGATGGAAGATACATTACAATAGATACAACATTTAGAAAAGGGAAAAGGTCTGTTTATTTACTAAAAAAGACGTAAATAAGGGCGCTTACTCCTATTTATAGAGAGGTCTAAGCATTATGAAAGTTAATAGCAAATTGGAGATTAGCTCAAAAAATCTATTAGAGAGTGTTTTGGCGTTTTTGTTAGTCATTGAGTGTAATACAGTATACGAACGTATGGCTAATATAGATCTCCATTTCGACTGGATGTGCATAGCAGTAGCTTTTATGCTTTTGATTTCAGCGGGAAGGATAAGTAAAATATCCATAAGAAATACCATATTTATTTTTATCGCGATACTGGTTTACTTAGTAATAACCTATTATAAGTGTAATATTCTTTCATACATTTACTTAATGTGCCTGTTTTTTCCTATATTTATGGTGTATTTAATGAACAAAAATGACGTTGAGGGGATTTTGTCAATATACAGCAAATTCTCAACCATAGTTGAATGGCTTGCTGTGGCATCTACAGTTGTATGGTTTTTAACAGAAATTGTGGGTGCGATATCTCCAAATATGTTCATAAATATTGCATGGGGAAATGAACATACTGTTGGGGGAGTATTTGGCCTGTATTTTGAGTGCCAACTCGAAAATACCTTTGGTATATATATTTACAGAAATTCAGGGATATTTTGTGAAGCACCAATGTTTTCTCTTGTATTATCCTTCGCTTTACTTTATGAGTTGTTTCTACGAGGGAAATTAAAGAAAAATAGAATTGTTATGTTGACTATAGCTATTCTGACAACGCTTACATCAACAGGATTTATGATACTGATCTTGTGTTTCGGATTAGCTTACTGGCAGAAAATCAAGGAGGGCAGAAAATCAGTCAAGATATTATATTTAATTGGAATGCTCATTTTTATCCCAGTCGCTTATTACCTTTTCGCTTCGATACTTGAGGCGAAATCGGTAAGAGGTTCATATTCTATTCGTATGGTAGATTATATCGTCGGAATTCGGGCATTTTTGAGAAGTCCTTTAACTGGCTCAGGTTTTGGTAGCATTTCGCAATTAACTGAAAACAAGGCTAGTTTACTGGAAAGTTATGGTTTAAGGATGACCAGTGTAGGGTATAGCAATTCGCTTACAGCTATCATCGGGCAAGGCGGGTTATACATGTCCATATTGTATTTTGTTCCATTTATTGTCCTATTAACGAAAAAGACAATCAATAATAAGAATTATACCGCATGGGTCATCGCTTTCATAGCACTGTTATCAGTTACAATTTTTTACGCAAAAATGATTATGATGTGTTTCCTGTCTATGGCATATGTGCTTTGTTTTATGATGAAGAGGGACGATGTTGTGCGTATTAGAATGGAACAGAGGAAGGTGAACACTATATGAACAAGAATGGGAAGGTAGCAATTATAACATTTCACGCAGCCCATAATTACGGATCCGTTTTACAGGCTTATGCTACTCAATATCTGGTGTCTAGCATGGGATATGATAATGAGATTATAAATTATCGTCTGCCTAATCAAAGAGAGTTTTACAATAATCTTTATAGCCATAAGTTTGGAAATAAGGACTTTCTTCGGAGATTGATGAGAATCCCTGAGCATAAGAAAAGAGTTAAGAGGAAAGAGACGTTTGAAAGATTTATTCTAAGTAACTATAAGCTATCAGATTACGAGTACAATACTTACGAAGAATTAATAAACTTACATGACAAATATAAAGTTATTATAACGGGGAGTGATCAAGTTTGGAATAAGCATTGTAAAGCTGAATTCATGACCGAACCGGAAAAGTCAATATTAGGATATTACCTTGATTGGGCTGATGATACAGTAAGTAGAATTTCGTTTTCTTCCAGTTTTGGTGGTATGAAAAGAGAAGAAATTGCCGAGTTTACGAAAATGCTTAATAAATATAGCGCTTTATCTGTAAGAGAAGCCGATGGAGCACAGATGCTATCAGAGCTATTAAATAATAGACCTGTAGAGAACACATTAGATCCTACGCTTTTATTAGGAAGAGAAGAATGGAATGGCTTATGCAAAGATAAAAGTTTCAGCGGTGATCACAGGTATATTTTGATATACACACTACGTCAATATAACGCGGCTAAGGAATTGTTAGAGCCTGTGAAGAGTCTCGCAAATAAACATGGTTTAAAGATCAAAATGCTTGCACCGTTTAGCCTCACCACAGAACATGGAGTGGAATCAGTTATAGACAGTGGCCCTGCGGATTTTATTGCACTGGTGCGCGATGCAGAATTAGTGGTTACAGATTCCTTTCATGGAACAGCATTCTCCATCAACATGGGTACGCCATTTTATGTCATAGAACACAGCAAAGATAACCGAAAGGGATTGTTACTAAAAAGACTTGGATTACAGGAGAGAACTTTGTCTTCATGTAATGAACTGACGCACATTGTTGATTATACTTGTGATTATGCGGAACCTCATCAGCTTTTAAATAGGGAAAGAGAAAGGTCAATTAAATGGCTTTCTGATAGATTGGGGGAGCTTTATGCAGATTGATAAAATTTGTGACCGCAATCAGTGTACCGGTTGCTCCGCCTGTATGCAGATTTGTTCGAAATCAGCTATTACTATGAAAACAGATGACGAGGGATTTATCTATCCAGTTATTTCTGCAGATAGATGTATCGGGTGCAAAAAATGCATTCGTATCTGTCCGGCTAATAATGAGCACCATGGAAATGTTGGAAAATTCTACATGGGTAGACATAAGGATAAATCTGTTTTGAACAACAGCTCTTCGGGTGGAATGTTTACTGCACTGGCTGATTATGTGTTAAAGAAAAATGGAGTGGTCTTTGGAGCTGTAAGAAATAATGATAGCGGCGAGGTTTATCATATATATATACAGCATGAGTCTGAGATTGCTCCTCTGCGCTTAAGTAAATACTATCAAAGTAATATTGGTGATAGTTACTTGACAGCAAAACAGTTTTTGCAAGAAGGACGATTTGTTCTTTTTAGCGGCACTGCTTGCCAGATTGCAGGTTTATATGCTGTTATCGGAGAAAATCTCAGAGAGAAACTGATTACGGTGGACGTGTTATGTCACGGAGTTGCCAGCAAGATTGTAGTCGATGAGTACATAAAATCGAAAGAGAAGAAATTCAAAAAGAAGATTTTGTCAGTGGATTTTAGAGTAAAAACTGAAGATGTCGGTTGGGCGTCGGGGGGGGGGTACAAGAATGAAACTGACTTTTGAAGATGGGACGGTCTTTGTTGCTGAAAAGGCAACAGATACATTTTTTACTGCATTCAACAGAAATATATTTTTGCGAGAATCTTGCTATCATTGCCAGTACTGTGGAATGGAGAGAATATCTGATTTTACAATTGCCGACTTTTGGGGATGCCCAGAAGATGTTCTTTCAAAAGAGGATCAAAAAGACGGGGTATCGGTTATTGTAGCAAATACGGATAAAGCAAATATGATTCTTGACAGGTTAAAAGATGATATTACTACTACACAAGTCGATCCGGAGATTGTTATACGAAGAAACAAGGCATTTATTAAACCGCAGGATAGACCGGCGAAGAGAAATATTTTTTTTAAATATCTAAGGATTCTAGGATATGATAAAACAGTTAAATTGTTCTTTGCACGGAGGTATTTTTCCTTATTTATTAAACATTCTTTACGAAAAATGTTAGGGGATAAAGCATATGAGAAAATAAAAAGCAATATTAGCACGAAATGAAACAGAGGAGAATAATTTGATGCCACAGCAAAGCATAAAAAAGAATTATATACTAAATACTTTATATCAAATATTGACTCTTGTTACACCCTTGATAACAACCCCTTATATTTCTAGGGTTTTGGGGCCTGATGGAGTTGGAGCATACAGCTACACAAATTCAATCGTCACTATTTTTTCTTTGTTTGCCTGCTTGGGAACGACAACCTATGGTCAGAGGACGATCGCTCAGTGTAGAGATGATGTAAAGCAGAGGACTAAAGCATTTTGGGAAATAGAGGTTCTCAGTTGTATAACAACAATTTTCTGCCTGGCTGCGTGGACACTATTTATAGTCGTTTATCCGGAATATAAGTTTTACTTTATTATCCTCTCCTTTGACCTACTTTCAACAGCTCTTGATATATCTTGGCTATATGCAGGACTGGAGCGATATCAGTTTATAGTGATGAGGAATAGTGTGGTAAAGCTGGTAGGAGTCGCCTTAGTTTTTCTTTTGGTTAGGGAAAAACAGGATGTGTGGATATACATTTCTATTCTTACAGTCACAAAATTGCTTGGGAATGTTTCCATGTGGGCTCCTATTCGCAAAATTGTGAATAAGGTTTCATTCAAAGAGTTGAATCTTAAGCCGCATATAAAAGAAACATTTGCTTACTTTGTTCCAACGGCAGCCGCTTCAGTGTACTCTTATCTTGACAAAGTAATGATTGGAGTATTTTCATCGTCAACAACTGAGAACGGATACTATGAGCAGGCCAATAGGATTGCTAAAATAGCATATTCTGTTGTCATATCGTTGAATACGGTTATGTCGTCACGTATGTCGTATTTATTTTCATTAGGTAAAGAGAAGGAGATTAAGGATAAGCTGGAGAATGCACTTGCGTTCATTCTGACTCTGAGTATTCCATTAACTTTTGGAATAAGTGGAATTGCACAGAATTTTGTTCCTTGGTTTTTCGGTGATGGATACGATAAAGTTGTGATCTTAATGCTTCTATCTAGTCCACTTGTAATTATTTTGAGCCTGCACAATTTCCTTTCGGCACAATATTTGATACCGAGCGGGCAAAGAGTCAGGAGCACCAAGGGAGTTTTGATTGGAGCAGCAGTTAATTTTATTTGCAATCTTATTCTGATACCACAATTTTCCTCTATTGGTGCATTAATAGGGACTTTAGCCGCTGAGACATCAATTTGTATTGTGTATTGGTATATGAGCAAAGAATATGTTCCTCTTAGAGTTTTATTTAAATACCTACCCAAACAATTATTGTCTGCATTTGTTATGCTTGCTATTGTTGTATGGATTGGAAATGGTAAAAGCGGAAGTATTGTCTTAACAGTAGAACAAGCTCTTGTGGGGGCAGTCGTATATGGTGCGATGCTCATTATATTAAGAGAAGCATTCTGTCGGAAATCTCTACATTTCCTGCTTGAGAAAGTAAGACGTAGGCGCAGAAAGAAAGTTAATGATAGGGAGGGAAGCTGAGTTGCAAAATCAAAAAGAATATAGCATGGTAGATGTTGGAAAATTCGTTATGTCTATTTTTGTAGTTGCGATTCATACACGTCCAATGGTTGAGATGGAAAACAACTACATTAAATCATTGCTTAGTGTATTTTTGGATTGTGCTGTTCCTTTCTTCTTCATAGCATCGGGATTTTTTATTGAATTAAAACGGTGCGGGGGGGGGGGGGTATCTCCTTGAAAGGTTAAGGAAACTAGTCTTAATGTATATAGTTGCAAGTGTTGTTTATTTGCCACTTGCGATTTATCACTATGTGGATTCTAATTACTCCATATTATATGCAGCCGCACACTATTTGAGAAGCTTTGTACTGGTTGGCAGTAATTATAATTCTGCAATCTTGTGGTATTTGTTAAGTAGTATTTATGCACTGACTTTTGTAATTATAATGCTTAAACGAGAAAGAAAGCTGACTGAAATAGTTATTGTTGGGTTTTGTATTTTTTGTTTTGGTATTGCCTGCAGCACGATTGTAGAGATCCAGGAGCAACTCCCTGAAATATTGAAAACAGTAGCGGGTCTAGTAAATGCTACAATTAGAAACGGAAGGATTTTCAGCGGCTTTTTCTATTTGCCATTGGGGATGCTTTTTGTACATGTAAATACCTCCAAATTGACAGGCATCATAGCAATACTGATTGGTTCTTTAGTTGGGACCGTTACAGAAAAGCCTTTTTATAGCTTGTCGGTAGCAATAGTATCAACAGGGTTATTTATAATTGCTTCTCAAACAAAACTAAAACCATCTCCAATATACTATTGGTTTAGAAAATCCAGTGTGTTTATATACTTCGCGCACATGTATATCTGGACATTTTACTGCGGAATAAGGTATGAGACCATGGAATATGGTATTGAACCATTTGTTGTAGTTTCGGCTATTTCAATATTTTTAGGCTTTGCATATTCTGCTTCTGTAAACGCATATATGTTGAGAAGAAAAACATAGGTTTTGATAGTTAATAGAAGGTTAGAAACGTATTCAAATGAGGTTTAATAATTGGGAGGGAATGAGCATGAAATACGATTATTTGGTGGTTGGCTCTGGGCTCTACGGAGCTACTTTTGCACAGCAGATGCATCAAAATGGAAAATCTGTTCTTCTCATTGATAAGAGGCCAAATATCGCGGGCAATGTATATACAGAACAAGTAGAAGGTATTAACTTCCATAAGTATGGTGCACATATATTCCATACTAGCAATAAGATAGTATGGGAATATCTGCAACAATTCACGGAATTCAACCGTTTCACGAATTCTCCTGTGGCAAATTACAAGGGTGAATTATATTCCATGCCATTTAATATGTACACATTTAACAAGATGTGGGGTGTGGTTACTCCGGAAGAGGCGGCTGCCAAGATAGAGGAGCAGCGAAAAGAAATAACTGTTGAGCCCAAAAACCTGGAAGAGCAAGCCATTTCACTGGTTGGCCGTGATATCTATGAAAAACTCGTAAAAGGTTACACGGAGAAGCAGTGGGGACGGGATTGTAAAGATTTACCTGCGTTCATCATCAGACGGCTTCCTGTACGCCTTACTTTTGATAACAATTATTTCAATGCTCTTTATCAGGGGATCCCTATTGGCGGATATACGAAGATGGTTGCTAATATGCTGAAAGGCATTGAAGTTAGGCTTAATACAGATTATCTGAAGCATAAGGAAGAACTGAACGCTCTGGCAGAGAAAGTCATCTACACAGGACCTATTGATGCTTACTTCGATTACCAGCTCGGATATCTTGAGTATAGATCTGTACGCTTTGAGACGGAAGTATTGGATGTTCCTAACTTCCAGGGTAACGCTGCGGTAAACTACACAGATCGAGAGACTCCATGGACAAGAATCATTGAGCATAAGTGGTTTGAATTTGGCAAAGACGAAGAAGGCAATGATCTGCCCAAGACGGTAATAAGCAGAGAATACAGTTCAGAGTGGAAGCCTGGAGACGAGCCGTATTATCCGGTTAATGATGAAAAGAATGGAAAGTTGTATGCCGAGTACAAGAAGCTTGCTGAAGCTGAAGAAAAAGTAATATTTGGTGGACGTTTAGGTGAATATAAGTACTATGACATGGATACAGTAGTAGATTCTGCTTTGAGCATGGCCGCAAAGGAAATTAGTAAGGGAATGTGATTTTATGGCGACTAAAGGAAAGAACGATGGATTAGAGCTGGTTAAAGCGCTTGCATGCGTTTTTGTTGTGATTCTGCACGCAGTTACAAAT
>ERZ1106950.870-NODE-870-length-23960-cov-6.022757_pt1 | contig 23960 bp, 27 predicted proteins | sample MGYA00403675_ERZ1106950 | MGnify/ENA primary metagenome ERZ1106950 (study PRJEB35170, sample SAMEA104062410) | human gut metagenome | biome: human gut; feature: human-associated habitat; material: faeces | place: Denmark | collected 2012-06-13 ... | reverse complement strand
TCCGCCCAGCAGGCTACTGCGTCCCGTAAGAACCGGGCGCAGCCGGGCACAGCCCTGTCATAGTAGGCGGTAAAGCGAGGGTCAGACACATACAGCTCGGCCAGGCCCCGGTGCTTGGCGGGGTCGTACTGGTTGCCGGTGAGGGTGAGCCAGCGGCGGTGGAGCGCCGCAGCCGCCCGGCCGTCCTCCCCCTCCGGAGAAGCGCCGGAGGCCACCGCCCGTTCCAGCGCGGTCTGGAGCTCCCCGCCCAGCCGCGTCCATTCCTGGTACTGCTCTGGGGTCAGGTTCAAAACCGCAGTCTGGGCCTCCTCCACCTCGGCGTCACCATATCGGCCTCTGGCCTCTGCCCCATAGGTCTCCTGGTGCCAGTCCACAACCCGCTGTTTGAATGCCTCAAATTTCTGCTTATCGTCCATGATTTCCTTCCTTTCTTCGGCTCCGATGGTCTGTCGTACCGACCGGATCAGGCCCTCCAGCCGCGCCCGCTCCGCCTCCAGGGCGGTCAGGTGGCTGCGCAGGGCGGCCAGCCGGTCGAAGGAGGGGTCGTCCAGGCACCTCTTGATCCGGGCCAGCTCCACCCCGAGGGCCCGGTAATAGAGGATGTCCTGAAGCCGGTCCACCTCCGCCGGGCCGTAATAGCGGTACCCGCTCTCCGCCACCCGGCTGGGCTTCAAAAGACCGATTTCGTCGTACCAGCGCAGGGTGCGGGTGGTCACCCCGGACAGGCGCGACAGGGCTTGAATGGAATATTCCATCCGGCATTCCCTCCTTCTTCTACAGCATAGCAGTTGACGCAGCGTCAAAGTCAAGCATTTTCTCCAGGTTTGTGTTATAATAGAGTATCCTGCCCGGTAAAGCTGCCGGGCACACGAGGAGGAAACGATGGAACTAACTGAGCTGGAGGCGGCCGGGCTGAAGGCCGCCCTCTATGGTCCTCCCGCCGACCGGGTCTGGCTGTATGTCCACGGCAAGGGCGGGTGCAAGGAGGAGGCGGAGGACTTTGCCGCCCTCGCCTGTCCCCGGGGCTGGCAGGTGCTGGCGGCCGACTTGCCGGAGCATGGGACACGCCGCGGGGACGGGGTGCCCCTGGACCCCTGGCACGCAGCGCCCGAGCTGCGGGCGCTGTTGGGCTATGCCAAAGGGCGGTGGCGGCATACCGCCCTGCGGTGCACCAGTCTGGGGGCCTGGTTCTCCCTGCTGGCCTTCGCCGGGGAGCGTCTGGAGCAGGCGCTTTTCGTCTCCCCGGTGGTGGACATGGAGGGGCTCATTCGGGACATGATGGGGTGGGCCGGCGTCAGCGAGGCCCAACTGGAGGCGGCCGGCGAGCTGGACACTCCCTTCGGGGAGACCCTCTCCTGGCCCTACCTCCAGTATGTCCGCGCCCATCCGGTGTCCCGCTGGCCCACTCCCACCGCCCTGCTGTACGCCTCCGGGGACGCCATGCTCCGCCGGACGGCGGTAGAGGACTTCGCCCGCCGGTTCGACGGAGCACTCACCGTCCTGGAGGGCGGTGAGCACTGGTTCCACACACCGGAGCAGCTTGCGGCCCTCCACCGCTGGGAGTCGGATGTGTTGGAGCAAATGAAATAACCGTTTATAAAAGGAGCGCTCCTGATGATTTTCTATTTCAGCGGCACCGGAAACAGCCGCTACTGCGCCAAATGGCTGGCCCACCGGCTGGGGGATGAGGCGGTGGACGCCTTTCCCTTCCTGCGGGACGACCACTTTCCCGCCCTCACCTCCCGGTCACCGTGGGTCTTTGTGTCTCCCACTTACGGCTGGCAGCTCCCCCGTATTTTTGAGGCCCTGCTCCGCGGCGGCCGGTTTTCGGGCAGCCGGGACGCCTACTTTGTCATGACCTGCGGGGCGGAAATCGGCGATCCCATCCCCCGGCTGGAGGCCCTTTGCCGGGACATGGGCCTCACCTACCGCGGCGTTCTGCCGGTTGTCATGCCGGAGAACTACATCGCCCTGTTCCGCGCTCCAGGGCCGGAGGAGGCCCGCGCCATCGTGGCAGCCGCGGTGCCGGGGCTGGAGGAGGGGGCGGAGCGCATCCGCCGGGGCGAGTCCCTCCCGCCCGTCCGGCGCGGAGCGATCGACAAGCTCAAATCCGGACCGGTGAACGCCTTCTTTTACCGCTTTGTCATCAAGTCCGGCCCCTTCCGCTCCACCAGCGCCTGCGTGGGCTGCGGCAAATGCGCCGCAGTCTGTGTGGAAAACAATATCCGCCTCCGGGACGGCCGCCCTGTGTGGGGGGACCGGTGCACCCACTGTATGGCCTGCATCTGCGGATGTCCTGCCGGAGCCATTGAGTACGGCAGGGCCAGCCGGGGCAAGCCCCGCTACCAGTGTCCGGAATACCGGGAGGAGTGAGGGGCCATGGAATCTGAGTTCTGCAAGCTGGAAATCTTTCTCCCTGAGAGCCACCTGGAGGCCGTTCAGCAGGCCCTGTGGTCGGTGGACGCGGGCCATATCGGCCGGTACGACTGCTGTCTCTCCTACAGCCCTGTCATCGGCGCCTGGCGCCCCCTGGCGGGCACCGCCCCTTATCTGGGCAGGATGGGTGAGGTATGCCATGCGCCGGAGCTCAAGGTGGAGGTCACCTGCCGGACAGACCGCGTGGAGGAGACCGTGGCGGCCGTCAAGCGGGCCCACCCCTATGAGGAGCCCGTCATCAACGTCATCCCCCTTTACCGCACCGGACTATGAGGCGGAGCCCGTGTCCCCCTTCTGGCCAAACAGCGCGTCCACCGGAAATCCGGCGGGCGCGCTGTCTTCTTATGCGGGGCCGTCCCCCCGGACTAGGGCCACAAACCGGGCCACATCTGCGCCGGGCCGGAGCTGATAGAGCAGGCCGTACGGGATGGTGAAGTTCCAATCCACCGGAAGGGTCACCAGGGACGGGTGCACCTCCGTCCAGCAGTCCAGGCTCATCAGCAGGTGGCCGGTCTGGACGCTGCGGTTGAACACCTCCATGTCATAAAACTGCGGGGTGTCCTCAATATGGATCTGCGGATGGGCCTCCACTGCGGCCCGCACCCGGTCTACTGAAGGGGAGTCCCCCTGCTTCACCATCATCAGTGTCTCCCCATGCAGCTCTGCCAGGGTGAGCTCCTTCCGCCCCGCCAGGGGGTGTCCCCGGGGGACGGCGATGCAGTGGCGATACTCCCCCAGAGGGAGAAAATTGCAGCGGTCCAGCCACTGACGGGAGTCGCAGGCACCGATAAGGAAGTCAAATTTCTCTCCCAGGGCGCCGATCTCTCCCAAAATCCCCTGGTGGTCGTCCTCATAGGGGACGAGGTGGAGCTGGTAGCCGGGGAAGTGCCCGCAGAAGCGGTACCACAGGTCCATAAAGGGCCGGCAGGGATTGAGGATGGAGGTTCCCACACAAAAGGCAGACCGGGCCGCCTGGGCGGCCGCCCGCGCCTCCCGCAGCGCCCGTTCCGAGTCGGCGAACATCTGTCTGGCGTAGCGGTAAATGACCTCTCCCGCCGGGGTCAGGACGGTCCCCCGCCTTGTGCGCTCCAGCAGCTTCAGCTCCAGGTGCCGCTCCAGGGCGTTGAGCTGCTTCATCACCGCCGTGGACGAGAGGTAGAGCTTTTCCGCCGCCTGGCTGAAGCTGCCGCAGTCGGCCACGCAGACAAAGGTGGCCAATTGGGGGTTGAACATGGCCGCTCCTCCCTTCCGTTCAAACTTTTGGTTGATACCATGGTACAAAATCGGCGCTTCCCTGTCAAGCCAGCCCGGCTTAAAATAGGAGCAAACAACCGCAGGTGGAATATCCGCCTGGCCGGAGAGGAGATTGCACCATGACACTGGAAGAGCTCAACCGCACCAGCCCCTTCCACGCAGGGGCGGAGAACACCGCCTTTGCCCCTTACTTTGACGGCACCAGTTATCTGAATATGCTCTCCACCGAGCAGGTACCCGTAGGCTGCGTCACGTTCGCGCCGGGCTGCCGCAACCACTGGCACATCCACCGCGCCGCCCGCGGCGGCGGGCAAATTCTGCTTGTTACCGCTGGACGGGGGTGGTATCAGGAGTGGGGCGAAGCTCCCCGGGCGCTCCGTCCCGGCGACGTGGTGAATATCCCGCCCAATGTCAAGCACTGGCACGGGGCGGCAGTGGACAGCGCCTTTCAGCACCTGGCCGTCGAGGTCCCTGGGGAGGGTTCCCAAAACGAGTGGTGTGAGCCGGTGGACGCGGCGGCCTATCGGGCTCTGGAGGCACTGACCGGCGGGACAGATAATCAGTAGGAGGTCTTTTATGGAACAAAAGATAACGGCGGGCCGGGACGAGCTGGGGGGCTTTGCCCCCAAATTCGCCCAACTCAATGACGACGTGCTCTTCGGCGAGGTGTGGGCACGGGAGGAGGCTCTCTCCGCCCGCGACCGCAGCATCGTCACCGTCACGGCCCTGATGGCCGGCGGCATTCTGGACAGCTCCCTGAAATTTCACATTGCCAACGCCAAACGTCACGGCGTCACCGCCGGAGAGATGGCGGAAATACTCACCCACGCCGCCTTTTACGCGGGATGGCCCAAGGCCTGGGCCGCCCTGCGTATGGCGAAGGAGGTCTACGAGGGCTGACAGCGGGAGGCCCAGGCATAAGCCTGGGCCTCTTACCGCGGCATGGTCATGAGATGACAGCGCATGGGCCGGGACCGCCCACATGCGCAATCACTTCATGCGCCTGAGCCTTTGCATCGTTTCATGGCAGATCCTGTGCGCATGAAGTGTTACGCCCGCTTTTTCACCGGGTAGCACACTTCGGTGACGTACTCCTCCGGGTCGTCGGTCTCGCTGGGATTGACGTGGTAAATATTGAAGGCCGGGCCGTCAAAGGCATAGCCGTTGTCCCGCACCCAGGCGGCCACGGCGGCGTTGGCCGCGCGGATCTTGTCGTAGGGCCCCCGGAAGGTGGCCGAGGCAAACGTCACGGCGGGCAGGGTGCGGAAGCGGACGTGCTCCGTGTCGGGGTAGTCTCCCCGGACCGTCTTCTGCGCCTCCGCATCCACCTCCCGCTCCCGGTACTCCCCGTCGTAATAGGTGACGGAGCAGAGACAGGGCTCCTCCAGCCGGAGGCCCAAGGACGCGGTCTCCCGGGCCATCACCTGCCAGAGCTGGTGCTCGGCCTCATAGCTGGGGAGGGTCATGCGGACGCAGGCCGCCCGCCGCTGGGGCAGATTTTTCAGAGTAACGCTGTATTCCATGGTGCTTTCATCCTTTCTCAACTGTGCACGGGCCGTGTCCAGGAGGCGCAGCCGCTGCCTCGTCTCCGCCAGGAGGGCCTCCAGCGCCCGCTGCTGCTCCGCCAGGTGGCGGTCCAGCTCCTCCCGTCCGCCATCCTCCAGCAGCGCCCCGATGGCGGACAGGCCAAAGCCCATGTCCCGCAGGGCGGCGATGCGCCCCGCCGTGGTGAGCTGCTCCTCGCGGTAGTAGCGGTAGCCGGTGAACGGGTCGGTGTGAACGGGCTGGAGCAGCCCCAGCTCGTCGTAGCGGCGCAGCATGCGGATGCTGAGCCTGGACAACTTGGAAAAGGTACCGATTTTCAACATGGCCGATTCCTCACATATATGTGATCTTCCTGAGCTCAGGATTATCCTACTGCCTGCCACCGTGTGAGAGTCAAGGGCAATTTCTGCGCCCGCGTGAAACAGGCAGTACAGGGCCAGGGCGATACCGGCTGCCACCAGCACCGCGCCGCCGATTTTGGTTCCAATCCGGGAACGCATCCGCCGGAACACCTTCTGGAGCTGCTCCAGAGGCACCGCGAGAAAGACCACGCCAAGGGCAATCAGAAGCACGCCAACGGCCAACATACCTGTCATACCTTCACCGCCGTTTCTGTCAAATCTGTCCCTATCTTACCAGCTTCCACCCCATTTTGCAAGACGGCGGCGGCTTTCTCTTGCCTTCGTCCGTTTTTTCTGCTACCATAGGGCAAACGGGTTGCTTTTGCAACAGAAGGGAGGCCGCCATGGAGGCCTATCTGGGGGCCCTGCGGAGGGTCGCCCTGTTCCACGGCATGGGGGACAGGGAGCTGCTGTCCATGCTGGACTGTCTGGGGGCGCGGCTGCGGCAGTACTCCAAGGGGGATGTAATCTTTCATGCCGGCGATCCCGCCACCCACCTGGGGGCGGTGCTCACTGGCCAGGTGCAGGTGAGCCGGACCAAGGCCGACGGCCAGCGAGTGGTCATGGGGGAGATCCGCCCCGGCGGCCTCTTTGCCGAGTCCTTCGCCTGTGCCCGGGCGGAGAGCCTGCCGGTGACCGTCACGGCCGCCGCCGACGCGGCGGTACTGCTCATCGACTGCGGCCGCATCTCCGCCCCCTGCTCCGCCGCCTGTACCTTCCACACCCGGCTCATCTCCAACCTGCTCCAGGTGCTGGCGGAGAAAAACCTCTCTCTGGCGGGCAAGCTGGGGCACCTGTCCGGCCGCACCATCCGGGAGCGGCTGCTCTCCTATCTGGAGGAGCAGGCCGCCCGGACAGGCCGCGCCACCGTCACTGTCCCCTTTGACCGGCAGGCCCTGGCGGACTATCTCTGCGTGGACCGCAGCGCACTGTCCCGCACCATCGGCGCCCTCCAGCGGGAGGGCGTGCTCACCGTCCGGCGGGACCGCTTCACCCTCAATTTCTAAAAGGAGGCTTCGCTATGGGCACCTATCTTCTCTCTCTGGATCAGGGCACCACCAGCTCCCGCGCCATCCTCTTTGACCGGGAGCAGAACATTCTCGGCGTGGCGCAAAAGGAGTTCACCCAGTTCTACCCCCGGGAGGGGTGGGTGGAGCATGACCCCATGGAGATCTGGTCCTCCCAGTACGGGGTAATGATGGAGGTCATCGCCCAGTCGGGGGTAAACCCGGCGGAGATCGCCGCCATCGGCATCACCAACCAGCGTGAGACCACCATTTTGTGGGACCGTGCCACCGGGCGGCCCATCTACAACGCCATCGTCTGGCAGTGCCGCCGTACGGCGGAGTTGGTGGACCGGCTGCGGGCCGAGGGACTGGAGGAGCACATCCGCGCCGCCACCGGCCTGGTTCCCGACGCGTACTTCTCCGCCACTAAGATCAAGTGGGTGCTCGACCATGTGGAGGGGGCCCGGGAAAAGGCCCGCCGGGGGGAGATTCTGTTCGGCACGGTGGACGCCTGGCTGCTGTGGAAGCTCACTGGCGGGGCCGTCCACGCCACCGACGTCACCAACGCCTCCCGCACCATGCTCTTTGACATCCATGCCCTGGACTGGGATGACACCCTCCTCTCCGCCCTGGACATTCCCAGGGCCATGCTGCCCCAGGTGCGCCCCTCCAGCGAGGTTTACGGCTACACCGACATACAGGGCGTGCGCATCCCCATCGCCGGCATGGCCGGCGACCAGCAGGCCGCCCTGTTCGGCCAGGGCTGCTTCTCCCCCGGCGACGCCAAGAACACCTACGGCACCGGCTGCTTCCTGCTGATGAACACCGGGGACAAGCCCTGCGCCAGCCGCAACGGCCTGCTCACCACCGTGGCGGTCGGGCTGGACGGAGGAGTGCAGTACGCCCTGGAGGGCTCCGTCTTCGTGGGCGGGGCGGTGATCCAGTGGCTGCGGGACGAGCTGCGCTTCTTCCCCGAGAGCCGGGACGCGGAGTACTACGCCCAGAAGGTGCCCGACAACGGGGGCGTCTATCTGGTACCCGCCTTTACCGGTCTGGGGGCCCCCTATTGGGACATGTACGCCCGGGGCATTCTGGTGGGCCTCACCCGGGGCACCCGGCGGGAGCACATCACCCGGGCGGCCCAGGAGTCCATCGCCTACCAGGTGGCCGACCTGGTTCACGCCATGGAGGCGGATACCGGCCTGCCATTGGGCCAGCTCAAGGCCGACGGCGGGGCCAGCCGGGACGCCTTCCTCATGCAGTTCCAGGCGGACATCCTGGATCGGGAGGTCCGCCGTCCCGCCATCCGGGAGACCACTGCCCTGGGGGCGGCCTATCTGGCCGGTCTGGCCGCCGGGGTGTGGAGCGGTACCGGCGAGCTGCGCCGCCTGTGGCGGTGCGACACCGCCTTCTCCCCCGCCATGCCGCCGGAGCAGCGGGAGCGCCTGCTGGAGCAGTGGCACCGGGCGGTGGGCCGCAGCCGGGACTGGGCCCGGTAGAAAATCGACACATCTTCCTTTTTTTCCCTTTCTTTACCCGCTTGTCATATGGGCAGCGGTGGGGTAAAATAGAGGGGACAAGACAGGAGGCCCTGATTATGCAGAACATTGATCCCTATTCCTACCAGTGCGGCGTGATTGACTGCTTCAACGAGATGGTGCGCTCCGGGGTGAAGGCACTGGCCCTCAGCCATCCCATGGACAGCGCCGCAGAGCGGGACGCCCTGATCCCCTTTGCCCGCTCCTGCTGCCACCAGTACGGCAACCAGCTCTACATAGAGGACACCCCGCTGCTCACCGACCTCTTTCCCCTCTCGCTGAATCAGGGCAAGTTCAACATCCTGTTCTACCGGGCCGGCCACATTCTCGACCAGTACCTGCGCCTGAAGGAGCGCAAGGCCAATCTGGTGGCCGAGCGGGCCTACTTCGGCGGCAACCGCAGCCAGCTCGCCTGGGAATACGGCCGGCTGCTGTCCTACCCGGACGAGGCCATCCGGCGGCTCATTTCCGACAATCCGGAAAAGGAGCGTCTCTGAATCCCCCCGGGGGCGGCCCCTGCCGCCCCCTTCCGCTTCTTTCCTCTTGACGTGGCCTGGATTTCGTGTTATATTTGTATAGTAGTCTAAATGCACGGCCTGAACTCACATGTTTGTAGTCATCGTCGGATCTTCAGACGAGCGGCAAATGTGTGGGTTTTTTTCTATGTCATTTAGCTCCAAATTTTTTTCAGGAGGTACCATTATGTATCACGGTACTGTCAAGTGGTTCAACGAGACCAAGGGCTTCGGCTTCATCTCCAACGACGAGGGCGGCGACGACGTGTTCGTGCACTTCTCCGCCATCGTGTGCGACGGCTTCAAGACCCTTCAGGAGGGCCAGAAGGTCACCTATGATGTGGAGCCCGATCCCAAGAATGCCGACAAGCTGCGTGCGGTCAACGTGGTCGCCGCCTAACATACGGATGGAACGGCGCCTCCGGCCCCTGCGGGCCGGGGGCGCTTGTTTGTCCAGGCACCCCCGGCGGACCTGCGGCGTATACTGTCGATGTGGGGGGCGAAGGCCCGCCGCAAATTTGAATGGGGGTACCTTACTATGTGTTGTTGTCAAGGTCAGAACCGCAATTGCTGCTGTTGCTGCTGCGGGAACGGTTCCAATACCGGGAACGGCGGGATCACCACCCTGCCCTCCTTCCCCGAGCTGCCCGTCTTTCCCGGCGGCGGCACGGCTGCCAACACCCGTTGGCCCGTGTATGTCTCCTTCCCCGCGTTCCTTTGGGATACTGCGGGCGGGGAGGACGAGGACTCCTCCTGCGGCTGCGGCTGCTGCCGCGGCTGACTGCCCTGCCGCCCCGGCCGGGGCGGCTACTTAAAACAACACCCCTCCATTCACGCAAAGGGCCGCCCGGTTATACCGGGCGGCCCTTCGCTTTACGCGGCGCATTGCTCAGATGGCGAACAGAAGGAAACGGTTTGCCTCGTACCAGTCGCCGGTCTCATAGGCCAAGGTCATCGCGTCCACCCGCTCCGCGCCGGGATAGAAGCCCTTGGTATAGGCATCCCGGTGACTCTTATAGGTCAGCTCTACCCGGAAATGCTCCGGCAGTGTGATACGGGCGGCGGACAAGTCCTGCTTCACTGCCCACTCTGCCCCCTCCCGGATCCGTCTGTGGGCCAAAACTGGGCTGAGGCCCTGGGAACGTCCCCCCACGTCGTCCTTTACCGGCACGGTAACCAGGGAGGGGTGCAGCTCCGCCCCCACCTCGCACAGGGTCTTGTCTCCCGTGAGGAGCACGCTTGGAACCCCATACCAAGCGGCCATCCAACTGTAGATCAGGAACTCCGAGGCGGGCTGCCCGTTGACGGTGATGCGGTGAACCACGCCGCCGTTGATGGTGTGGCTCAGGGCGTTGCCTCCCTCCCCCGCCGCATTGTGATAGCCCACGAAAAAGGCGGCATCGAAGCTGCTGTCCAGCCCTTCCACCATCATCTCCGGCGAGCCGCTCCAGCTTCGGATGAGCTGGACATACTCCGGCAATTCCTCCGGCAGAATATTGAGCCCCGGCCCGTGGGCGTCCTTCACCACCACCAGCTCGGCTCCGGCGGCCCGGGCCCCCTCGGCGGCGGCCACCACCTCCGCCGTCATCTCCTTCCGGCTGCGCTCATACTCAAATTCCCCCGGCCGACAGCCCTCCCGTGTGGCGGTAACAGCGGTTCCCTCAATATCCGCGCTAATAAATACTTTCACGATATGATTCCTCCTTTTCCGCTATCGTACTGCAATTTGCCCGTCTCCGCAAGGGGACCCTACAACTTTTTTCTCGGGCAAAACACCTTGCCGCTCAAGGGCTCACCCCAATTGAACCCATTATTTTACAAACTTTTTTCTTGACAAATGCGAATGACCTGCTAAAATATGCTTAAATTATTTTATTTAAAAAATTTTAAGTAAAATGATTGAAGTAATTTTGCAAGGAGAATCTGTCATGGATTTTGAGAAGGTTAAAGAGATTATTGTGGAGACCCTGAGCTGCGACGCCGACAAGGTGACCCCCGATGCCCGCCTGGCGGAGGATCTGGAGGCCGATTCCCTGGCCGCCGTGGAGCTGTCCATGGCTCTGGAGGAGGAGTTCGGTGTGACCATTGCCGACGAGGAGCTGCCCAACATGAAGACTGTGGGCGACCTGGTGAAGTACCTGGAGGACCACGCTGAGTAATAAGGAACCTGGGCACCGGTGCAGGCCGGTGCCTTTTTTCCGAAAGGAGCCGTTATGACCAATCAAGAGATTTTTGAGCTGATGGCCCGCTTTGACGCCAGCACCGCCACCACCCTGAAGCTCTCCACCAAGGACTTCTCCCTGGAGCTGGGCAAGGGCGGCCCGGCCGCTCCCATTCCTGCCGCCACCCCGGTTCCCGCCCCCGCGGCCGCTGTGTCGCCGGCGGCTGCTCCAGCGCCTGCGGGCAAGTGCATCACCGCCCCCCTGGTGGGCACCTTCTACGCCGCCTCCGCCCCCGATGCTGCTCCCTTTGTGCAGGTGGGCGACCATGTGAAAAAGGGTCAGACCGTGTGTCTGATGGAGGCTATGAAGATGATGAACGAGGTGCAGGCCCCCTGCGACTGCGTCATCGAGGAGATCCTTCAGGAGGACGGGGCCCTGGTGTCCTTCGGGGAGCCGCTGCTCCGCTACCGGGAAGGGTGAGCCCATGTTCAAGCGCATTTTAATTGCCAACCGGGGCGAGATCGCCGTCCGGGTGTTCCGGGCCTGCCGGGAGCTGGAGATCGAACCTGTGGTGGTCTACTCTCAGGCGGACAGGGAGGCTCTCCATGTCCAGTTGGCGGAGCGGGCCTACTGCATCGGCCCCGCCCGCTCGGCAGACAGCTATTTAAACGTCAATGCCATCCTCACCGTGGCCCAGGCCGCCGGGTGCGACGCCATCCACCCCGGCTACGGCTTTCTCAGTGAGAACGCCGACTTTGCCGACGCCTGCGAGGCCGCCGGCATCACCTTCATCGGCCCCTCCGGCGACGTAATCCGCGCCATGGGCAACAAGGCCGCCGCCCGGAAGCTGATGCAGAGCGCCGGGGTGCCGGTGGTGCCCGGCTCCGACGGGGCGGTAGACACCGCCGAGCAGGCCAAGGCCCTGGCCGACTCCATTGGATACCCGGTGCTCATCAAGGCCTCCGCCGGCGGTGGAGGCCGGGGGATGCGCCGGGTGTATGAGCCGGAACAGCTCATCCCCCTGTTTGAAGAGGCCCGCAGCGAGTCGCTGGCCTGCTTCGGCAGCGGGGAGATGTACCTGGAGAAGCTGATCGTCAACCCCCGCCACATCGAGTTCCAGATCATGGCCGACGGGCAGGGGCACGTGATCCAGTTGGGCGACCGGGACTGCTCCATCCAGCGGCGCAACCAGAAGCTGCTGGAGGAGTCCCCCTCCAAGGCCCTGACCCCGGAGCTGCGGGAGCGGATGGGCGCGGCGGCCGTGGCGGCCGCCAGGGCCGCGGGCTACGTCAACGCCGGCACCATCGAGTTCGTGCTGGCCCCCGACGGCCAGTTCTACTTCATCGAGATGAACACCCGCATCCAGGTGGAGCACCCAGTCACCGAGCTGGTCACCGGCCTGGACCTGGTGCGGGAGCAAATCCGCGTTTCCGCCGGGCTCCCCCTCTCTGTTACCCAGGAGGAGGTCCTGTTCCGCGGCCACGCCATCGAGTGCCGCATCAACGCCGAGGACCCGGCCAAGGGGTTCCAGCCCTGTCCCGGCCGCATCGACTTTCTCCACCTGCCCGGTGGCTACGGCGTGCGGGTGGACACCGGCCTCTATACCGGCTACGAGCTGCCCCCCTACTACGACTCCCTGATGGCCAAGCTGATCGTCTATGCCCCCACCCGGCTGGAGGCCATCCGCCGGATGCGCCGGGCCCTGGAGGAGCTGGTCATTGAGGGACCGGCTACCAACACCGACCTGCTCCACCAGATCCTCCACCACCCTGACTTCGTCCGGGGCAACTACTCCACCGGCTTTCTAGAGGCCCATATGGACACCCTTCTGGCCTGGAGCGGCAGCGGGGAGGTGCGTGAGGTATGAGCAGCGTCTTTGCACAGCGCCGCCAGAAGCTCCTCTCCCTCAAGGCCCTGCGGGGCTCCTCCCCCGCTCCGGCCCACACCGAGGAGGCCTGCCCCGCCTGCGGCAAGGCGGTGCCCCGCCGGGAGCTGGTAGGCCACCGCTATGTCTGCCCCCTGTGCGGGCACCACTACCCCGTGGGGGCCTATTACCGCCTGAGCCTCATTCTGGACAAGGGTACCTTCCGGGAGCTGGACGCCCCCCTGGCCTCCAACAACCCGCTGGACTTCCCCGGCTATGAGGCCAAGCTGGACGGCGCCCGCCGCCGCACCGGCATGAACGAGGCGGTGGTCACCGCCGCCGGCCGCATCGGGGGCCAGCGGGTGGCCGTGGGCGCCCTGGACAGCCGCTTTTTCATGGGCAGCATGTCCGCCGCCGTCGGGGAGAAGGTCACCCGGCTGGTGGAGTACGCCGACAAGTACAAGCTCCCCCTCATCCTTTTCTCCGCCAGCGGCGGGGCCCGGATGCAGGAGGGTATCCTCTCCCTGATGCAGATGGCCAAGACCTCTGCCGCCCTGGAGCGGTTCTCCCAGAAGGGCGGCCTCTACATCTCGGTGCTCACCCACCCCACCACCGGCGGCGTCACCGCCAGCTTTGCCAGCCTGGGGGACATCATGCTGGCCGAGCCCGGCGCCCTGATCGGCTTCGCCGGCCCGCGGGTGATTGAGCAGACCATCGGCGAAAAGCTCCCCGAGGGCTTCCAGAGCGCCGAATATCTGCTGGAGCACGGCTTCCTGGATGCCATCGTTCCAAGGGACGCGCTGCGCTCCACCCTGCTCCATCTGCTGAAGCTCCATGGAAAGGGGGGCGACGCGCATGGCAAGTAAGCTGACCCCCGCCCAGCGGGTGGCCCTGGCCCGCCACCCGGAGCGCCCCGGCACGGCAGATTTCATTAAGCACCTGTTTACCGATTTCTTTGAGCAGCGGGGCGACCGCCTGTGCGCCGAGGACGGCAGCATCCTGGGCGGCGTCGCCCTGTTCCACGGCAAGCCGGTGACAGTCGTCGGCCACCGGAAGGGCCGCTCCCTGGAGGAGAACCTGTCCCTCCACTTCGGCATGCCCTCACCAGAGGGCTACCGCAAGGCCCAGCGGCTCATGCTTCAGGCGGAGAAGTTCCGCCGCCCCGTCATCACCTTTATCGACACCCCCGGCGCCTACCCCGGCCTGGAGGCCGAGGCCCGGGGCCAGGCGGAGGCCATCGCCCGCACCCTGGCCCTGTCCAGCCGTCTCACCGTGCCTATAGTCTCCGTGGTCACCGGGGAAGGAGGCAGCGGCGGCGCCCTGGCCCTGGGCGTGGGCAACCGTGTGCTCATGCTGGAGAACGCGGTGTACTCCGTCCTCTCCCCGGAGGGCTTTGCCGCCATCCTGTGGAAGGACGCCTCCCGCAGCGACGAGGCCTGCGGCGTGATGAAGCTCACCGCCGCCGACCTGCTGGAGCTGGAGGTGGCCGACCGCATCATTCCTGAGCCCGAGGGAGGGGCTCACACCAACCCCGCCGCCCTGTTCCGGACTCTGGACACCGCCTTGGTCAAGGAGCTCAACGCCCTGGGCAAGCTCAGCGGTCCGGCTCTGGCCGCTGGGCGCTATAAAAAATTCCGCGCGATGGGCGCGAAGGCCCTGAGAAAGGAGCGTACATGAACGGGATTAAGTTAATCAGCACCGGCTCCGCCGTGCCCAAAAAGGTCGTGACCAACGATGATTTGGCCAAAATCGTGGATACCAACGACGAGTGGATCTCCACCCGCACCGGCATCCGCTCCCGACGCTACTGCACCGACGGCGAGAGCCACACCTCCCTCTGTCTGGCCGCCGCCCGGCAGGCACTGGAGCGGGGCGGCGTCACCCCCGGCGAAATCGGCATCTGCCTGGTGGCCACAGTCACCCCGGATTTTCTTTCCCCCGCCGCCGCCTGCCTGCTCCAAAAGGAGCTGGGCTTTCCGGAGGATACCATATGCTTTGATCTGAACGCCGCCTGCTCCGGCTTTGTGTACGCTCTGCACACCGCCGAGTGCCTGCTGGCCTCCACCCCCCGGAAGTACGGCCTGGTACTGGGGGCGGAAATCCTCAGCCGGGTCATGGACTTTGGCGACCGGAGCACCTGTGTGCTCTTCGGCGACGGTGCCGGGGCCGCCCTGGTGGAGTGGGGGGCAAACTACCCCTCCCTCCACGCCGTGCTGGGCTGCCGGGGCAACTCAGAGGTGCTCTACGTCCCCGGCGTCAACACTGCCGCGCCCCCCCATGTCCATATGGACGGCCAGTCGGTGTTCCGCTTCGCCGTGGAGGCTGTGCCCCGCTGTGCCCGGGAGGTGCTGGACCGGGCCGGCCTTACCCCGGAGGACATCGACCTCTTCGTGTTCCACCAGGCCAACCAGCGCATCATCGACTTTGCCGTGAAGAAGCTGGGCATCGACCCGGCCAGGTGCCCCGGCAACATCGAGCGCACCGGCAACACCTCCGCCGCCAGCGTTCCCCTGCTGCTGGACGAGCTGGTGGGCGGCGGGGCCATCACCTCCGGCCAGAAAGCCCTGTGTGTGGGCTTCGGCGGCGGGCTGACCTGGGCCGGGGCTCTGCTGGAGCTGGCGTAGCTTCCAACAAGCGGCAGAGCCGCTTGTTGGAGAGAGATGCAGCCCCCGCACACAAGTGTTGTCCGGCTTCGCCGGATAACACTCACACTTTTGGGCTGAGAAGTGTTTTCGTCCACGCACATATCGCGGCCGAAAACGGATTTCATTTTATTTCCCCGCCTGCGGGCGGGGAAACTCTGCGAGGCTTTTTCGTGGAGGCGTTTCATAAGGAGTTTCTATGAAATTAAACGAGCTTTTGGGGATTGAGTTCCCCATCATCCAGGGCGGCATGGCCAACATCGCCACCGGAGCGTTCGCCGCCGCCGTGTCCAACGCGGGTGCCCTGGGCCTGGTTGCCTCCGGCGGGATGGACGCCGAGGCCCTGCGGGCCGAGATCCGCGCCGCCAAGGCGAACACCGGCAAGCCCTTCGGCGTCAACCTGATGCTGATGAACCCCCACATCGACGCTCTGGCCAAGGTGGTAGCAGAGGAGGGGGTGCAGGTGGTGACCACCGGCGCGGGCAACCCCGGCAAATACGTCCCCGCCTGGAAAGAGGCTGGTATCAAGGTGTTCCCCGTGGTAGCCGCCCCCATTTTGGCCAAGCGGCTGGAGCGCTATGGCATCGACGGCGTCATCGCCGAGGGCTGCGAGAGCGGCGGCCACATCGGCGAGCTGACCACCATGGCCCTGGTGCCCCAGGTGGTGGACGCGGTGAGCGTCCCCGTCATCGCCGCCGGCGGCATCGCTGATGGCCGGCAGCTCACCGCCGCCTTTGCCCTTGGGGCCTGCGGCGTCCAGGTGGGCACCTGCCTGCTGGCCAGCGAGGAGTGCCCCATCCATGTCAATTACAAGCAGGCCGTGCTCAAGGCCGGGGCCAACGACACCACCGTCACCGGCCGCTCCACCGGAGCGCCGGTGCGGGTGCTCAAGAACAAGATGGCCCGGGAATATCTGCGCATGGAGAAGAAGGATGTCCCCCTGGAGGAGATGGAGCAGCTCACCCTGGGCTCCCTGCGGAAGGCCGTGTTCGACGGCGACGTGGACGGCGGCAGCTTCATGGCCGGCCAGGTGGCCGGTATGGTGCACGAGCTCCGTCCCCTGCGGCAGATCTTTGAGGAGCTGATGGCCGGATATGCGACCGTGCGAAAGGGGCTGAGCGAATGAGTCTGGCCTTTCTGTACGCCGGGCAGGGCAGCCAGCACCCCGGCATGGGGGCCGATCTCTACGAGGCCCATCCCGCCTTCCGCGCCGTGCTGGACGCCGCCGGCGTGGACTTCGATCTGAAAACCACCATGTTCACCGACCCCGACGGGGTGTTGAACCTGACCGAGTACACCCAGCCCTGTATGGTGGCCTTCGCCGCCGGCATGACCGCCCTGCTGACGGAGCGGGGCATTGTCCCGGACTACGCCGCGGGCCTCTCCCTGGGCGAGTACTCCGCCCTCCAGTGCGCCGGGGTGTTCACCGCTCCCCAGGCCATTTCCCTGGCCGCCTTTCGCGGCAAGGCCATGGCCGCAGCCGCGGCGGGCCGCCCCTGCGGCATGACCGCCGTGCTGGGCCTGGACCGCGAGAAGCTCCAGGAGGCATGCCGGCAGGCCGCCGGCGCAGGAGTGGTGGAGATTGCCAACTACAACTGCCCCGGCCAGTTGGTCATCGGCGGCGAGCAGGCCGCCGTGGACAAGGCCGCCGCATTGGCCAAGGAGCTGGGCGCCAAGCGCTGCCTGCCCCTGAAGGTCAGCGGGCCCTTCCACACCTCCCTCCTCGCCCCCGCCGGCGACGCCCTGCGGGAGAAGTTCAAGGAGACCGCCTTCGGCGCGATGCGCATCCCCGTGCTCTTCAACTGTCTGGGCCAGGAGATGGGGCCGGAGGACACCATCCCCGCCCTGCTGGAGAAGCAGGTGCAGACCTCCGTCTACATGGAGGACACCATCCGCCGCCTGGCCGAGCTGGGGGTGGACACCATCGTGGAGATCGGCCCGGGCAAGGCCCTCAGCGGCTTTGTCAAGAAGACCGCTCCCGCCATCAAGACCTACGCCGTGGAGACCTGCGCCGATTTGGACGCCCTCTCCGCCGCGCTGAAAGGATAACGCTATGAGCTTTACCGGAAGAACCGCCGTCGTCACCGGCGGCAGCCGCGGCATCGGTCGCGCCATCTGCCTGGAGCTGGCCCGCCGAGGGGCCAACGTGGTCTTCTCCTACGCGGGCAACACCGCCGCGGCAGAGGCGACCCGAAAGGAGCTGGAGGCCCTGGGCGTCCAGACCCGTGCCGTCCAGGGCAGTGTGGCCGATCCCGCCGCCGTAAAAACCCTCATCGACACCGCCGTGAAGGAGCTGGGCTCCCTGGACATTCTGGTCAACAACGCGGGCATCACCCGGGACAACCTGGCCATGATGCTCAAGGAGGAGGACTTCGACGCGGTCATCGAGACCAACCTCAAGGGGGCCTTCCTCACCATGAAGGCCGCCGCCCGGCCCATGATGAAGGCCCGCTACGGCCGCATCGTCAACCTCAGCTCCGTGGTGGCCCTGCGGGGCAACCCGGGCCAGATCAACTACTGCGCCAGCAAGGCGGGGCTCATCGGCATGACCAAGTCCCTGGCCAAGGAGCTGGGCGGCCGCGGCGTCACCGTCAACGCGGTGGCCCCCGGCTATATCGCCACTGATATGACCGCCGCCCTGCCCGACGCGGCCCGGGAGGCCATGCTGGCCGCCATCCCGGCGGGCCGCCCCGGCGCCCCTGAGGACGTGGCCGCCGCCGTGGCCTTCCTGGCCTCCGAGGAGGCCGGATACATCACCGGCCAGGTGCTCCAGGTGGACGGCGGAATGGGCATGTGAGGAGGAACGCAATTATGGAAAAACGCAGAGTGCTGATTACCGGCCTGGGCACCGTCAACCCCCTGGGCCACAACGCCGCCGACACCTGGCAGGCTGTCCGGGACGGGGTGTGCGGCATTGGCCCCATCACCCGGTATAACTGCTCCGCCCAGAAGGTCCACCTGGCCGCTGAGGTCAAGGACTGGGACCCCACCACCGTGCTGGACAAGAAGGACGTGCGGCACATGAGCCGCTATGTCCAGCTTGCGGCCGCCGCCGCCAAGGAGGCCCTGGCCGATAGCGGCCTGGACCGGGAGAAGGAGGATCTCACCCGCTGCGGCGTCATCGTCTCCAGCGGCGTGGGCGGCATCGAGATGGCCGAGAGCGAGGAGCTGCGCTGCTCCCAGAAGGGCTTTGACCGGGCCTCCCCCTTCTATATCCCCACCACCATCGCCAACATGGGCGCCGGCTTCATTGCCATCATGGCGGGCTTTCAGGGCATGTGCACCTGCCCGGTAACCGCCTGTGCCGGCGGCTCCAACGCGGTGGGCGACGCCTTCCGCCACATCCGGGACGGCTACGCCGAGGTGATGCTCTGCGGCGGCGCCGAGGCCGCTATCACCCCTCTGTCCATCGGCGGCTTCACCTCCATGCGGGCCCTCCATGTGGGGGATGACCCCCGCCGGGCCTCCATCCCCTTTGACGCCGAGCGCAGCGGCTTCGTCATGGGCGAGGGTGCGGCCGTGCTGATGCTGGAGGAGTACGGGCACGCCATGGCCCGGGGCGCCAAGATCTATGCTGAGGTGGTGGGCTACGGCGCCACCTGCGACGCCTACCACATCACCGCCCCCGCCCCCAACGGGGAGGGCGGCGCCCGCGCCATGGCCCAGGCCCTGGCCGACGCCGGGGTGGCCCCCGAGCAGGTGGGCTATATCAACGCCCACGGCACCTCCACACCCCTCAACGACTCCGGGGAGACCGCGGCCATCAAGGCCGTGTTCGGCGCCCACGCCGCCAAGCTGGCCGTCAGCTCCACCAAGGCCATGACCGGCCACATGCTGGGGGCCGCCGGCGCGGTGGAGGCCATCTTCACCGCCCTGAGCCTGCGGGACGGCTTCCTGCCCGCCACCATCCACTACCAGGTGCCCGACCCGGCCTGCGATCTGGACTATATCCCCAACCAGGGCCGGGAGCAGCAGGTGGAGTATGCCCTGTCCAACTCTCTGGGCTTCGGCGGCCACAACGCCTGCGTGCTGTTCAAGAAGTGGGAGGGCTGAGCCATGATGCAGTTGAATTCCAACCAGATCGCTGAGATCATCCCCCACCGCTACCCCTTCGCCCTGGTGGACCGCATCGTGGACGGCGAGGTGGGCAAGTGGGCCAAGGGCATCAAATGCGTCACCGTCAACGAGCCCTTCTTCCAGGGCCACTTCCCTCAGTACCACGTGATGCCCGGCGTGCTCATCATTGAAGCCCTGGCCCAGGTGGGGGCCGTGACCATGCTGTCCATGCCGGAGAACAAGGGAAAGATCGGCCTGTTCGGCGGCATCAAAAACGCCCGCTTCCGCCGCCAGGTCACCCCCGGCGACGTACTGGAGCTGGAGTGCACCATTCTCAAGCAGAAGGGCCCGGTAGCTGTCGCTGAGGCCAAAGCCACCGTGGGCGGCCAACTGGCCGTTTCGGCAGAGCTTACCTTTGCCTTGGCCAAAGATTTGTGATTGCCCTTCCCTCCGCTTTTTGATAAAATGAAAAAAATATGACAATGCGGGGGCGCCGGCATGTTGGAACAGAAATTTGAAATCGTGTATACCAAATTCAAGCTTCATTTTTATCAGGAGATCTTCGAGCGCTTTCAGAACCGCGAGGCCAGCCTGACCACGGTAGAGACCTTCGCCATGGAGACCATCCAGGCCCTGGGCTGCCCAACCATCAACGAGTTCGCCTCCTTTATGCGCATCTCGCCGCCCAACGCGGCCTATAAGATCAACAGCCTGATCCGCAAGGGCTATGTGCAGAAGATCCAGTCCGCCCAAGACAAGCGCGAGTACCACCTCCAGGTCACCCAGAAATACAAGGACTACTACAACATCAGCAACGACTACGTCCATGCCGTGACCGAGCGCATCCGGCAGCGTTTCTCCCCGGAGGAGTGCGCCAAGCTGGAAGAGATGCTCACCATTATCAACCAAGAACTGATGCCCGAGGTGGATCTCGGTCATTCTCAAACTCTGTAAACAGAAGAGGCGCGGCCCTTAGTTGAACACCGATAAGGAAGTATCAAGAGCTAATTGAACTTAACGGCTGACAAACAGGTGCTGCTAAAAGAACGCTCATGATTCCACGATTGAGAATCATGAGCGTTCTTCTTATTTTTTCTGGCCTTCTTTTATAGCCATAGCGATTTTTCGTTTATGATGCTTTATTAAGGCATTTGCTTCTTGATCATTAAGTTTTAATATTCCTTTTGCCTTTCTTGCATAGTCAATAAACGTTTGTTTTTCATCATTACGAGAATAAATACTATATAGTTCTTTTGCCGATATACGCCTGCCTTTAGATGATGTCCAATTACTGCGTCCAATGGTATGAGCTTTTCGACGCATCCTGTAATAATATTTTGTTATCGCACGTGGCCTTATTCTAATGCTTTTGCCATCAAATAGAAACCCTAAGTAATTTATGCTAGATGGCTGATCACCCTCGTAGATTACTTCGTCCTTATAAGTATAGCAAGAAGTCTTTTCCTTTTGTAAATCAATAAGTCCTTTCATTGATTCTACATAGGAAAAAATGTAGCTTGTAAAATCCGCAATTTCGGCATCTCTCTCGTATGGCAAGACAATGATAAAATCATCTGAATAGCGCATATAAATCCCGCCTTTGCAGGTTACATAACGCTTAATGTCTTTATCAAACTTTATCATGTAAATGTTGGATAGTACAGCGCTAATTGGGGCACCTTGCGGAACGCCCACCCCAGAAATATTCTTTTTTATATCTTTTTTGTTTTTCTGAAATTGTTCCTTAGTCAGCAATGTCTCTTTACTATTGATTTTTTTGCGAACACCTCTTTCTGCAATGTTTTCGCCAGCTGCCTTTACAATGTCTTTCCAATCCCAGCTTGAAAAACGGGTGATGTTTTTGAAAACAGAAAAGTAATCTTGAGGCAAACGCTCAACACCAAGCACTTCGCACATCATTTTCTTGAGATATTGATGTTCCAAATTATCGAAGAAATTAGTAAAATCACCTACTAAAATGAAGCACTGAGGAAAGCTGCGTATTGCATCAAAAGCATCCTTGGCAAAATCAATATTGTTTTTCCCTAATTTATCTCGATATGCGATTGCAACGTCATCTATGTTATTTTCACAAGCCCAAATATTATACTGGTAGTTCAATAAAAATGCATATCGCTGATATACACACCTATCTAAATGTGAGCAATAGTATAGCTCTCGTGGCTTTTTAGGCCCTTTCTTTCCATAACGAGAGTTTTTCTTCTCAAAGTGGATAAATGGATAAAAACTGTGTGTAACTATTTTAGTCCGATCCATTACGTATTTTCTAATTGAAGGCATGGATAACGACACGCGCAGGTCAAAATGTGCATAAGGCTTAGTATCATTGTGGTGTTTAACAAAGTCAACCCATGCTTGACATATCTGGTTTGAACTACAATTATGACAAGATATAGGTTGTTGACATTGATTATATTCTTTTTGAGTTTTCATAATTTCTCCCTAAAATGCATCATGCCTGCTAACATGGGGGACAACATCCCTAAGTTAGCAGGCAGGTACATGAACATTATTGTCCTGGGTGCATCTGATAGCGTTCCGTAGTATAATCATACTGGAAAGGAGTATCATGTTCAACGAACCCAACCTAGAATTGGTGGTTCTATGTGTAACGTTACTCATAGAAACATCAATTCGGCCAGACTTGACAGAAATGCTCCGCCCTTACAGCCAAACGTGTAAGGTAATATTATTTTATACCTAAATACGCTCAAAGTCAAACTATTCTACGCATTTCAAGCCGCATTTATAAGGGCCAAAATGGTAAGCTACTTCCAGCAGCCCAATCATGTCGGAAAAGTCCTGTGGTATCGGGCTTTTCTACCCGCTAAATGCGTAGGCGCAAACGTCATAATAACAGCGGGCGCAAGCGAATTTCTGCTTGCGCCTGCTTGGTTACCACACAGCAAATACGGAGGAAGCCGTCAAGGGCGCGGAGCGTTCATCTCGACCCTTGACGGCTTCCTTTGTCTTTGCTATTTCTTGTTTACGATGACTTCCGTGAGCTTTGCTTGTAATCGGTGTTTCATGTATTCATCCACCCTCACATGAGGCAAACTGTTCAGATCGTAGAGTGTCCGGGTACACAGCTTATTCATGTAGCCGTCATAATATCGCAAGACACTTTCCACGGCCAACGGGTCACCGACGCGGACCGCCTCAATCACGGATAAAGGCAACAGCTCCCGTCCGCAGAAAGTTGGCTGCTTCATTTCGCTTTCCTCCCTCCGTCGTCCTCCAATCGTTTCCGCAATTCATTCAGGGCCTTAGTACGGTGCCGCTGAACGGAGCTACGGGACATTCTTGCAATACTACCAATCTCACCATCTGTCAGTTCCAACACACAATACAGGATCAAAATGCCTTGCTCCCGTTCCGGCAGGCTGGCAAAGGCATCAGCCACCAGCTCGTCCCGGATATGCAGAGTGTAACCGTAGGCCGTGAATAGGATGCTGTCGCTTGGGTATTCGTCCATCGAGCAGAGTTTGTCCATTTCATGCTGGCACAAGGTACTGAACTGGATTGCACGTTTCCGCTGGCGATTTAGTTCCCGGAAATAGTTCATAGCCTCATGGCGGAGAACAGTTTTGCAGAAAGCGTCAAACCGGTAGCATTCTCCATAATCGTCAGGGATGTATTTCATTTTCTCACCCCCGATCCGCGGGAGAGTGAGAAAATGTGGTCGATTGCGCCGCCCCTGTGTCTATGTTGTTGCGGCAGCTCCGGCCCGCTCCGAAATGCCGCGATATCAGCCCAGTGGAAGTTGATGTAATTTGAAGATCATCTACACTGTATAGTACATCTTTTTGTCCGTACCACTCCCATGATGAGGACAATCTTTTTTTAAGAAGTTATGCTTTTGAAAAATAGGACGTACCAGCATGGCGGCTCCCTCCGTGGGCCGCCGATCCTGCGCCGGGCAAAGAGAAGCGGCGGCCTTGATTTCTCAAAGCCGCCGCTTTCATAGGCGTGTTAAAGGGCTGCTTTACGACGGCTTTTTTTCTTTTGCCGTCGTCCGGCAGAATGTTATTCAATATTCAATCAATGTTTCCAGTAAAGTCCTTACACTCAATGCCGATATAATTTCCACCATCAGGAAGTGTAATTGTGTCACTGTAAGTTCCGGTTGTTTCAATCAAAGTGACTGCTTCATCAGATCCAGAAATCCAAAATACTTTTGCAGTACCTTCCGTAATCTCCAAGGTGCAATCAATGGACAGCTCCTTACCGGCTTCTCTCTTTATGGAAGTTCCTCCGAACAAATACTCTGTATCTGAAAAATTCTCATAATCAGCCGTATAAGTTCCCGTATAATTATCGATCCCTTTTTCTTTTGTTCCTTCCAAAGATAACTTTCCTGTAAGCTCTATGGCTCCAGCTGACTGAACGATATTATTATAATGATCGAGAATTTCATCTTTTGAACAGCCAGAAAGCATAAAACTTCCCAAAAGGACAAATGCCAATGCTAAAACTATTTTCTTCATAAAATCATCACCAGCCTTTCTTTGGTGCTACC
>ERZ1106950.861-NODE-861-length-24245-cov-9.213973_pt1 | contig 24245 bp, 35 predicted proteins | sample MGYA00403675_ERZ1106950 | MGnify/ENA primary metagenome ERZ1106950 (study PRJEB35170, sample SAMEA104062410) | human gut metagenome | biome: human gut; feature: human-associated habitat; material: faeces | place: Denmark | collected 2012-06-13 ... | reverse complement strand
GTAACTATTAACCAGTAGTCGTTCTTGACTACACCATTATTATACTAGGAGGAAACAAAAAAATGAACGAATTGCTCAAAAAGATCGCGGCCCTCCTCGGCCTCGGTGAAGAAGCTACCGAGGAGGAGGTCATGCAGAAGCTCGGCGAGGCGCTGAATGAGGCGAAGCGGCTCAAGGAAGCAGCCAGTCAGAAACAGTCCGAGGAGGAGGGGAAGGTCGTAGCGAACAAGGTCGTTTGTGGTCTGCTCGGCCTTGAGGCCGGAGCAAAGACCGACGATGTCGCGGCGGCGATCATGGCGCTCAAGCAGCCAAAGGGGTTCGTCCCTGAGACGGAGCTCCGCGCGCTGAAGGAGAAGATCGAGCGCAAGGAGGCGGATGACGCCGTCCTCGTGGCGCTGAAGGCGGGCAAGATTGCGGCAGCTCAAAAGGATTGGGCGACCGAGTACGCCCTGAAAGACCCGGATGGCTTTAAGGCGTTCGTCGAAAAGGCCCCGCAGGTCGTCCCGATGGGCGAAATCGGCGTCGAGCCGGACGGCGGAAAGGCTCCGCAGCAGACCAGCGAGGAGACGCTGAAGATTTGCAAAATACTCGGCGTCAGCGAGGAAGACATCAAAAAATACTTCGGAAAGGATGATAAATAATGGCACTTGAGAGAGGCAGAAAGACCCCGGAAGTCGCGGAAGGCGGGCGTTTCCTTGTCCTTCCCGTGGCGGCGGGCGTGAAGATTTACGAGGGCTCCCTTGTGGTAATTGGAGCGGACGGTTACGCGAAGGCCGCAGCGAAAGGCACGGGCCTTACCGCAGCGGGCCGGGCCGAGAGATTCGCAGACAACACAGGCGGCACGGATGGCGACATCACGGTCAGGGTCGCCCGGGGCGTGTTCGTATGGGATAACGACGGCAGCGTCACGGCGGCGCACATCCTGAAGGATTGTTACATCGTGGACGACTGCACCGTCACGGCGACCAGCACAGGCAGCTCGAAGGCGGGAAAGGTCATCGCGGTCAGCGACGACGGCGTCGCAGTTGAGACCCGATAACGGGAGAAAGAGAGGTAAACACACATGATTGTAAATCAGCAGGCCCTCCGGGGCATTTACACGAGCTTCAAGGTCATCTTTCAAAAGGCGTTCGACCAGAATGAGACCTTGTGGCAGAGAATCGCGACCCTCGTGCCCTCCGAGACGGGCGAGGAGAATTACAAATGGCTCGGCAAAATTCCTCACATGCGGGAATGGATTGGCGACCGCCAGATTCAGAACCTCAGCGCGTCGGACTACACCATCAAGAATAAGCCCTTCGAGCTCACGGTCAGCGTCCCCCGCAGCGACATCGAGGATGACCGGATCGGCCTTTACAAGCCAATTGTCGAGAGCATCGGTCAGAGTGCGAAGCAGCACCCCGACGAACTCGTCTTCAAGCTGCTCCCGGGCGGCTTCGTGAATAAGTGCTACGACGGGAAGGCGTTCTTCGCCTCCGACCATGTCGTCGGGGACGGCAAGAAGGCAAAGAGCTACAGTAACAAGGGAACCGCCCGTCTGAGCCGTGCAGCCTACCGCGCAGCGCGCAAGGCGATCATGTCCCTCGTGGACGAGAACGGCGACAGCTTAAACCTCGTGCCCGACCTTTTGATCGTCGCCCCCGCGAACGAGGACGTCGCGAAGGAAATCCTCCTCGCCGACGAGATCAACGGCACGACCAACACTGACAAGGGCACGGCGGAGCTCATGGTCGCGACGCAGCTCGCCGGGAAGAATGAAAACTCGTGGTATTTACTTTGTACGAAGCGCCCGATTAAGCCGTTCATTTTTCAGGAACGCAAAAAAGTACAGTTCCACCAGCTCACCGGGGAGACTGACGAGAATGTCTTCATGCGGGCCGAGTATGTCTACGGAGCAGACAGCCGGGACAATGCGGGATATGGTCTATGGCAGATGGCCTATGGCTCGGACGGTTCCGACCCGGAGACGCCTCCGGCCTCGGGCGGCACAGAGACACCCGCCACTTAACAAACGGGCCTGAAAGGAGGCAGTAAAGATGGCCTACTGCACAGCGGACGAAGTCCGGGGAATGATTAAGGATGACGCCCTGAACACATTAATCGGCGACGCCTACATCGAGGAGCCAGAGCGGCGGGAGGAACTGCTCCGCCCGATTGTCACGGAGGCGGTCGAGGACGCAAGCGGCGAGATTGACGGCTATCTCACAAAGAGATACAGCCTTCCCCTCTTCGGGCCTCCAAAGATTTTGAACAAATTCGCGAAGGACTTCGCGGTCTATAACCTGTTTTCCCGGATTGGGATTGACGAGAGCAGCGAACAAAAGAACATTCTCAACCGCTATAATGCGGCGATTAAGTTCCTCACGCTGCTCGCCGAGGGAAAGGTAGACATCGGGGTCTCCGATACCACCGAGGCGGCCCGGACAGGGTTCAGCGTCAGCTCGAGCCCCCGCCTCTTCTCGCGGGATAAACTGAGGGGGATGTAATGAGCTACAGCATCCGCCTCGAGGGAGACGTCCGAAAGCTCATGAAACGCCTGAAGCATTACTCCGACCTTGACAAGAAGCACATCACGGCGGCGATGGCGGAGGCGGTCAGGACGTCCACTCTCGAGCGGTACAAACAGGAGAAAGATCCGGAGGGGAAGAAGTGGAAGTCCTCCATCCGGGCAATGGAGAAAGGCGGCAAGACGCTCACCGACACGGCACGGTTGAAAAATTCTATCCGGGCGAAGTCGGACGCCTCGGGGTTCACGGTTGGCACGAATACGATTTATGCTTCGACGCATCAGCTCGGGGAGAAAGGGCGGAAAATCACCATACGGGCAAAGACCTCGAAGGGGCTCGTCTTCAAGATTGGCGACCGCTGGATTCGCAAGAGACAGGTTACGGTCAGGGTCAAGATTCCGGCCCGCCCGTTCCTCGGACTGTCAGAAGACGACTTACATGAAATCAAGGGAACACTCGAAGACGCCCTCGGGGAGGAGTAAAAGATGTTTGTACAATGTCAGCAATTTTTAAAAGACGCGCTAAAGGATGCGGGAATCCATACTCCCCCCATCACCAGCCTGAAGAAATTAACGTTATACACCGACAGCCACGTCGGCGCGATACTCTTCGATGAGGAGACCCTGGGCCGAAGCGGCTCGAAACGTATTTTTAGGAATGAGAGGGGCGACCAGCAAAAGAGGCGGAAGGTCTACGATCGGAGCATGACATTCGACGTTATCATCGGCGAGTACACAGCGGAAAAGGCGGAGGCAATCTACGAGCGGTTCCTGGGCACGGTCGAGCGTGGTCTGTATATCGACGGAAATTTCACAGCGGCGGAGATTGAGGGCGCGGATTGGGTCGAGAAGGATGACAGCATCTTAAAGGCTCAAGTCGCCGTACAAGTTAAAATCAGGTTTGACGGTGGCGTCTACCGCGACACCGACTATATTGACGCCAGCAACAAGGAGCTCGGCATCAGCGCCGAGAACATCATCGGAAAGGAGACAGTCGCACATGGCGAAGATACAGGAGCCGGCAGCACAGGGGCCGGCAGAGAATAAGGCAGGGCCGGAGCTCTACAAGATCGAGGAGCTCAAGGCCAAAAGGAAGACGTCCGCCCCGATTTATAGCGGCGTATGCACCGCGCAGAATTGGAGGCCGGGCAAGGTAATCTCAGAGGCGGACTACGACGCAGCAGTCAAGGCGTTCAGCTTCGCCCCGATGGGAAAGAAGGTGGAGTAAATGCTCGGAGATGTAATTGCAACCGTCAGCGACGGCCTCCTCGGGTTTGAGACCGAGAAGGGGACGGGGATATTCGCCGCGATCGGTGTCTCCCCTGTCAAGGCGGACGCACCTCTCACAATCACCGGGAACATGGGAGTCACGAAAATCCGGGAGAGCCTCGGCCTCTCCCCTCTCGCGGATTCCGTCATGGATTCGGTCGAGAACGGGGCAAGCCGGATTTACTGCATCCCGGTCAAAGCAACAACGGAGGGCACAATCAGCGAAATCAAGAAGACAGGCGACAGCTCCGGGAGCTGCACCGCAGAAGGCAAGCCGAACAACGCTTATTCGGTCATTGTGGAGTTCACGGGAAAGGGCGGGTTTAATACGGCACTCTTCACCTACTCTATCGACGGCGGCTTCAGCAAGTCCGATGAGGGCACGCTCCCTATGACGGGCGAGTTTGAGATTCCAGGGACGGGCGTGACGCTGAAGTTCACACAGGACGCCAGCACACCGGAGGAGAGCTTCCATATCGGGGACGCCTTCACGTTTACGACTATGGCCCCGCAGATGACAAACGCCGACGCGCTGAATGCCATCGGGAAGCTCAAGCAGTTTGACGAGCTCTTCGAGTTTGTCCATATCGTCGGGGAATCTACTCCGGCTATGTGGGCGGCAGTCTCGGAGGCACAGGCCGAGCTTGAGGAGCTGAAGCACAAGCCGCTCCTCTTCATCATGGAAGCCGGGAACATCGGAAAAGACGAGAACGTCGGCGACTATGCCATTCGGCTTGAAGAAAAAAAAAAGAAGCTCAAGAACAAGAATATCGCCGTTGTAGCGGCCCGCTCCCTCTACGTGAAGATGGACGGCACGACGGTCGAGATCAACAACGCCGGGATCGTGTGTGGCCTTATGGCAAAGACCAACGTGCAGCAGTCCATCGGAAGGACATCTGACGCGGCGGGCATGGGAATCTCGAAAGACAAAATGATCGAGCTCCGCCCGGCAGGAATCAAAGAATACCTTGAGCTTCTCGATGACGCGAAATATATCACGTTCCGAGAGTACGACGGCCTCGATGATTTCTATGTCACAAATGCCCGGGTTATGTCCCCGGACGGCTCAGACTTCCGCTATATCGAAGACGTGCGCGTTGTGAACAAGATTGTCCGGGAAGTCCGCAAGGCAGGGCTTCCGCTCCTTCAGGAGGACATTGACGTCGAAGATACACAGGGCGAGCTTGAACGTCGGGCGAAGTATATGGAAGCCCCGCTCGACGATATGGTCCGAAACAAGGAAATCTCCTCCGCGCAGATCACTGTCCCGGAGGGTCAGGACATCATCAAGGACGAACGGATGGATGTAGTTGTCCGCTATGTGTCCCGGGGCTATATCCGCACAATCCGAGTTAATATCGGGCGGGCTAACGTCACAGCATAAGGGGGAGAAACAGATGTTAAGAGTAAACGGCAGGGCCTACGATTGGGGCGATGTCGATTTCCAGATACCCGGCCTCAATATTCAGGTTCAGGAAATCAGCTACAACGACGAGCTTGAGAAGGAGGCTGTATACGGGGCGGGCCAAAGGCCCCGGGGCTACGGCGAGGGCAACTACAAGTCGGAGGGCAAGATCAGCCTCCTCCGTGATGACTATGACGAGCTGCTTGACTATTGCAAGCGGCGGAATATAAAGCTCTACAAGCTCGTCATCCCGAAGATCGCGGTCTCTTATGCGAATCCGGGAAGCCGCACGAGGACGGACATCCTCAGTACGGTCACATTCACGAAGACCGACCAGAAGGCCGCACAGGGTGACAAGAGCCTCAAGGTCGACATGGATTTCATTATCGTCAACGGAATCACCCGTGACGGCGTGAAGGCGGTCTAATCAAAATAAATGACAAACGGAGGTAACGATCATGGAAGAGATCAGAGACAACAGCACACCGAAGGCGGCAGCGGACGCCGCCCTCACTGAGGAGCAGAAAATCAAGGCGAAGTACAGCGGCGAGAAGGTCTACAAAATCGCGATGACTTTGCACCCGGACGACGAGACGGAGGTTCCTGTCCGCTATTTCTTCAAGCGCCCCGGGAATCCGAGCTATAACCGCTATGTCAAGACCGCCTCGAAGGATATGACGGGCGCGCTCAAGACGTTCATGTTTGACGCGGTCGTCGAGGAAAGCAAGGCAAAGCTCGAGGAAGACCTTGAGGAATATCCGGCTCTCGCGATCAGCGTCGGCGAGAAGCTGCTCTCGATGATGGGCTTCACTGACTTGTCAAATTTGAAGAAACTCTAAGTGAGAAGCTCCGGGAGGTACGGGCGAACATCTTCGACGCAGGGACGCTCGAGATCCATCGGTTCGTGCCTTCCGCTCTCTTGGAGGGAATTGACGTCGACAGGCTTGAGCTTGAGGAGTTCCTCGAGCTGCTCGCAAAGGCGCGTTATGTTCAGGAGGTAGAGGCCGCGATTATTCAGCGGGGCGTCGTGGAAGCCTTCGGGGAGGAATGAAAAAGCCGACCCTTCAAAAGGTCGGCTCCCGTCGATGAATCCATGCGCTGTAAAGTTTTGTCGCGTTTTTCGCGGCCCTGAAGACACTCTCCTTCTCCTTGTCCAAATGTCGGCCCCGTGTGTTTTGGGCCCCTATCCATAATGCATAGGGGATGACATACAGAGTCAATGGCACGAAGACGAGGACAGCAAGGCCAACGCCGACGCACAGAGCAAAGACGAGAATCTTCAGCATGAAAGAAAAAAAGACCATCCTCACCGCCTCCTCGCTCCCATTATAACACGGGAAAGGAGTGATTAAAAGCATGAGCCTCGAATCGGTATTCAAATTGAGCCTCATCATGAATATGATTGACAATCTCACCGAGCCGATGGCGAGGGTCTCGTCGGCAGCGGGGGGCTCAATCAGCAAATTACAAAGTATGGAACAGACCCTCGGAGGCATGACAAAGGGCGGCGCAGTCATGGCGGGCGTCGGTATGCAGATCACGGACGCAGCCCTCGCCCCGGTCGAGGCAACCTTCGAGACCCGGAGGGCACTCGGGGAGCTCTCCTCCCTCGGCGTGAAAGACCTCGGGGCGCTGGAAGACGCCGCGCGCAGCTTCTCCGACCAATGGGCCGGGACATCGAAGGCGGACTTCATCAGCGCGGCCTATGACATTAAGAGCGGCATCGCGTCCCTCTCAGACGAGGGCGTCGCACAGTATACAGAGCTCGCGGGTGTCACGGCAAAAGCGACAAAGTCAACCATCGGGCAGATGACAGACCTCTTCGCGACAGGCTACGGCATTTATAAGGACTTCTACGGAGACCTCTCCGACATGGAGTTCGGCGAGATGTTCAGCGCTGGAATTGCGACGTCTGTCAAGCAGTTCAAGACGGACGGCTCGCAGATGGCGGGCGCAATCAAGACACTTGGAGCGTCGGCAACGACGGCACAGGTTCCCCTCGAGGAGCAGCTCTCCGTCCTCGGTATGCTTCAGGCGACCATGTCGGGCGCGGAAGCGGGCACAAAATACAAGGCGTTCCTCCGATCGGCAACAAAGGGAGGCGAGGCCCTCGGTCTGAGCTTCACCGACGCGAACAATCAGCTCCTAAGTATGCCCGAGATACTCGAGCAGCTCCGGGGTAAGTTCGGCGAAACGATGGACGCCGCCGAGAAAATGGAGCTTCAAAAGGCGTTCGGGGACACGGAGGCCGTCGCGCTCATTGATCTCATGTATAACAAGACGGGCGACCTTCAAGATAACATCCTCTCCCTTTACGATTCAATGGGTGGAGGCATAGGCGTCGCCACCGAGATGGCGACAGCAATCAACGAAACGGAGCCGGAGAAGTTCCAGCGGCTCCAACAGCAAATACATAATGTCACGGAAGACCTCGGGAACAGCCTCCTCCCTACTGTCAATACAGTCATGGGAAAAGTCGGGGAATTTATAGCAAAGGGGGCCGAGTGGGTTCAGAACCATCAGGAGCTCGTCCGGGTCATTATGCTCGTCGTCCTATGTCTCGGGGGATTCCTCACGGTCGCCGGGTCAGTCATTGCAGTTGTCGGAAGTGTGGGCCTTGTGTTTACAAAGACGGCGGGGTTTGTTTCCGGGTTTATCGGCACAATTAAAAAACTCCCGGGGATGCTGGACACCGTACGGATATATGGCATGTACGCGGGGGACGGCATTAAAAAGGGTTTTTCGTATATCAAGAGCGCCGGGACTGGGGCAATCAACGGCATCAAGAACGTTGGCCTCAGTATGGCGAACATGGCGAAAACCGCCGCAATCAGCGGGGTTAATGCCCTAAAGAGTATGGCGACCGGGCTCGTCGGGATGGCAAAGCAAGCAATCACCACAGCAACGACAGCCCTCGGGCCACTCATTGGCTCCGTGTGGAGCTTCACGGCGGCGCTCCTTGCGAATCCGATCACATGGGTCGTTATTGCTATAGTCGGTCTCATAGCGGGCCTCGTGCTGCTCTATAACAAGTGCGAGTGGTTCCGAAATTTAGTGGACGGAATCATCAGCGGGGTTAAGGAAAAACTCGGCTCAGCCTTCGCTTTTGTAAAGAATATCTTCGGCGCGATTGGCAACGTCATCGGGAAAGTCATGGGCGCAGCGAAGGCGACCGTCGAGGAAAAGCTCGGCAATATGAAGCGGGCCTACGAGGAACACGGCGGCGGTATCAAGGGAGCCGCAGCCGCAGCAATCGAAGGGGTAAAAGGATACTACACAGCGGGCTTCACATTCATCGACAACTTAACAGGCGGCAAGCTCTCCGCTATTACAAGTAAGGTGTCGGCGAAGTTCGACGAGATTAAGAACACAGTTTCCTCAGCGATGGAGGGTGCGAAACAGTATGCGGCGACAAAGCTTGAAGGGATGCGGGCCGTCTACGAACAGCAGGGCGGCGGCATGAGGGGGGCGATGTCGGCAACGATGTCAGGCATCCGAGCAACCGCTCAAGATGGTTTCAATTTTGTTGACAATCTTACAGGCGGGAAGCTCTCGGCTATCCGAGAGAAGTTTTCGCAGGGCATCCAAAACGTCAAGAATGTCATCACCGGGGCTTTTTCATGGTTCCGGCAGTCAGGCGCGAAAATCCTTACGACATTTACGGAGGGTATCAAGAGCGCAGCCTCGGCCCCGGTCAATGCAGTCAAGGGCGTGCTTCAGAAGATTCGGAATATGCTTCCCTTCTCGGACGCGAAAACAGGGCCGCTTTCAACACTCACACTCTCAGGGCAAAGGACAATAACAACCTACACCGCGGGACTCAAACAGGCCGCCGCCGTGCCAGCCCAAGCCGTGGAGGGTTTACTCTCCCGGGTCAGAGCACAGCTCAGTCTGCAATTTACAAATGAGGATACTAAAACAGTCGGAATTGCAGCGACACGGGCTCCGGTTCGGACAATCGAGCGTCGGAATGTCAGCATAGAAAAAGAGAATAACACAACTACCAGGGAGAAGAATACCGGGGTCAGCATAAACGAGTTTCAATTGACGGTTGACTTCTCCAAGATGAAAGAGCTCCCGATGCTTCTGAAGTTCCTCAGGGAGATCGAGGACTACGCAAACGCGAACGGGTCCATAACTCAGGGGGAGGGATGACGGAATGATATACACTGATGAGAGCACCGTGAAAATTGATACCATCATCCTTCCCGGTCTATTTAAAAGTATTGAGATCAAGGGGGATGCAATTGTTGACGAACAGGACGTCGAAGGACAGAGTAAGAAGCCCAAACAGGCGACAGGCTACGAAGACGCCAAGGTAAACATTGAACTGATTCTCGAGGATGGTCCTCTTCTCACCAAAATTCAGAAGATTGAACAGATTCAACAGATTTTTAGATTACCGGGTCAAGAGAAACCGACCGTCCATGAAATCATAAACGAACACACAGCGGCCAGAGGCGTGAAACAGGTCATTTTCAAGAACCTCACGCACAAGGCCGAAAACAAAAAAGGGCAGCTCGTCGTTACGCTTGAATTTTGGGAGCACACCGTCATGACGGTCACGGCCTCGAAGTCCTCAAGCGGGTCATCCGGCTCAAAGAAGGCAGCAGCGGCGGCGACGGCGAAGAGCAACCTCAACGAAGATTATCAAAATTACCTCGGGAACCGGGGCAAGGCTCCGGCCCTGAAAAAGTCACCAGCAAAGGACACCGCCAGCGGCGCGAAACATGTTGCAACCGTGAAAGCGATGCCCTATTAAGAAAGTGAGACCATATGGAATCGGAAGAATTATTTTATCCTGAAATCAGCGTCGCGGTCGGAAGTTATGCCCTTCAGAAGGGCATCGAGATCGAGGTCTACTCCGACCAAAGCAGCTATTTTGATTGGGCGAAGGTACGTTTCACACCACAATTTCAGGAGAACATCATCGTCGAAGAGAGGGAGCCGGGGATGGTCATGCTCGGCTATAACGGAGTTCTTGACACAGTCTTCGAGGGATATGTTTCCGGGCCCTACAGTGGGGGTGGCTACATGGACGAGATAGTCCTGAAAGACAAGATGCTGCTCCTCGAGGAGACAATCATCTCGAACACTTTCCTCGACGTGACGCCACAGGAGATCATCTCCTACTGTCTCGCACAGGCGGGGGTTACAGAGGCGAAACTCTCGGCGGAAATCTACCAGCCCCGGGCGGTCGTGCCTATCTCACAGAAAAATGCCATCGCCGTCATAAAGGAGGTCGGCACAGTTTGGGGCATTAAAAACAAGTTTTTTTTCTCGGGTGGCGTCTTCTATTGGGGAGAGAAGCCCGAGCAGGAAAAGATATACAACTTCGAGTATGGGGTCAACATCATCACCCTTGACAGGCCGCTCGGCTCGTGGGAGCTTGAGACCGTGTCGGCTCCATTCGTGAAGCACTCGCACAAAATCAACGTCACACATCCGAAAGTCTCGGGTGAGTTTGAGGTCAAGAAGGTCGTCTTCAGAACCAACGAGACGGGCTTCGTCAGGACGTATATAAATTTTTAATTCAAAGAAAGGAGGGCGCGTATGGGCCCGATGGAAAAAATGATGCAGGACGTCATGGACAAAAAGCTGAAGGAAGACTTTCCTCAGATACAATTCCCCGCCGTTATGAAGGCACGGGTCACGAAAGCGACAGCCCTCGCGGAGGAGTATGAAGATGACGAGCTGAAGATCGAAGACAAAGACACCGGGCGAACCTTCGAGGCGAAGCTCACCGGGAAATGGTTCGAGTATAATCTGAAAATCCTCACAAAGGACGGCGACGTCGACACGCGCTTCCCGGAGATTCCGGGAGTCAAGTCAAAGATTCAGATTGAGGCCGGAGGCATGGCGGCGGTTGCGCTGCTCTACGGGGAGCTCATGCCGTACATCATCGGGGAGGTCAAATAATGGCAGGACTAAACGACACAGACATCCACCTCGATGACGAGTGGCAGCTTACACAGGCCAGCACAGGCGACGCCCCGGTCTGTTCCGGGACGGACTGCTTCCTTCAGGACATCCGCCTCGAGGCAATCACACAGCCCGGGGAGCTCTTCTATGAGCCCGAATGGGGATGGGGCCTTCTCGAGTTCCTTCAGGCGGAGGATGAAGACCTCACCCGGCTCGAGATCAGCGAGCGGGTCAAAGAAAAGCTCAGACGCCGGAAGGAAATCAAGGCCGAGACGATCAGCGTTTCCCTCCTCTTCGGGAAGGACGTCCTGAAGATTCTCACACGGTTCCAGTTTGTCGGCAGCGAAGAGACGCAGAGCGTCGGGGTAGGGCTCGACCGTGTGAAAGTGGAGGTGATACTCATTGATTGATAAAAAGATATTAGACGAAGTCCTTCCCGTCCCGGAGCTTGAGGAGTTAGCGGACGAGAAGATCGCGGAGCTGAAGGAGGAGGGCTTCGTCGTCACAAACTTCAGCCCAGGCGGTATCTTCTACCATCTCCTCATGATCGTCTGTCAGATCAGGATTGAGCTCATAGTGCTACTCCGGGCCGTATTAAACAATATGTTTGTTTCCCATGCCGATGGCGTATGGTCGGAGCTGAAGGCGGCGGACTTCAGCAAAAAGCGAAAGGAGGCCGTCAAGACGCGCGGCTACGTGACAATCAGCCGGGAGGCCGTAAAAAGTAAAGACGGCGAGGAGATCGTCGGGGACGCGGTCAAAATACCGAAGGGGCACATCTTCAAGACAATCCGGGACATTAACGGCGAGGAGCTCCGCTACTTCGCAGTCGAGAACACCGTGCTCCAACAGGGCGCTCTCTCGGGCGTGGTGGTGGTGGAGGCCGAACAGGAGGGCGCACGCTACAACGTCCCGCCCGGTCAGATAACGAAGAGCCTCACGCACATTGAAGGCATTGACAAGATCGAGAATCTCTCCGGCTGGATCATCCGGGAGGGGGCAGACATCGAGGACTATGAGAGCCTCCGGGCCCGGACGCTCGGCGCATGGGCGGAGCTCTCAACGCTTCCCATAAAGGACAAATACAAGAACGTGTGTGAAGGGGTGCCTGGGGTTCTCTTTGTAAATGTTCACGACCTACATCCCCGAGGCCAGGGCACAATCGACATTATTGTCACAGGCACGGCAGGGCAAGCGACGGAGGGCCTCCTTGAGGATGTCAGGAAGGCGGCGAACAGCATCCGGGGCCCTTATGACGACATTCTTGTCATGAGCTCGACAACCATTGAGCAGGACGTTACTGTTATGCTTACCGTGTCGGAGCTGATTGATTCAACAGGTATTGAGGAGCGGGCGGCATCCGTTATTGCCGAGCTGCTTCAGATACGAAAGGGGCGCAACCTGAACGAGCTCACACACGCCGACATCATCTTCGCGCTGAAAGATAAACTCCCGGACATCCGAAACGTTAAGGTCACAGTCCCTCAGGAGGATGTCTTCCTCGATAGTGATAAAGTCATTATCCTCGGGGCGGTCAATGTCACAGCGAGGAGGGTCTGAGATGTTTGAAAAATTCAGCGACTACATGTATAGCTTGCTTTTCACACCCCTCAAGAAGGTAAGGCAAGCCGTAAATCAATTCTATCTCTTTTTCAAGGTCGTCGGGAAGCTGTTTGACGATACGAAAGCCGATATCTTCCGTGTACGTGAAGAAAGTATGATTGCAAGTGCTAGTGAGATTATGTTACCAGAACACGGGAAAGACCGTGATATGCCTCGACTTAAGGGTGAGACAACTGAAGGGTACAGAACACGACTATCAATGAAAGCTATCATTTCAGAAAAAGCAGGTACATTAGAGGCCATATATTTAGTAATGGATTCCCTACAACTGAAAAATGCTGAGGTTCAGCCCTTATATGCAACTGACATAAACCGCTGGGCAGAATTTGTGATATGCCTTTCATATGGGTTCGATGACACCTTATTCAATATAAAGGTTTTACGATTGGAGATTAGAAAAATCAAACCCGCGAGTGCAAAGGATAATTATTCAATCAGGTTGCTAGGTTCCATTTCTATGTGCGAGGAAGTCTGTTTAAATAGGGTTACATTTTTCCTTAAAATGCAATGGTATAAAAACGCTTTATGGGATGGCAATATTCAATGGAGTGGTATTAGACAATGGGATAACTACCAAGGGAATCATCCTTTACGGATAGTTATAAAGATGCAACAGCAATCAAGAATCGCCCATGCAGCAGGTCTTACACAGAAATATCATTATCGTACATGGGATGGAACCAGCCGATGGGACGGAACAAAGATGTGGGATGCTCAAATCATTAAGGAGGTCATATAATGGCATCTACAATAACAGTCATCACTACTAAATCAAAACAAAAGGTATTGGAAGCACGGGCAGGTAAAAAGACACTTCCAGCAATTGCTACCATGGCATTTGGTGACGGAGGGAATGGATGGGTCCCAACTGGTTCAGATAATGCGCTTAAGAATGAATTATTGCGAAAAACAATTACAGCAATAGAGCCATTATCGGAAACGAGATACCGTTACAAGTGCTTAATTGAGAAAAATGAACTTCAGAATGTGACAATTAATGAAATGGGACTTGTTGATACTGAAGGGGATTTTATTTGTATTATTGTGTGTGGAAACAAATTGAAAGATGATGATATTGAAATGGAATTTTACATAGACGATATCATGAATTAACAGGAGGACACTTATGGCTGTTAGAGAAAATTTACCGATTCCGGCTGATCCGGATTTTAGTGCAGAAATTGGAGGATTGAATCAGGATGACCCTGTTCATTACGCCCAAATGAATGCCATTTTAACGAGGTTACTGACCAACGATGTATTTTTAGAAAAGTTGGCCTCAAAAATGGTTGAAAAGACATTAATAGCTCATGTATTAGACAGCACTAACACAAGTATGGTATTAGGTGCCGACCAAGCCCCGGCATTGACAGCACTTCTTGATACTGAGAGGGAGCGTATCACTAAATTAAATAGTGATATTACTGTGCTCAATACCAATTTAATAAACCCGTTGCTTGTAAGAACATTTGCCTATGCGCAAACTATAACTCTTGCCCCTAATGATGGACAGGAAATACAGATCCCAATCACAGTACCGGAAGGATATATATTCCTATGTGTTACCAATGTAAAAAGCAATGGGGAAATTGCGTACTCGTATTACACAGGGTCAGTATCAAACGTCCTGACTTGCTTCGTGGGCAATGACCGAAATGAGCAAAAAATAATCCCACAGGGTATTTCAGCGGATGTGCTGTTCATGAAAAAATGGTGGTGAATAATCATTTAAGCTATTGCAACTTTCCAGTCCATGAATCTTTCCAGGTACCATCAGTATCTAAAAATCGCAATGTAATACGTTTCTCGTCACTGTAGTAGAAATGTATCGCATATCCTGCTGTCATCGAAATATTGTAATAGGAACGAAAACCGAATGATTTGTCTGCATCATCGAAGAATGGCTGCATTATGGCTACCCTGTCAAAAGTAATCTTGGTATTGAGCACAGTTAAATCACTATTTAATTTAGTGCGGAAATCAATGCGTTATTATTTGTCATTTATCTTGCTCACGTTTGTCAAAAATTTTGCGCAGCTACAAGAGCTCCGCCACCACGCGCCAGATGTCGTTGGGAGAAAACCCGCAGTTCTCCATCGCGTAGATGACATAGCCACGGCAGGCATTGTTGCTCCACGGCTGGGACAGCATAGCAGCCAACATAGGATCATAGTCCATTCTGGTATCCCTCACTTTCATAAATGGCGGGGAGCGCCGCGCTCATTTTCTTGCCCCGTCATAAGACAGCCATACTCGGCAGCGGCGCTCCCCCACAAAGGGGGCGGCGGCCTGCGGCCCCCGCGCCTCCTTTGCGGAGAGAACTTCCTCTCACATACCACCAGAAAAAGAGGGGTAAATGGAGATGGTAACTTAGAAATTTTTTCGCAAATATTTTTTCATGCGCTCAATCCCGCATTTCACGGAGCAGCGGACGGCACTCTTGTCCACGCCCTCCTCGCGGGCGATCTGACGATAGCTCTTTCCAAGGATCAAGTGAGCGTCCACCCGGCGGCCCTGGATCTCCGGCAGGGAATTGAGGGCGTTCCACAGCCGGAAGAACAGCTCCTTGCGATCCATGAGCTCCTGGGGGCTGGGCTCGTGCAGGCAGGCGGAGTATTCGATCCCATCGTCACAGTCCAGGGAATAATAAGCCTTGTTGTAGCGCACCCGTTCCGCATGAGCGGCCTCGCGCCGCTTGCTGGCCATGAGTTCCTCGGCTACCTCGTCAGGCACCTCCACCAGCTCGTCCGTTAAGTACCAATAATAAAAATCTTTCAGATTGATCGTTGTCATAGCTTGTCCTCCATTTTGTTTCGGTTGATGGGTTGAGCGGAAACAAAATGGGGCCCGGCGGGGAGCGGCACCCTGGGAAGCCGCCCCGCACCTCTGGACAAAGTGTCCAGAAGTCGGACAAACAAAATGCGCCTGCGCGACACAAGGCCACGCAAGCGCATGAAATTACATCGTCATTTATGTACTGCCAAATTGCATATTTACTGCCGGACTGATCCTGTTGGGCGGGTGGGCTTTTTTTGACAGGTTAGGGGGATAGAGGAAGAACACGGCGATACCTCCTGGACACCGCCGCTATGATAAGAAACGGCGGTTCGTTATGAACCGCCGTTGAAATGAAATTTGAGCGCACAAAACCAACTGTCCCAATGGCGGTTTTTTTATTTACCGCCGCCGGACAGTTGCACTTACCAAATGAAATTGACTTAGGTTGTACTTGTCCGCTTTTTGAAAGTAATAGTTGCAGAGATGCCTGCAGCGACACTGGCCACCACATGACTGACCAGAACTGCAACCCAAATTCCATTTAGGCCAAAACCCAGATAGGAAAGTAAATAGGCCAGAGGCATCCGAACTACAATGTAATAAAAGATCATCAGAAACATACTTTTTGAGGGCTTTCCCATACCATTAAGGGCACCAAGATAGCAGTTTGTAACCGTATTCAGAACGTACCCTACGCTGATAATCAGAAAATAAGTTCCGACAATGGCCGCCACAGCATCGCTCTTCACGAATAGCCCGGAAAGCTGTCTTGAAAATCCGACTACCAGAGCAGAAAGAATTATAAGCAGACCACAGCCGTACCCCAATGCACATTTCAAATAATCCTTGGCCCGATCATAACGTGTGCCGCCGACACATTGTCCGATAATGGTAGTCAAGACCATGTTCAATGCCATCGCGGGATAAAATAGGATGGTTTCCAGCTTTCCCGTTACTCCATAAGCTGCTATTGCTGTGACGCTATATGTGCTGACAAGTGCGGTAAGGAAAGTCGTACTGATGGCCGGAATACTCTGCTGAATAACAGAGGGAATTGCCTTTTGAATGAGTGGCAGTACCTCATTCTTATCAAACGCAGAGATTTTGAACGAAAACAGTTTTTTCTTTTTCAGATAAATCAGCATAAACAGTAGACAGATCGTTTGAGAAAGCAGAGTAGCAATCGCCGCGCCGTGAAATCCAATGAAGTGGATAAAAATAGGATCAAGGATCGCGTTCAAAATCGTTGACACCAGCATGGCTACTGCTTGAAACATAGAATTGCCAAAGCTCCGCAAAACGGCGGTAAAATAAAGATAGAGGTAGACCGCCAAATATCCAAGGACATAGATTGCCAGATAGCTATATGCCATGTCATAGGTTTTAGCCGGAGTGTTCAGAGCTTTCAAAATTCCCGGAAGAAAAGCCTCAAGCAGAATGGTTACAAGGAGAGAGAAAGCTACCGCCACACAGAACGATGTAGAAATCAAACTTTCTGTTTTTCACTTATCCTTTGCACCAATCGCCTGGGAGATTAGAATTGATATACCATTAGTCGCTCCCATCGCAACAGATGTCAAAATCAGAATAATAGGGGTGGAGTTTGTCAATGCGGCATAAGCCGTTTCTCCGAGCAAATTTCCGATCCACAGACTGTCTACGAGGTTATACATTATGTTAAGGAACATAGCAGCAATCATCGGGAGCGCCATCGCCATAAGACAACGCTTCGTATTTCCGCCTATAAAATCAATTTTAGTTGGCATAATAAGCACCCTTTCTTCGCTAAATGAATGAATAACATTCATATTGAGGTTGAAATAAAAGTCGCTTGTTGCGACGATTTTTGAATGAAAACTATTCATTATCTGCACCTTGAAAATCCCCCGCCCCAAAGCGGGGGATTTTTCAAAGATGAAGTGCAAATATCAGAAATTCACGAATCCTTTTCGATTTATCTTCTTGTGTCAGGTCATCTGCCAACAGGATACCAAGTTGTCCATAGACGCAGAACATCGCAGCGGCCTGAACATCGTCAAACTGGATTTCGCCTTTTTGCCGAGCGCGAAACAATAGTTTTTCTACAAGCGGAGTCAGTTTTTCGCATACTTTGAGAGAAAGCTGATCGTGAAATTTCTTATTTTCTGCTCCGTGAAAAACAGAATAGTATTTTGTGTCTTTTTGTTCCATAGTGGCAGGCATATCTTCAATGATCTGCCGCAAGGTTTTCTGACTGTCCTTTTCAGAGCCTACAAACTGCTCCACCAGAACATCCGCATATTGTTCAATCGCGCTGTCAAACAGCGCCTCTTTGGACGGAAAATAGCGATAGCATAGACCTTGTGCCACACCGATTGCTTTGGCTATATCTGTAATCGAGGTTTTTTCATATCCATTTTCCCCGAATAATTTGAGCGCAGTATCTAAAATCTCTTGCTTGCGTACTTCCGGCTCCTTTGTAATCCGCATAGTCTGAGCCTCCTTTCTATTTATGATAGCACGCCCGCTCTAAAAAATCAATGAGTGAATATCAATCATTTTTCGCCCATAGCAATACACGCCGTGTTACCAACCTGCTCCCATGATACATTATGAAAATATGCTGAAAGCATGGAAACGAGTTCTGCTTCGGAGTAAATCTTCACATCCCCCTCTTTGCTATGACGCATATAAAAATTCATAATGGCTCGCCCTATGAGCGGTTGCCAGCAATCCCCTATAAGAAATGTACCGCCTGGTTTTAATACCCGGTGTACTTCTCTTAATACATTTTTCGGTGCAGGATAATGATGAAAAGAGTCGTTGCAGTACACAACATCAAAGACATTGTCCGGGAAAGGGAGTGCCTCGCTGTCCCCCAACAATAGCTTGACTTGTTCCGGGAGTTTCGATTTCGCAACAGCAAGCATTTCCTCTGATAGATCGATGCCGCACAATTCTTTATGGGGATCTTTCTGCAAAATGAGCTTTAGCATTTCACCAGTCCCGCATCCCAAATCGAGGGCAGATTGAAACGGAATGTGCGACAGCTTTTCCAGCAAGACGGGATAAAGAGAGCGGGCGTGCTGGCCCTTAATATCTTTGTCATAGGTAGCGGCCTGCTGATTAAATGCAGCTTTAGAGTTTTCTTTTATGGTATTCATGGTTTGACCTCCTATCCACTAATTAGTATAACACTATTCTTTGAAATGTCAATGAATAGTGTTCATTCATGTGAAGTTATTAAGTCAGAAGTATGAAATATATAATCGTTCAAATAATAATACCTGAAATGTAAAATTACATTAGGTGATGTTATGAAGATTGAGAGAGATGAACGGCGCTTTGATTTTCACGATATAGGGCTTGCCATCAAGCGGGCGCGGGAGGCCGCCGGGATGACGCAAGAGCAACTGGCCTATATTGTTGACCGGGCTCCTCGCACCATCATGTATAACGAGAATGACGGCCAGCATCCCAGCTTTAACACCTTTTATCAGTTGGTGACAATGTTCGATATATCGGTAGATCAATATTTCTATCCATCCAAGAATAGGGGGAGCGAGTGCAGAAAGCGTATTGACGCTATGCTCAACGCCCTGGACGAAAAGGAACTGAAAATTGTAGAAGCCACGATCCAAGCGATGAAAGCGGCCAAAGAAACGGAGGATGCGTAAGAGAAGCACGCGCCTCCGTTTTTTCATGCCATGTTCCGGGGTTGCGCGTTTCGGCAAGCAATTCGGGTGTGGCCACACTCCGAAATTTTCACAGGCCGCAGGCCCGTGAAAATGCTTGTTGGAGAGCTCCCCAAACCCGCTGAACTTCTGGACACTTTGTCCAGAAGTCCCGGCGCAAGCGCCTGTTGTCGGCGGCCCGGAGCTAACGCTCCTGGGCCTTATTTTTTTGCTCGTCCGCGTGGCCGAGCAGGTGATCGATATTTGCCTTGACTGCCACGGCCTGCCGCATATCCGCCTGGGCCTTGCGGTATTCCGCATAGAGGGACTTTTTCTTTTCAGAGAGCTCCCGGTGCTGCTTTTTCAGCGTGTCCATTTTGGGGAGCTTTGCCCCGCCCAAAAGCTCACTCATAGCCGTCTTTGCCGCCCGGTAGTCTGCCAGCTCCGCCTCATGCTGGGACAGATATTTTCTGCTATACCGGGCCGCCTTGTAGCCGTCAAACACAGGCCGCGTCTTTGCATACTGCACCACCGCGCCCATGAGCTCGGAGGTTTTGGAAAGGGCGGCCTCCGTGTCCCGCAGCTCCCCGGCCAGCTTGTGAGCCAGATCCACCGCCGCCTCGGTGCTTGTCGCAAGAGCCTCGTAATCGGAAAGCCCATGCTCCCGGAGATACTGGAGCGCGGCGGCCATCTGCTTTATGTTATAGACTTTGGCCCACCGCTCATAGGCCGGGCCCTTGCCCTGGGCCATGCGCTCTTGAATGTCGATGATCAGATTGACGCGCCGGGCCGGGGCAGGGCTGTCCTGGGGAAGCTCCGGGATGGGCCGCTCCCCGGCAATCACCGCCCGGATGTCATCGGGATCGAAACCGGGGCCCAGGGTGGATGCCCGCAGGCGGGTGTACTTATCCTGCCCAGGGGCCAGAAACGAGATCGCGCCGCCCCGCCCATGCTTCACTTGAAAGCCGGACTCCTCCATGAGCCGCAGAAACGCCGGGAAGTCGGCGGGCTTTTGCTCCAGAGCCGCCACGATCCCCAGCCGCACCCGCTGCTGGGCCGAGGGGGGCTTTTCCCCGATCCATTGTCCATAATGGAGAAAGCGGCCCTTGCTGTGCTGCTTCGGATTTTGAATAACAGACAGCTCGTGCTCAATGCACACCCGGTCAGAGAGCCGCCGCACCGCAAAGCTGGAGCCGATGAAGTTATGGAATTTTCGGGAACAATCCTGGGCGGTGGAGTTGTAATAAATGTGATTGTGAATGTGGCCCTTGTCAATGTGGGTGCAGACGAAGAACTGATACTTGCCCTTTGTCCAGCGCATGGCCGTTTCATAGCCGATTTTGTTTGCCTCCTCCGGCGTGACCTCGCCGGGCGGGAACGCCTGCCGGATCTGAAAGAACAGGGCCCCGCGCTCCACGGCCCGGCCCGTTTCCGCCTGGTACTGGCTTTTCAGCAGCAGGAACTCAGCGGGGGCGGATGCAGGATCACAGAGATAGGCAGACACAGCCCCCAGCTTTTTCGGATTGAGCCCATAGGCAAACCGCTCCTCCATTGTCTGGATGGCCGTTTTCCCAGCCGCTACCTTGTAGGGCCGGATGTAGGTTGTAGCGATAGCCGCACCTCCTTTCCCAGCAGAAAAAACGGGCGGCGGTCTGTTCCACCCGCCGCCCGGAACTTCTGGACAAAGTGTCCAGAAGTATCAGCTTGCCATAAAATCCATCGCCGCATACTTCACACCATACAGGCGCTCCACCAGCCAGCCGCCCAGGGCCGGGAGCCCAAAGGGAGAAACCAGGAACGCCAGCACGAACATGGCGATGCAGCCAGTGGTCTGCCCGGCCAGCAGACAAAGGATCGCCAACAGGGACAGGCCCACACACGCCACAACGCACACAGCACCCGCCACGCAGGACAGGAACGAGAGCACCGCCACGGCGAGGATCAGGGCCAGAATAAAGGGAGCCACGATAATTTTTAAGATCGTCCGCATGGTTCATACCTCCTACAAAAGTTTGATATTTGCCTCTATATGTATATTATAACTCCGTAAGAGGGGCCCAACAAGGATGTCGAAGAAGCTATATTTTGAGAAACAATTATATCCATTTGGACATATATGTGATAAAATCTAAGTAGTGAATTGGAGGTGTGACAATGGCAGGTAATCGCGATGACTTCAAAGCAAAAACTATTGATATTATGGCTAAACGTGTCGGCTATCGGTGCAGTAATCCAAATTGCAGGAAATTGACTTGTGGTGCTAATGAGGATCCTGAAAACTATTCCAATATTGGTGTAGCAGCTCATATTTGCGCAGCAGCTCCCGGTGGAAAGCGTTATGATGCGAACATGACTTCTGCGGAACGCAAGGACATACAAAATGGTATTTGGTTGTGCCAATCTTGCTCCAAGCTGATTGATAGTGATGATCTTCGATATACCGTTGATTTGCTTCATAAATGGAAACGACTCTCCGAGGAAGCCGCCATATTAGAATTAGAAGCCTCATCACCAACCCAAAATACAGAACAAGACATTTCATTGATCAAATTCTATGTGCAGTGTTTTGATCGACCGGCCTTTCGAGATGATATTCGGCAAGAAGGACGTATGGAGGATTTTGATAGAGCTATTGAAGATACCATCATTGCGCTAAATACAGGTGTTCTCCGGACACGGGATGGCGATATAATAAAGCAGGCAGAAGGAAAGGCTTTTGTGCAAAACACAGAATGGCGAGAGAAACTATATAATGTAGTGGACATTTTAACAGCTATTCGTAGACGGCTAATGATAGCAGAGCACGATCATGTTTACTCGTTTTATAATGATAACGGATATGATGGAATATATTGTTTCAATGACCGGGATTTGGAAGAATGGTTTAATTCTTCTCGGGAAGAAATCTTGAAAATAATGTCCTCCATTTGCCGAGAAATTGGTATACATGAACTTCATTTTTCTCGCCGTCGCTATTATTGGTAAAAAAACAAGTAAGGAGTGCAGACCGACAAAGTCTGCACTCACTTTTACATACCCACCACCGCCGACAGCTTTTTCAGCAGATCAGACAGCGGCCCCCACAGGGTTTCATAGTCCCGTTGCAACGCCTTTATCTCCTCCGGGTAAATGCCGCCGTAGGTATTTGCCTGTATCGCCACCTGGTTTAAGTTGTTGGAGCACCGACGCTGGAGCGATACCAGCTCCCGGACGGGTGACAGGTCAACATGGAGTACATAGCCATTGAGGGCCATTTTCCGCATATAGGCCCCCATATTGCGGATGCCCGCCTCGGCCATGCGCTCCTGGATCAGCGCCAGTTCCTCCTCGGACACCATCACATGAAGATGGATGGGGCGGCGGCGTTTCTTTGTCACCGCTCCTCCCGTTCCAGGCTCCGGCTGGTGCGGGGCGGCTCCTTTACCTTGTCCAGCGCCTTGTCACGCTCCAGGGGCAGCGCGGGGATCGGCGTACCGAATACTCCGCAAAGGCGCTTTACTTCCAAAGCAGCAAAATCCTGTTCACGCTTTTTGTCCATAGTATCTCCTTTCCATAATCGGGTAACTTCTGGACAAAACGTCCAGAAGTCCCGCGCTAAAATGTTGACAGCATCGGGGCCAAACAGGGGCAGGCCGTAGAAACACTCGACCCACCCCAAAAGCGGCCCCGGAAAGCCTTGTAATCAGCGGGGTTTCGGGGGCCTAATTGTCAACACCCCAGCCCCGTTTTTTCCGCATATATTCCCGCTGTTGTCGGCGGTGGGCTTTCTTTGCACAGGCCGCCGAGCAGTAAGCCTGCCGCCGATCCGGAGCAACGGGCCCGCCGCAGATAGGGCAAATCTTAAAATCCGGCCTGGGCCCCTCGGTCAAAAGGGCGGCCTCCAACGCCGGATCGAGGGGCAGCACCGCCTCCCGAAAGTAGCGGCACAGCGCCCCCGTCCAGCATTTCCCCAGCATATAGCACCCACAGTCCAGGGGCAGGCAGCCGCACTCCCGGTCATAGTTGGCACACCATTTTGTTACCAGGGCGCGGATCGCCCGTTTTTCCTCGCGTGTCAGTTCACGGGCCAAGCCGTCACCTCCCGCCAGCCGGGGCCCGCATAAGCTCCCGGTAGCAGGACACGCAGCCGATCCCGCGCCAGTAGGGACACCCGGAACACCGGGAACCCCTGGGCGGCTTTGCCGGGGCCGGAGCCTGGGGGCGGGGCTTCTGCTGCATCATCTTTTCATAGGGGCTGTTGGTAAACCTCATTTGTCCGCCTCCTCTCCGTCATCGTCCTCCTCGTCCCAGGGCGGGCCGTCATCGTCCTCGTCCCCGTAGCCGTCCGGCTCGTCATAGTCCGTGAGCTCGTCGCCGTAGTCCTTCTGGGGCGCGGCGGCTTTCTGCTGTTTGGGGCGCAGCACCTTGAAATAGAACGCCGCTCCGCCGCCCACCAGGGCCACGGCCAGCACCGCCAGGAGCATCCCTGTGTTGCTACCCGTTTCCGGCTCGGCCTCCTCCGGGGCAGGCTCCTGGGTTTCCGTGGGCTCCGGCTCCGGCTCAACGCCCACGCACTTACTCATATTGACAGAGCAGACGGCGCAATCCGTATTGACGGCCCCCGCCTTGCATTTTTCAGAGCAGGAGCACACCGCCTGTTCCACGCCAGCGGCCTCCGCCGCAGCCAGCAGATCGGCCTCGTCCACAACGCTGAAAAAGTAGGTTTCGTACTGTTCGCCCTCTTCGTCCACGGGCTTGTCATAGTCAATGACGATATAGAACGTGTTGCCGCCGCTGGTCTGGACGGTAATAAACTGCTTGTTGGTGTGCTCGTCATAGAGCAGATCGCGGGTCACAAGGTTGCCCTCTTCGGAAAAGCCCTCGCCGGGCTCAATGGTGGGCTCCGGGGCGGGAGCTTCCTCCGTCATGGTGGGATCGCCGTAGTCCGCGCCCTCGCCGCCGTCCGCATAGGCATACGCCGGGACGCTAAAGCCGCATAAAAGAACGACGGCGCAGAGCGCCGCCGCCATCACCCGAAAGCGTTTCATCTTCAATTTTCCTCCTAGTATAATAATGGTGTAGTCAAGAACGACTACTGGTTAATAGTTAC